>Ga0154020_10001148_pt1 | contig 32623 bp, 22 predicted proteins | sample Klosneuvirus_201_FD_109709 | JGI IMG/M metagenome (GOLD analysis project Ga0154020, IMG submission 109709) | Active sludge microbial communities from wastewater, Klosterneuburg, Austria - Klosneuvirus_20160825_MG | ecosystem: Engineered > WWTP > Aerobic digester > Activated sludge | place...
CTCACGCGGCGTGCGTCCGTGGCTGGCGCTGGTGACGGTCTTCACCGCCGCCATCGGCGCCTTCGAGGCGCTGCTCTTCAGCATGATGGCCCACGTCGTCGACCTGCTGGCCAAGGTGCAGCCTGCGCAACTGTGGGCCGAGCACGGCCACACGATGAAGCTGCTGGCCGGCGTGCTGGTGGCCAGCGTGCTGTTCGTGGCGCTGCAGGCCCTGTTCAAGTACCAGGGCGTGTTCAGCAACTTCCCGATGCGGCTGCGCTGGACCTTCCACCGCCTGATGCTCGAACAGAGCATGGGCTTCTACCAGGACGAGTTCGCCGGCCGCATCTCCACCAAGGTGATGCAGACGGCACTCGCCGTGCGCGACACCTGGCTCATCGTCACCGACATCATGGTCTACGTGGTGATCTACTTCGTCACGCTGCTGGCGGTGGTGGGTGCCTTCGACCTCTGGCTGGTGCTGCCCTTCCTGGGCTGGCTGGCGCTCTACGTGCTGACGCTGTGGTACTTCGTGCCGCGGCTGGGCAAGGTGGCACAGCTGCAGGCCGACGCACGTTCGCTGATGACCGGCCGCATCACCGACGCCTACACCAACATCGCCACCGTCAAGCTGTTCTCGCATTCGAACCGCGAGGCCCAGTTCGCGCGTAGCGCGATGCAGGAGTTCATGACCACGGCCTACCGCCAGATGCGCCTGGTGACGGCCTTCGAGACCGTCAACCAGGTGCTCAGCGTGGGCCTCATCGCGGCCATCACGGTGGTCAGCCTGGGGCTGTGGGTCGACGGCGCCGTCGGCGTGGGGGCGGTGGCCGCGGCCACCGCGATGGCCTTCCGGCTCAACGGCATCTCGCACTGGGTGATGTGGGAGATGGCCACGCTGTTCGAGCATATCGGCACCGTGCAGGACGGCATGGGCACGCTGTCGCGCACACGCTCCGTGGTCGACCCGCCCGACGCGAAGGCGCTGACCGTGCCGCGCGGCGAGGTGGTGTTCGAGAACGTCGTGTTCGCCTACGGCGGCAAGCGGCGTGTCGTCGACGGCCTGGACCTGCGCATCCGCCCGGGTGAGAAGATCGGCCTCGTCGGCCGTTCGGGCGCCGGCAAGAGCACGGTGGTGAACCTGTTGCTGCGCCTGTATGACCTCGAATCGGGCCGCATCCTCATCGACGGCCAGGACATCGCCGGCGTGACGCAGGAAAGCCTGCGCCGTCATGTCGGCATGGTGACGCAGGACACCTCGCTGCTGCACCGCAGCGTGCGCGACAACATCGTCTACGGCCGCCCCGACGCGAGCGAGGCCGAGATGCGCCACGCCGCCGAGCGCGCCGAGGCCGCCGACTTCATCGTCGGCCTGTCCGACGCCAAGGGCCGCAAGGGCTACGACGCGCATGTCGGCGAGCGTGGCGTGAAGCTCAGCGGCGGCCAGCGCCAGCGCATCGCCATCGCCCGCGTGATGCTGAAGGACGCGCCCATCCTGCTGCTCGACGAAGCCACCAGCGCGCTGGACAGCGAGGTCGAGGCCGCCATCCAGCAGAGCCTGTACCGGCTGATGGAAGGCAAGACGGTGGTGGCCATCGCGCACCGGCTGAGCACGATCGCGGCCATGGACCGGCTGGTGGTGATGGACCACGGCCGCATCGTCGAGATGGGCGACCACGCGTCGCTGCTGGCCGCCGGCGGCATCTATGCGCGCCTGTGGGCACACCAGAGCGGCGGTTTCCTCGGCGAGGAAGTGGACGACGACGAGGCAGCGGTGCCGGCGTCGACGTCCTGAGCGACCCCAGGGCCAGGCTGCGCCCAGCCCCCCCCCCGAGGGGAATGAGGAAACTTCCGGGCGGCCGTGCGCTTCCGGCCGCGCGTTTCCTCATCAGGCGTGTTCAGACACGCGAGGTCGGTGGTGGCGGCGTGTCGGTCTCGGGCAAGGGGTGCAGCACCATCGGGCTGGTCTCGGTCCAGGCGTCGGGCGAGATGCCGCCTTCGGCACGTGCGGCGCGGCCGACGCGGCCCATGCGGTCCATCGCGCCACCCATCGTGGCGCGGCGCTCGTCGCTGTCGCTGACGGGCAGCAACACGCCATGGGCGGTGTCCAGCGGCACGTCCACCTTCACCGCGCGCGGTCTGGCGGGTTCGGGCGGGGCCATCGGCCGCATGCTGCGTGCCAGGTGTTCCCACCAGGCCACGGCCACGGCGACCACGAACAGTGCGCCGAAACCGGCGGCCACCCAGCTGAAGAAGGCTTCCATGCGTCGGTTATCGGTGCTCGCCCGGCGGGCTTGAGCGAAGCCTAACGGCAGCGGACATGCCCCCGCGGCCCCACGACCGGTCCGGGGGGCCGACAATTCACGCTTCGCCGGCATTGCCGGCACCGAGCCGTTCGACGAGCCCGCCCGCCGTGCCTGCCATCGCCCCCACCCCCGTCCGCGCCGACGCCCCGCCTGAAGGCCAGCCCCAGGCGAAGCCGATCACCAGCTACCGCCCCTTCTGGGCCAAGCGCTTCGGCCCCGCGCCCTTCCTGCCGATGAGCCGGGCCGAGATGGAGCAGCTGGGCTGGGACAGCTGCGACGTCGTCATCGTCACCGGCGACGCCTACGTCGACCACCCCAGCTTCGGCATGGCCGTCATCGGCCGCACGCTGGAAGCCCAGGGCTTCCGCGTCGGCATCATCGCGCAGCCCGACTGGCAAAGCGCCGACCCGTTCAAGGTGCTCGGCAAGCCCAGGCTGTTCTTCGGCGTGGCCGCCGGGAACATGGACTCGATGATCAACCGCTACACGGCCGACCGCAAGATCCGCAGCGACGACGCCTATACCCCCGGCGGCGCGGGCGACCAGCGTCCCGACCGCGCGACGCTGGTCTACACCCAGCGCTGCAAGGAAGCCTGGAACGACGTGCCGGTGATCATCGGCGGCATCGAGGCTTCGCTGCGCCGCATCGCGCATTACGACTACTGGCAGGACAAGGTGCGCCGCAGCATCCTCGTCGACAGCAAGGCCGACCTGCTGCTCTACGGCAACGCCGAACGCGCCATCATCGAAGTGGCGCACCGCCTGGCGGCACGCAAGCCGGTGGCGGGCATGACCGACATCCGCGGCACCGCCTTCATGGTGCGCACCGTGCCCGACGAATCCGGGCACCGTTTCGGCAGCGACTGGTTCGAGATCGACAGCACCGAGGTCGACCGCCCCGGCCGCATCGACGAGCACATCAACCCCTACCTGACGACCGAAGAGGCTGCGGCCGCGGCGGGCCAGGCCTGCGCCAGGGAAGAGGGCAGCGTCGCCGGCCCGGCCGTGGCGACGGTGGCGCTGCCCGTCAGCCGCAAGGCCGGCGCGATGAAGCTGCCGCCGCGCGGCAAGACGGTGCTGCGCCTGCCCAGCTACGAACAGGTCAAGAGCGACCCCGTGCTCTACGCCCACGCCAACCGCGTGCTGCACCTGGAAACCAACCCCGGCAACGCGCGCGCGCTGGTGCAGCGGCACGGCGACCGCGACGTCTGGATCAACCCGCCGCCCGTCCCGCTGACCACCGCCGAGATGGACGCGGTCTTCGACCTGCCCTACGCACGCAGCCCGCACCCGGCCTACGCCGACGCGCACGGCGGCCACGACGGCGCGACCAAGATCCCGGCGTGGGAGATGATCCGCTTCAGCGTCAACATCACGCGTGGCTGCTTCGGCGGCTGCACCTTCTGCTCGATCACCGAGCACGAGGGCCGCATCATCCAGAGCCGCAGCGAAGACAGCGTCATCCGCGAGATCGAGGACATCCGCGACAAGGTCCCCGGCTTCACCGGCGTCATCAGCGACCTGGGTGGCCCGACGGCCAACATGTGGCGCCTGGGCTGCAAGAGCAAGGACATCGAGTCGGCCTGCCGCAAGCCCAGCTGCGTCTACCCCGGCATCTGCCAGAACCTCGACACCGACCACGCGCCGCTGGTCAGGATGTACCGCCGCGCGCGTCAGCTGCGCGGGGTGAAGAAGATCCTCATCAGCAGCGGCCTGCGCTACGACCTGGCGGTGCAGAGCCCCGAATACGTCAAGGAACTCGTCACGCACCATGTCGGCGGTTATCTGAAGATCGCGCCCGAGCACACCGAAGGCGGGCCGCTCTCCAAGATGATGAAACCCGGCATCGCCAGCTACGAACGCTTCAAGCAGATGTTCGAGAAGTTCTCGGCCGAGGCGGGCAAGAAGCAGTACCTCATCCCGTACTTCATCGCGGCGCACCCGGGCACCAGCGACGAGGACATGATGAACCTGGCGATCTGGCTCAAGCGCAACGGCTTCAAGGCCGACCAGGTGCAGACCTTCTACCCGTCGCCGATGGCCACCGCCACGGCGATGTACCACACCGACCTGAACCCGCTGAAGGGCGTCAGCCGCGACCCCAGGCGCGCCGAGAAGGTGGACACCGTGCGCGGCGAAAGGCGCCGCCGCCTGCACAAGGCCTTCCTGCGCTGGCACGACCCGAACAACTGGCCGCTGCTGCGCGAAGCGCTGAAGGCGATGGGCCGCGCCGACCTCATCGGCAACGGCAAGCACCACCTGATCCCGGCCTTCCAGCCGGCGGGGGACGCGGGTTACGTCAGCGCCCGGCGCAAGAACAGCACGCCCGTCGGCGCGCGCACTTCGGTGGTGACGAAGGGCCGGCTGTTGACCCAGCACACCGGCCTGCCGCCGCGGGAGACGGGGGCGGCGCCGGCGGCCAAGGCTGCCGTTCGGCGCAAGCCGCGCTGAAGCCAGGGCGGCCGATGGGGCGGCGCGGTGCGCCCGCCGCCCAGGTCGCCTACAGCCAGCCCTTGGCCGTCAGCGCATCGATGACCGCCTTGCCCACCAGTTCATGGCCATAGGGCGTGGGGTGCACGCCGTCGGCGAACAGGTACTTGCTGGTGTCGCCGCTGATCGTGGTCGCTGCGGTGCAGAACAGCGACGAGGCCACCAGCGCCGCGTTGCAGGCCGGCGTGCTGACGTTGCTCAGCCCGTAGGTGCCCGGGCTGGCCGCCCACTGCTGGATGGCGGTGTAGCCGTCTACGTACAACACCTCGGCCACGCCCTGCAGGCCGAACTGCAGCTGGGCGTTGAAGGTGAAGGCCATCAGCTGCACGAGATCGCGCGATGACTGCGGCTGGGCCAGCGAGTCCGGCGTGCGGCTGACGTCGGGTATGCCGACGACGACCACGCGCTTGGCGCCCTTGGCGACGATCAGGCTCTTGATGTAGGCGGCGAGTTCACCGCCGGCCTGGCCCATGGCCACCGTGGCGGCCTGGCCCGCCGCCGTAGCATTGCCGCCCGCGGCCACCGTGGCCTGTACCGTGGCCACCTGCATGAACAGGTCGTTCGCGCCGGCCAGCACCGTGACGAGGTCGGTGCCGGCGAAGCTGCCGCCGGCGGCCACGAGGTGGTTCTGGATCTGCGTCAGCACCGGCACGGTGAGCTGGCCCAGCGCGCCGCTGCTGGCCGGCAGCGTGCCGATGTTGCCGGGGCCTACCGGGTTGGTGACCCGCGAACCGCCCTGGGCGTAGCCGTAGCACCCGGCGTTGTTGACCGCGGGCGACGCAAAGCCGGCCAGCGGGCCGACGCTGTTCAGGCCGGTCTGCGCCGCGCAGACGGCGGGCAAGCGGGCTGCCGTCGCCACGCGGTCGACCCACAGCTGCGCGCCGGCACCGTTGACGGTGAAACGGCCGCCGCCCGTCGCGCCGACGAGGCCCGGCGTGGCGTAGGTGCCGACGTCGCTCAGGCTGTCGCCGAAGCTCACGAGCTTCGTGTAGGTGATCTTCTCCGGTGCCGGCGGGTCGTCGCTGCCGCCGCAGCCGGCCAGCAGGCCGGCGGTGGCCAGTGCAATGGCGCCCAGACGCAATAGCTTCATGGTGTCTCCGTGTGTTTGCGTGCTGCGGGCGCCCGCCCGCAGCTCAGCCGGGCAATATACGCGCCCGACCCGTGCGCGGGCGCCGTCGGCGGCTCCGGGTTAGCCCGTGTCACGATGCCGTTCTTCACGGCAGGGGGTCAGGGCACAGCGCCTGCACCAGCGCGTCGAGATCGGCCTCGGTGTTGTAGGCCTGCACCGACACACGCACGAAGCTCTGCGCGCCGTGCTGCGTCACCGGCACCTCGATGCGGTGGCGCTCGAACAGCCGCCGCTGCAGCGCCGCCGGGTCGTCGGTGGCCACGGGGATCACCACCATCTGCGCGAAGGCCGCGTCGGGCGCCGCCGCCGGCAGGCCGTTGTGCTGCGCCACGCGGGCCCGTGTCGCGCAGGCCAGGTCGTGGCAGCGGCGCTGCCACGCCGGCCAGTCGTGCTGCTGCTGGAAATCGATCGCCGCCGGCAGCGCCAGCCAGGCGGCGATGTCGCGTGTGCCCTGCCACTGCAGCCGGCGCGCCAGCGGCTCGCTGCCGGTGTAGGCGTCGAAGGCGGCGGTGTCGGCGCCCTCGTCCGCCATGGCCTCGGCCACGCAGCCCCAGCTCACCACCGGCGCGGCGATGCCGGCCTGGTGTTCGCGCCGCACGTGCAGGAAGGCCGCGCCCTTGGGCGCGCACAGCCACTTGTGGCCGTTGCCGGTGTAGAAGTCGGCGCCGATGGCGGCCAGGTCCAGCGGCAGCTGCCCCGGGGCGTGCGCGCCGTCGATCAGTGTCGTGATGCCGCGTTCACGCGCCGCGGCGCACAGCGCGGCCACCGGAAAGACCAGCGCCGTCGTCGACGTGACGTGGCTGGCGAAGACCAGCCTCGTGCGCGGTGTCACCGCGGTCAGCATGCGGTCGACGAAGCTGTCGGCATCGAAAGGCAGCGGGATCTCGACGCGCCGGTACACCGCCCCGGCCTTTGCGCAGGCCACGCGCCAGGTGGCGTCGCAGGCGCCGTATTCGTGGTCGGTGGCCAGCACCTCGTCGCCGGGCTGCAGTGCCAGCGACGCGGCCACGATGTTGACGCCCGTGGTCGCGTTGGTCACGAAGGCCAGGTCGGCCACGTCGGCGCCCAGCCACATGGCCAGCCTCTCACGCGCCGCAGCCAGCAGTGCGCCCGAACGCCGACCGAAAAACGCCACCGGGTTGCGCTCCATCTCGAGCTGCCAGCGCTGGAACTCGGCGAACACCGGCTTCGGGCAGGCGCCGAAGGAGCCGTGGTTCAGGAAGACGACATCGGGGTCGAGCATGAACAGGTCGCGCATGGTGTGCGGATGTTCTCACCCGATGCCGCCTTCGGGCGTGAACTTGTCGGGCCGCTGCCGACAAGTCCCATATCGAAAGGATGACGTGCCGATGGGGCGCGCGCTGAATGCGCCCGCAGGCCGTGGCCTGCGATGCTTCAGCCCGATGCCACCCCCAGCCCAGGAGGGCACCATGGAAACCGTTGCACAACCGCTCTTGCCCTACCAGCTGCGCTTCGAGTCGCTGTTCCACCCGGGCCGTGCACTCAGCTTCCCGTGCGACGCCAGCGGGCGCGTCGAGCTCGACCGGCTGAAGGACAGGGCGCGCAACAACTACCTGTACGCGCGCGCCGTCGTCGGGCGCGAGTTCGCCACGCCCGCGGTCGTGCCGGGTTAGCCGGTCGGCCAGCCCGGGCGGGCACGCGCGGTCCACCCGCGAAGGGCTTTCGGACGGCCCGTGTGCCGGCCCGCACCGTCCTCGCCCGAGGGCCTCATGCAGAATCGCCCGCATGGCCGCAAGCAGCCTCCTTGCCCTGCTCGACGACATCGCCAGCGTGCTGGACGATGTCGCGCTGCTCAGCAAGCTCGCGGCGAAGAAGACGGCCGGCGTGCTGGGCGACGACCTGGCGCTGAACGCGCAGCAGGTGGCCGGCGTGAAGGCCGACCGTGAACTGCCCGTGGTCTGGGCCGTGGCCAAGGGCTCCTTCGTCAACAAGGCCATCCTGGTGCCGGCGGCGCTGGCCATCGCGGCCTTTGCGCCGTGGCTGGTGACGCCGCTGCTGATGGTGGGCGGCGCCTTCCTGTGTTTCGAGGGCTTCGAGAAGCTGGCCCACCGCTGGCTGCACGCCCCAGACGAGGACGCGTCGCACAAGGCCGCCCTGGCCGCCGCGCTGCAGGACCCGGCCTTGGACCTCGTGGCGCTGGAGCGCGACAGGATCAAGGGCGCCATCCGCACCGACTTCATCCTCTCGGGCGAGATCATCGCCATCACGCTGGGCACGGTGGCGGGCAAGTCCTTCACGACGCAGGCGCTGGTGCTGACCGGTGTGGCCGTGGCGATGACGGTGGGCGTCTACGGGCTGGTGGCCGGCATCGTCAAGCTCGACGACCTGGGCCTGTGGCTCAGCCGGCGCGGCAATGCCGTCGCGCAGGCGCTGGGCAGCGGCATCGTGGCCGCGGCGCCCTGGCTGATGAAGGCGCTATCGGTGGCCGGAACGGCGGCGATGTTTCTCGTCGGCGGCGGCATCCTGGTGCACGGCGTGCCGGTGGTGGCGCACGCCATCGAAGCGGCGGTGCAGGGCTTGCCGGGCCTGGTGCAGGCGTTGCTGCCCGCGCTGGCCAACGGCGTGCTGGGCGTGGTGGCCGGCGCGCTGGTGCTCGGGGCCGTGATGCTGCTCAGGCGCGTGCGCGCCTGAACCGGCGCGGGGCCGATGCCGGCCCGGGGCCGGCGTTCAGCGACCTTCGATGCCCAGCAGTTCGACCTCGAACTGCAGCGTCGCACCCGGCGGGATGTCGCTGCCCGCGCCACGCTCGCCGTAGGCGATGGCCGCCGGGCAGGTGAGCTTGGCCTTGCCGCCCACCTTGATGCGCTGCACGCCTTCGGTCCAGCACTTGATGACGCGGTTCAGCGGGAAGGTGGCGGGCTTGCCGCGCTTGTAGCTGCTGTCGAATTCGCGCCCGTCGGGGAAGGTGCCGCGGTAGTGCACGCGCACCGTGTCGGTGGCCTGCGGGTTCGCGCCGGTGCCGTCCTTCAGCGAACGGTAGACCAGCCCGCTGGGCGTGGTGGCCGCGCCAGGCTCCATCGCGGCCTTGGTCAGCGCGTCCTGGGCCAGCGCGGGGGTGCTGCCCAGGCCGGCGGCCAGCAGCAGCGAAAGGGAAAGCAGACGGGTCGGCAGGTTCGGATTCATGGGCGGGGCAGCGGTGGATGGGGATGGGGCGGGCAAGATCAGGGCTTGCCGAAGGTCTCGTCGAACCAATTCTTCAGCATGCGCTTCTCGTGGCCGAACTCGGTCTGCAGCTCGCTGGTCCGGCGGCCCGACAGGTAGGCCATGTCGGCCAGCTTGGCCTGGCCCGACTTGAGCACCGTTTCGCCGGCGCGCAGCGTGTAGCTGAGGTCGATGCGCGGCCAGTCGGCGCGGCCGCGCATCACGCGCAGGTCGCCCTTGGGCGTGAAGCGGGTCTCGCCGGCGAGGTCGATGTTCGTGATCTCGACATCCAGCGTGTGCCCGTCGGCCAGGCGCGGCCCGCCCAGCGACTTCAGGTAGTCGCCCAGCGCGCGCAGCGTGCGTTCGCGATCGAGCGAGCCGTAGCCGATGTCGGCAAACTTCTCGGGCTGCACGAAGTTGACCTTCACCGCGCCGGCGGCCAGCGCGGCCGGCGAGGCCAGCGCGGCGAGGGCCAGCAGCAGCGTCGACAGAGGCGAATGGAGCTTCATGCTCGGGGTCTCCTTCCAGGGGAGGTGCACACGGAAAGCCCGGATGCTAGGCACCCCAGCTGTCCCTCAGCGTCGTGATGCGATTGAAGACCGCAGTGTCGGGCCGGTGTTCCATGCGGTCGGCGACGAAGTAGCCGTGGCGCTCGAACTGGAATCGCGCCTCGGCCGGCGTGCCGGCCAGCGAGGGTTCGAGCCAACCCTGCGCCACCACCAGGCTCTTCGGGTTCAGCACCGTGAGGTGGTCGCGCCCGCCGGCCTCGGGCTGGGCTTCGGTGTAGAGCCGGTCGTAGAGTTTCAGTGTGACCGGCAGCGCGTCGGCCACGCTCACCCACGTGAGGGTGCCCTTGACCTTCACGGCGTCGGCGCCGGGGGTGCCGCTGCGCGTGTCGGGCACGACACGCGCCAGCACCTGCGTCACGCGGCCTTCCGCGTCCTTGTCGCAGCCGGTGCACTCGACCACCAGGCCGTACTTCAGCCGCACCTTGTTGCCGGGGAAGAGCCGGAAGAAGCCCTTGGCCGGCACCTCGGCGAAGTCGTCGCGCTCGATCCAGACCTCGCGCCCCAGCGTGAAGCGGCGCTGGCCGAGTTCAGGGCGCTGCGGATGCGCCGGGGCGCTGCAGGGCTCGAGGTGGTCTTCGCTGCCGTAGACCTCGGCCCAGTTCGTCAGCACCAGCTTCAGCGGGTCGAGCACGGCCATCGCGCGTGGCGCCTGGCCTTCGAGATCGGCACGCAGGCAGCCTTCGAGCACGCCGTAGTCGAGCCAGATGTTGGTCTTGCTGGCGCCGCTGCCGTCGGCCATGGCGCGGATGCTCGCGGGCGTGTAGCCGCGCCGGCGCAGGCCGAAGAGCGTGGGCATGCGCGGGTCGTCCCAGCCGGTGACGTGGCCTTCTTCCACCAGCTGGCGCAGCTTGCGCTTGCTGGTGACGATGTAGCTCAGGTTCAGGCGCCCGAACTCGTGCTGCTTCGGCAGCGGCCGGGCCAGCAGGCCCAGGTCGGCCAGGTGTTCCAGCAGCCAGTCGTAGAAGGGCCGCTGGTCCTCGAATTCCAGCGTGCAGATGCTGTGCGTGATGCACTCCAGCGCGTCCTCGATGGGGTGGGCGTAGGTGTACATCGGGTAGATGCACCAGCGGTCGCCGGTGTTGTGGTGCGTGGCGCGCTTGATGCGGTACAGCGTGGGGTCGCGCAGGTTGATGTTGGGGCTGGCGAGGTCGATCTTCGCGCGCAGCACGGCGGCGCCGTCGGCCAGCCGGCCGGCCTGCATCTCGCGCAGGCGGGCCAGGTTCTGTTCCGGCGTGCGGCTGCGGAAGGGGCTGGCGGTGCCGGGGGTGTTGAAGTCGCCGCGGTTGGCGCGCATCTCCTCGGGCGTCTGCTCGTCGACATAGGCCAGCCCGGCCGTCACCAGCGCCTCGGCGGCGCGGTACATGAAGTCGAAGTAGTCGCTGGCGTAGTAGAGGTGGCCGACCGTGCCGCCGGGGCCGTCCACGTTCCAGTCGAAGCCCAGCCAGCGCACGGCCTCGACGATGGCGTCGACGTATTCCTGCTCCTCCTTTTCGGGGTTGGTGTCGTCGAAGCGCAGGTGGCAGATGCCGCCGTAGTCGCGCGCCAGGCCGAAGTTCAGGCAGATGCTCTTGGCGTGGCCGACGTGCAGGTAGCCGTTGGGTTCGGGCGGGAAGCGGGTGCGGATCTTCGCCGTGTCCAGCGGGCCGGCGGCGTGGTGCGCGGCATCGCCCGGGCTGCCGCCGAAGCGCCGGCCGGCGCCGGCGCCGGACTCCAGGTCGCGTTCGATGATGGCGCGCAGGAAGTTGCTCGGCCTTGCCGCGGCCGAGGTGCCGGCGGGTGATGCTTTCGGGTCTGTGGCCATGCGCTCGGCGGGTCGACGGAGGCTGCGGATTCTATCGGCCGCACCCCCGGTCCAGGCCGCGGCCCGTACGATGCACGGCCCATGACGCCGCGTCCGCCCCGCGCCCGCCCGACCCGTGCCGTCCGCCCGGCCCGGCCCGTACGATGCACGGCCCATGACGCCGCGTCCGCCCCGCGCCCGCCCGACCCGTGCCGTCCGCCCGGCCCGGCCCGGGCGCCGGGGCGGGGCGCGTGGCTGGCCCTCGCCGCCTGGGCTGCGGCGCCCGCGCAGGCCGACGCGCCACTGTGGGAACTGGGCGCCGGCGTGGCGGCGCTGCAGGTGCCGCACTACCGCGGCAGCGCGCAGGCGCACCGGTGGCTGCTGCCCGTGCCTTACGTCGTGCTGCGCGGCCGCGTGCTGCGCGCCGACCGCGACGGCACGCGCGCCGTGCTGTTCGAGACCGAGCGCAGCCACCTCGATCTCAGCCTCGACGCCCGCCCGCCCGCGCGCAGCCGCGACAACCGGGCGCGAACGGGCATGCCCGACCTGGCAGCCACGGTCGAGATCGGGCCCAAGTTCAACCTCGTGCTGGGCCGCGGCGAAGGCTGGAAGCTCGACCTGCGCCTGCCGCTGCGCGCTGCGTTTGCGCTCGACGGCGGTGCGCAGCCGCTGGGCTGGACCTTCGCGCCGGTGCTGCACGTCGACCTGCGCACGCAGGGCTGGGCGCTGGCGTTCGCGGGCGGGCCGCTGGCGGCCGGCCGGCGCTACCACGGGCACTTCTACGGCGTGGCGCCGGCCTACGCCACCGCCGGCCGCGCGGCCTACGCGGCCGCCGGCGGTGCGGCCGGCTGGGGCCTGTCGGCGCGTGCCGCGCACCGCGCGGGCCCGTGGTGGCTGGCCGGCTATCTGCGCGTCGACGACCTGGCCGGCGCCCGCATCCGCGCCAGCCCGCTGGTGACGCAGCCGCGCCACTGGACGCTGGGCCTGGCGCTGAGCCGTGTGCTGTGGACGTCGGCGACGCAGGTGCCGCAGCCGGACTGACCGCGCCCGGGGGGCTGGTGCCGGACGGGCCGGCGCCGTTATCATGCGCGTCGCCATGAAAGCGCTTTCAGATTCAACCCTGCCCGCCGGCACCTTTGCCGTCGCCGACGACGAGACCTGGTACCGCATCGACGGCCTCGACGCGCTGCCGCCGTTTTTCATGGTGCTGGCCGGCGACAGCGACCTCTGGGCCTTCGTCTCCAGCGCCGGTTCGCTGGCTGCCGGCCGGCGCGACGAGGACGGCGCCTTCCTGCCCTACGAGACGGTGGACAAGATCCACACGCGCTGGGAACACACCGGCCCGCGCAGCTGGATCCTGATCGACGGCCCCGAAGGCCGCGAGCTGTGGCAGCCGTTTGCGCCGCGCCGGGACGGTGCTGCCGCGTCGCGCTCGCTGTGGAAGAACCTGTCGGGCACGCGCATCCGTTTCCGCGAGGTGCACCCGTCGGGCCGGCTGGCCTTCCAGTTCGAGTGGTTCACCGCCGCGGCGCTGGGCCTGGTGCGCAGCGCGCGCCTGGAACGGCTAGACGCCGGGGCCGGCGCGCTGCGCCTGCAGGTGCTGGACGGTGTGCTGAACCTGCTGCCGCCGGGCATCGGCGTCAAGGTCTCGCAGACGATGAGCAGCCTGACCGACGCCTACAAGTGGAACGAGGCCGCCGCCGGCGGCCGCCTGGGCCTGTTCACGCTGTACGCGCAGATCTGGGACCGCGCCGAACCCAAGGAGAGCTTCGAGGCGCTGGTCGCCTGGCACGCCGGCCTGCCCGCCGGCGCACGCACGCTGCTTTCGGCGCAGCAGGTGGGCGACTTCTGCCGCACGGGCCGGGTCGAGGCCGAGACGCTGACGCGCGGCCGGCGCGGCGCCTTCCTCGTCAACTTCGACACCACGCTGGGCAGCGAGGGCTGCGAGTGGCACCTCGTCATCGACGGCCCGCGCTCGCAGGTGCAGGCCTACGAACTGGCGCAGCGCCTGGCCGCCGGCGGCGGCACGGCGGACGAGATCACCGCTGCGCGCGCGCGCAACGACGCCGGCCTGGACGAACTGCTGGCGCGGGCCGACGGTTTCCAGCAGTCGGCCGACCCGATGGCCGCGGCGCACCACCGCGCCAACGTGCTGTTCAACATCATGCGCGGCGGTGTCTTCGTCGACGGCACGCGTTTCGACCGCGACGACCTGCTGGCCTTCGCGCGGCAGCGCCACCGTGCCGTCGGCGCGACGCTGGCGGCGCTGGCCGCGGCCTGGCCGGCGCAGGTCGAGCGCCGCGTGGCGCTGCAGGCTGCGCAAGAAGCCGGCGCGGCGCAGGCCGAACGCCTGGTGCTGGAATACCTGCCGCTGACCTTCAGCCGCCGCCACGGCGACCCCAGCCGGCCGTGGAACCGCTTCGCCATCCGCGTGCGCGACGCGCAGGGCCGGCGCGTGCTCGACCACCAGGGCAACTGGCGCGACATCTTCCAGAACTGGGAAGCGCTGCTGCCCAGCGCGCCGGCCTACGCCGGTTCGATGATCGCGGTCTTCCTGGGCGCGATGTCGCCCGACGGCTACAACCCCTACCGCATCGGCCGCGACGGCATCGACTGGGAAGTCATCGAGCCCGGCAACCCCTGGAGCCACATCGGCTACTGGGGCGACCACCAGGTGATCTACCTGCTGAAGTTGATGGAGGCGGCGCAGGCGCACGACCCGGTGCTGCTGCCTTCGCTGTGGGACCGCGCGCTGTTCAGCTTCGCCGACATGCCCTACCGCCTGAAGCCGCACGCCGCGCAGGTGGTGGCGCCCAAGCACACGATCTCCTTCGACGGTGGCGCGCACGACGCGGCGCTGCAGCGTGCGCAGCAGCTCGGCAGCGACGGGCTGCGCGTCTGCGGCGACGACGGCCTGCCGCTGCTGGCCACGCTGGGCGAGAAGCTGGCGATCATCGTGCTGGCCAAGGCCGGCAGCCTGCTGCCCGGCGGCGGGCTGTGGCTGCACACGCAGCGCCCGGAGTGGAACGACGCCAACAACGCGCTGGTGGGCAACGGCCTTTCGGTCGTGACGCTGGCGCACCTGCGGCGTTTCCTGTGCTTCCTGGCCGCGCTGCCCGGTGCCGATCGCCCGTTCACGCTGTCGTCGGCGACGCTGCAGGCGCTGCATCAGTTCGCGGCATTGGTGCGGGCCACGCGGCCGGCGGCGGTGCACGACGCTGCCGCGCGCCGCGCCTTCCTCGACGCCGCCGGTGCCGTGCTCGACCCCTGGCGCGCCGCGGCCTACGCCGGTGCCGCGGGCCGCGCGCCGGCAACCGCGCCCGCGGGGCTGCTGACGGGCCTGGCGCGCGACCTGCTGCCGCTGGTGGACGCCACGCTGCACGCCGCCCGCCGCGACGACGGGCTCTTCGACAGCTACCGACTCGTGCGCTTCACGCCCGACGGCGCGGATGTCGGACGCCTGTACCCGATGCTCGAAGGCCAGGTGGCGCTGCTGTCGTGCGGCTTGCTTTCGCTGGCCGAGGCGGTGTCGCTGCTGCACGCCTTGTTCGCCAGCGCGCTCTACACCCCCGACCGCCGCTCCTTCCTGCTCTACCCCGACCGCCTGCTGCCCGGCTTCCTCGAACGCAACCGCCTCGACGCCGAGGCGCTGGCCCTGCCCGTCGTGCAGCGCCTGCTCGCCGCCGGCCGCACGGACCTGCTGCAGACGCAGAGCGACGGCACCGTGCGCTTCGCCCCTGCCCTGGCCAACCGCGGCGACCTGGAAACCGCCGCTGCCGACCTGGGCGCCGACCTGCCGCCCCTGGCCGAGGCCTACGAACGGCTGCTGAACCACCACGCCTTCACCGGCCGCTCGGGCACGATGTTCGGCTACGAGGGCCTGGGCTGCATCTATTGGCACATGGTGGCCAAGCTGCTGCTGGCGGTGCAGGAACGGGTCTTCGAGGCGGCCGACCTGGCCGCACCCGAACTGCCCGCGCTGCAGCACTTCTACCGCCGCGTGCGCGACGGCCTGGGCTACCGCAAGAGCGTGGCCGACTACGGCGCCTTTCCGGCCGACCCCTACAGCCACACCGCCGGCGAAGGCGGCGCGCAGCAGCCGGGCATGACGGGGCAGGTGAAGGAGGAGATCCTCACGCGCTGGGGCGAACTGGGCCTGCGCGTGCGCGACGGCCAGGTGCACTTCCAGCCCGTGCTGCTGGACCGCGCCGAACTCCCGGCCGATGGCGCCCTGCGTTTCACCTGGGCGGGCGTGCCCTTCGCCTACCGGCGCGGCACGGTCACCACCCTGCGCGTGCAGCGCGACGGCGTCTGGCACGACTGCCCGCAGCGCTGCTTCGCGCCGCAGGGCGTGGCCGCCGTCGAGGCCGACATCGCGCCGTGACCGGCGCCGGCCGTCGGTCGCGCACGAAACACAGGGCCGCTGCCTGGGCCAAGGGGTCGCGTGCGGCCTCCCGCCCGGGCCGCGCCGGGCGGCCGCCATGGCCGCCGCAGCGCGTGGGCTGGGTGATGTGCCGTGCCGTCCGGCGTCAGGCCGAGACGGCCTTGGCCACGTCCGCGTACTCCTCGATCTGGTCGAAGTTCATGTAGCGGTAGATCGACGCGCCGTCGGCGTTGACGATGCCCATCGCGGCCTGGTACTCGGCCACCGTCGGCAGCTGGCCCAGCTTGCTGGCGATGGCCGCCAGTTCGGCCGAGGCCAGGAAGACGTTGGTGTTCTTGCCCAGCCGGTTCGGGAAGTTGCGTGTGCTGGTGGATACCACCGTGGCACCTTCACGCACCTGCGCCTGGTTGCCCATGCACAGGCTGCAGCCGGGCATCTCGGTGCGCGCGCCGGCGGCGCCGAAGTTGGCGTAATGGCCTTCCTTGATGAGCTCGCTTTCGTCCATCTTGGTCGGCGGCGCCACCCACAGCTTGACCGGGATGTCGCGCTGGCCGCCCAGCAGCTTGGCCGCGGCGCGGAAGTGGCCGATGTTGGTCATGCAGCTGCCGATGAAGGCTTCGTCGATCTTCGTGCCGGCCACATCACTGAGGAACTTCGCGTCGTCGGGGTCGTTCGGGCAGCACAGGATGGGCTCCTTGATCGTGTCCATGTCGATCTCGAGCACATGGGCGTATTCGGCGTCGCGGTCGGCTTCCAGCAGCGTGGGCGCGGCCAGCCACTCTTCCATCTTGGCGATGCGGCGCTCGATGCTGCGCTTGTCGGCGTAGCCCTGGGCGATCATGTTCTTCAGCAGCACGATGTTGCTGTTCAGGTACTCGATCACCGGCGCCTTGCCGAGCTTGATGGTGCAACCGGCGGCGCTGCGTTCGGCCGAGGCATCGCTGAGTTCAAAGGCCTGTTCGACCTTCAGGTCGGGCAGGCCCTCGATCTCGAGGATGCGACCGCTGAACTCGTTGACCTTGCCGGCCTTGGCCACCGTCAGCAGGCCCTGCTTGATGGCGAAGAGCGGAATCGCGTGCACCAGGTCGCGCAGTGTCACGCCGGGCTGCATCGTGCCCTTGAAGCGCACCAGCACGCTTTCGGGCATGTCCAGCGGCATCACGCCCGTGGCCGCGCCGAAGGCCACCAGGCCCGAACCGGCGGGGAAGCTGATGCCGATGGGGAAACGGGTGTGGCTGTCGCCGCCGGTGCCCACGGTGTCGGGCAGCAGCATGCGGTTGAGCCAGCTGTGGATGATGCCGTCGCCCGGGCGCAGGGAAATGCCGCCGCGGTTGCTCATGAAGGCCGGCAGCTCGCGGTGTGTCTTCACGTCCACCGGCTTCGGGTAGGCCGCGGTGTGGCAGAAGCTCTGCATCACCAGGTCGGCGCTGAAACCCAGGCAGGCCAGGTCCTTCAGTTCGTCGCGTGTCATCGTGCCGGTGGTGTCCTGGCTGCCGATGCTGGTCATCTTCGGCTCGCAGTAGGTGCCCGGGCGCACGCCCTGGCCTTCCGGCAGGCCGCAGGCGCGGCCCACCATCTTCTGCGCCAGCGTGAAACCGGCCTTGGTGCCCGCGGGCGGCTGCGGCAGGCGGAACACGGTGCTCGCCGGCAGGCCCAGGAATTCCCGCGCCCGCGCCGTCAGGCTGCGGCCGATGATGAGGTTGATGCGGCCACCCGCGCGCACCTCGTCGAAGATGACCTGGTTGCGCATCTCGAAGTTCGTGACAAGCTGGCCGCCGCGCAGGATCTGGCCGTCGTAGGGCAGGATGTCGATGACGTCGCCCATCTCCAGCTTCGTCACGTCGACCTCGATCGGCAGCGAACCCGCGTCTTCCTGCGTGTTGAAGTAGATCGGCGCGATCTTGCCGCCCAGGGTGACGCCGCCGTAGCGCTTGTTCGGCACGAAGGGAATGTCCTGCCCGGTGGCCCAGACGGCGCTGTTGGTGGCGCTCTTGCGCGAAGAACCGGTGCCGACCACGTCGCCGACATAGGCCACGAGGTGGCCCTTCTTCTTCAGATCCTCGATGAACTGCATCGGGCCGCGCTTGCCGTCCTCTTCCGGCTTGAAGGCCGCGCCGGGGCGCGTGTTCTTCAGCATCGCCAGGTAATGCAGCGGGATGTCGGCGCGGCTCCAGGCGTCGGGCGCCGGGCTCAGGTCGTCGGTGTTGGTCTCGCCGGGCACCTTGAAGACGGTGACGGTGATGGTCTTCGGCACCTCGGGGCGCGTGGTGAACCACTCGGCCTCGGCCCAGCTCTTCATCACCTCGACGGCCTTGGCGTTGCCGGCGCGCGCCTTCTCGGCCACGTCGTTGAAGAAGTCGAACATCAGGAGCGTCTTCTTCAGGCCTTCGGCGGCCACGGCGGCGACTTCGGCGTCGTCGAGCAGCTCGATCAGCGGGTGCACGTTGTAGCCGCCGACCATGGTGCCCAGCAGCTCGGTGGCCTTGGCCTTGCTGATCAGGCCGACCTGCAGCTCGCCGTGTGCCACGGCGGCCAGGAAGCTGGCCTTGACCTTGGCCGCGTCGTCCACGCCCGGCGGCACGCGGTGGGTCAGCAGGTCCAGCAGGAAGGCGCCTTCGCCGGCCGCGTCCTTGGAAGAAGACGCCTTGATGAGTTCGATCAGCGCGGCGACCTGCTTGGCGTCGAGCGGCAGCGGCGGGATGCCGAGCGCGGCGCGTTCGGCGGCATGTTGACGGTAGGCTTGCAGCATGGGGTGGCTCCGGGATGAATGGGGTGAAGGATGGCGCGGCGGGCTGACGTCAGGCTTGGGGGACGATGAGTTTCAGGCCCTTGAAGTAGTCGCGGTAGAAGCCCGCGTCGCGAGTGATGAGACCGGTGCACTGCATCAGGGCGTGCGCGCCGATCAGGAAATCGGCCACCACGCGCTCGCGTCGGCCGCCGCGGTCGCGGAAGCGGCGCTGCATGTGGCCGGCGCGGACGGCGGCCTGCTCGCTGGTGGCCAGAAAGCGGATGCCGAAAGCGGCCAGCGGGTCCATCGCGGTCTCGCGCGTGTCCAGCATGGCCTGCACCTCGGCGATGACGGCGTCGCAGACGACGACATCGCCCGCAGCCAGGGCTTCGCCGATGGCGTCGGCCGAGGCGGCGGCGAAACGCGGGTCGTCGGTGAGCACGTCGAGCAGCACCGACGAATCGACGGCGATCACGGCGTTTCTTCCTCCGGCGCCGGGAAGGGGTCGCCGGGTGCGCGGCCGCGCATCGCGCGCATCGCGTCGTCGGTGCTCTTGAAGCCCTCGGCCAGCTTGTACCGGCCGCGCAACTGGGCCAGGGCCTCGGAGACGTCCTTGCGCAGCACGATGCGCCCGCCCTCGAGCTCGATCTTCAGCTTCGTGCCCTTGGTCAGGCCCAGCGCGTCGCGCACGGCCTTGGGCAGCGTGATCTGTCCGCGTTCGGCAACGGTGGCTTCCATGGCGTTGTCAGACAAAATGAGTATGCATGGATCATACATACTTGAAAGCCTCACGGCAACCGCGGTAAGCGGTCGCCAGGGGCTTTCGCGGCCTGGGGCAGGGCGGGGCAAGCGCCCTCAGGCCGTGCGGCCGCCGCGCGACAAGGCCACGATCACGCGCGCCAGCGCCGCACGCAGCGCGTCGGGCGCCGGGTCGACCCCGTTGCCGGTGCGCAGCTGCGTTTCCAGCTCGGTGGCGCGCTCGCCCAGCTCGCCGGCACCCAGCGTGGCGGCGACGGCCTTGAGGTCGTGCGCCAGGCGCAGCGCCTGCGCCTGGTCGGCTTCGTGGCGGGCACGTTCCCAGGCCTGCAGCCAGCCTGTCATGAACACCGCGGCGTGGTCGACGACACGCTGGAAGAGCGCCGGGTCGCCGCCCAGGCGACGCACCGCCGCCGCGGCGTCGAAGGGCAGGGCGGGCGCGGCCGGGCCTGCCGCGCCGTCGTCGCCGGCGTCGGTGGCCGTCGCCGCGGCCGTGCTGTCGACAGGCAGTTCGACCAGCGCCTCGAGCAGCTGCGCCTTCGTGTACGGCTTGGCCAGGTGGCGGTCGCAGCCGGCGGCCAGGCTGGCCTGCACGTCGCTGGCGAAGGCGTTGGCCGTCAGCGCCACCACCGGCGTGCGCGGGCGGCCGCCCGCGGCTTCCAGCCGGCGCAGTTCCCGCGTCACGCTCAGGCCGTCCATGCCGGGCATCTGCACGTCGACGAAGGCCAGGTCGTAGGCGCGCAGGCGCAGCAGTTCCAGCGCCGCCAGGCCGTTGGGCGCGACATCGATCTGCACCGGCTGGCCCTCGAGCATGGCGGTGAAGAGGTAGACGTTGACCTCGTTGTCCTCGGCCAGCAGCACGCTGCGCGCGCCCGGTGCCGGCAGCGGCGCGGCACGCGGCGCCGCGGTTTCGAGCGTGGCCGCCGGCAGCGGCACGCACAGCGTGAAGACGCTGCCCAGCCCGGGCGTGCTCGACACCGTGACCTCGCCGCCCATCATGCCGGCCACCAGCCGCGTGATCGACAGCCCCAGCCCGGTGCCGCCGTAGATGCGCGTGACACCGCCGTCGGCCTGGCGGAAGGGCTCGAAGATGGTGTCGAGCTTGCTCGGCGCGATGCCGATGCCGCTGTCGATGACCTCGATGGCGACGAAGCCGGCGCGCCGCGCGTCGGCGCCGGCGCGCACGCGCACTTCGCCGCGCGTGGTGAACTTGATGGCGTTGCCGACCAGGTTGTTCAGCGCCTGCTCCAGGCGCAGGCCGTCGCCGGCCACGCCGTCGGGCAGGCCGGGCTGCCGTTCCAGCTGCAGCGTCAGGCCCTTGCCTTCGGCGCGCGGCCGCATCAGTTCGACCACCTGCTGCAGCAGCGCATGCAGCGAAAAGGGCCGGTGCTCGAGCTCCAGCCGCCCGGCCTCGATCTTCGACAGGTCGAGCAGGTCGTTGATCAGTTCGTGCAGCGTGCGGCCGGCCTCCTGGAACAGCCGCACCTGGTGCCGCTGCGTGGCGTCGAGCGGGCTCGTGGCCAGCAGTTCGGCCACGCCGAGCAGCGCGTTCAGCGGCGTGCGGATCTCGTGGCTGACATTGGCCAGGAACTCGCCCTTGGCGCGCGCCGTCTCGGCGGCCACCGCCAGTTCCAGCGCCAGCTGCCGTTGCGCGGCGGCCTGCCGGTGCTGGTGCAGCAGCAGCGCCCCGGCCAGACCGGCGACGGCAGTGGCGACCGCGGCGGCCAGGGACGTCGGCTGCTGCCACTGCATCAGCAGCCCGCAGGCGGCCAGCGCCACGGCCAGCAGGGCCAGCGCGGCGGCGGCGGCATCGTGCGCCGGCCGCGGCCGGCCGCGCCACGCGGTGAAGGCCGCCGGCAGCAGCGCCAGCGCCACCAGCAGGCCGTCGGCCCACAGGGCCGGCGCGCGCAGCGAGCGGCCGTCGCGCAGCGCCGCGTAGGCCTGCGTCAGCGCCGAGGTGCCGGTGGTCTGGCCCTGCACCGTCATCACGGCGTCGGCCAGCAGGGCGCTGCTGCCGATGAACACCACGCGGCCCGCCACCTGCGCACGCAGCGCCTGGCCGGCGGCCGCGTCGCCGGGGCCGGCCATCAGCGTGGCGAAGTTCAGCACCGGCGGCGCGGCGCGTGCGCCGGCGAAGGCCGGTCGCAGCACCGCACCGGCCCGCGCCGCGGCCGCATCGCCCGCCAGCTGCCCGTGCACGGCCAGCGGCAGCAGCGGCCAGCGCCGGCCGCCGGCGCTGTGCCACAGCGGCAGTTCGCGCAGCACGCCATCGCTGTCCAGCGGCGTGGTGATGATGCCCAGCGGCGGTGCCGCCGGTCCGGGCGGCCAGACGCTGGGCGTGGGCAGCGTGATGCTCGGCCAGCGGTGTTGCGGCAGGCCGGGTGGCGGCTGCAGCGCCGGCGCGGGCACCGCGTGGCCGCCGTCGTCCGCCGTGCGTGTGTCGTCGCCGGCGTGCAGCAGGCCGGCGGCGGCCAGCACCACGGGCTCGCCGGGCCGCGCGATGGCGCGCGCCAGCGCTTCGTCGCCGGGCTGGGCGTCGGCCAGCAGCAGGTCGAAGGCGATGGCACTGGCGCCCAGGTCGCGCAGCTGGTCCACCGCCAGGGCATAGACGTCGCGCTTGTAGGGCCAGGGGCCGAAGTGCGGCTTCAGTGCCGTCAGCGAGCGGTCGTCGATGTCGACCACCAGCACACCGGCAGGCGGCGCCGCGGGCGCCAGCAGGCGCGCCTGCGCGTCGCGCAGCGGGCGCGACAGGCCGGCATTCAGCGGCGTCAGCAGCACCAGCCCGCCGACGGCCAGCGCGCCGGCGGCCACCCACGACGCCCGCCACGGGCCGGCCGCGCGCTCAGGCAAGGGGGGCCGTGGCACTGCGGCGGGCCTCCGGTGGCGGGGATTGCGAAGCCATGCCCGGCACCGCGCTCAGAGCAGCAGCAACAGCGGCAGCAGCCACAGCCAGCCGCGCGCGCCGGTGATCTCGACCACCTGCGCCGCGCCGAAGTCGCCGGCGCGGCCGTCGGGTGCCACGCTGCGCACGCGCAGGTGGTAGGTGCCGGGTTCGGGCCGTGGCAGCAGCCATTCGGTGGCGGCGGTCGTCTCGTCGACGACGGGCTGCGTGAACGCGGCGTCGCGCGCCACCTGCACCTGGTACCGCACACCGGCCAGCGGCGACGCCGCCCAGCGCATCACGAGCCCGGCGTCGCTGGTCTTCGGCGGCTCGACGGGTGGCGCCGGCGGCGGTGGCGGCGGGTCGGCGCGTTCCAGCGTCGCGGCGTCGCCCCAGGGGCCGGTGTCGCCGTCGGCGCGCACGGTGGCCAGGCGCCAGTGCCAGGTGCCCGGCGGCAGCTGGCCGGTGAAGCTGGTGCCGGCGAGGTCGCTGCGGTCGACCAGCGGGGCGGCGAAGTCGGGCCCTGCCGCCACCTGCAGCCGGTAGCGGGCGCCCTCGGGGTGGGCCGACCAGGTGAAGGCGACGGCGGCGTCGGGCAGACGCTCGCCGGCGCGCGGCGTCAGCTGGAAGGGGGGCTCGGGCCGCGCCTTCAGCGTGAAGGCCCAGGTGGCGGCGCGGCCCTCGATGCCGCTGGCGTCGGCTGCGCGCACGCGCAGTTCGTAGCGGCCGTCCGGCGGTGTCTCGGCCCAGGCGGCGCGCGGCGTGTCGAACAGGCCCTCGAGGATCAGCCGCCCCTCGCCGGCGCCGTCGAAGACCTGGGCGCGGTAACGCGCGGCGCCCGTGGCGGCGCCGAAGCCGAACTGCAGCGGCAGGCGTTCCACCCGGGCCGGCAGCGTGGCCAGGTCCGGCGCGGCCGGCAGCGGCCGCGCCGGCGCCACGCGGCCCGGCGTGGCCACGGTGCCGTAGCCGGCGTCAAGCGGTGTGTTGCCGACGGCCACGCGACCCTGCAGCACCTCGGCCAGCAGGCGCCCGCCGTCGAGGCGGGCACGGAAGTCGGTGCCGCGCACGCCCAGGTTGGCCACCGGCGTGCGCAGCTCGAAACGTGGCGCCGGCCGCGCCGGCGGCACGCGGGTTTCCACGGCGCCGCTGTCCAGCCGCAGCCGGGTATCGACACCGCCGTTCGCAGCGCCGACCGCGCCGCGCCGCACGTGGCGTTCGACCTGCAGCCGCGCGCCGGGCCCGAGCAGCGCGCGCGAACCGTCGGCAAAACGCAGCGAGGCCGAGGACTGCGCGCCGGTGCTGACCACGTCACCGGCACGCAGCAGCGCCGCCGCCGCCAGCGCCTGCCGCCCGGCGCCGGCACGTTCGACGAAAACCTCGCCGTGGCTGTGCAGCACCTCGGCGCTGACCGGCTCTTCGCGCAGCATCGACACCGGGATGCGCAGCGTCGAACCCGGGCGCAGGCGGCGCGGGTCGGCGATGCGGTTCAGGCGCTGCACGACGCGCCAGTCGGCCTGCGGGTGCATCAGCCGCGCATGCAGGCCGATGAGCGTGTCGCCCGGCTCGATGCGGTGGTCCAGCGTGGCTTCGCTGCCCTGGGCCGCGGCGGGCAGGGCCAGCGCCGCGGCCGCGAGGGCGCCGAGGAGCCTGCAGCCTCGGAACGGGCGCACGGCCGGGCTCGTGGGCGTGGTGGGCAGGGCCGGGGTGTGCATGTCGGACTTTCGGTGCGGGCACGACCGGCGCGCGCGGGGGACGCGGCGGCGCCGGGGGCCGGAACGGCCTGGATCGGGCCAGCGCGGAATATGCCACCCGGGCCCGCGCCGGGCCGCGGTGCCACGGCCCTGGCCATGGGGGGGCGTGCGCCCTTCACGGACACGGCCGCCGCCACGGCAGGGCCGAACCCACCCCGGCAGGCGGCACACTCCGGGCCTGGCGGCGGCCCTGTCCGCGGCTCCGGAGTGCCCTTCATGTCCCGACCCTGGCTCGTCCAGTACCCCGCCGGCGTGGCGGCCGACATCGACCTGCAGCGCTTTGCCTCGTTGAAGGACATGCTGCAGTCCTGCTGCACCCGTTTTGCCGACCGCCCCGCCTATGCCTCGATGGGGGCGGTGATGCGCTTTCGCGAACTCGACGCCGCCAGCCTGGCCTTCGGTGCCTGGCTGCAGCACGGCGCCGGGCTGCAGCGCGGCGAGCGTGTGGCACTGATGATGCCCAACCTGCTGCAGTTCCCGGTGGCGCTGTTCGGCGCGCTGCGCGCCGGCATGGTGGTGGTGAACGTCAACCCGATGTACACACCGCGTGAACTGGAACACCAGCTCAAGGACGCCGGCGCCACGGCGGTGGTGGTGCTGGAGAACTTCGCGCACACGCTGCAGCAGGTCATCGCATCGACCGCCGTGCGCAAGGTCGTGACGACGCAGGTCGGCGACCTGCTGCCGCCGCTGCAGCGGCTGCTCACCAACACCGTCGTCAAGCACGTGAAGAAGATGGTGCCGCCGTGGCAGCTGGACGGCGCCATCGGCTTTCGCGACGCGCTGGCCGCCGGCCGCGGCATGACGCTGGACGACGTGGCGCTGACGCACGACGACCTGGCCTTCCTGCAATACACCGGCGGCACCACCGGCGTGGCCAAGGGCGCGATGCTCAGCCACGGCAACATGGTGGCCAACGTGCTGCAGGTGGGTGCCTGGGTGTCGCCCAACCTGAAGGAAGGCCAGGAGACGCTGGTCATCCCGCTGCCGCTGGTGCACGTGTTTGCGCTCACCGGCGCGCTGTCCTTCTTCAGCACGGGTGCGCTCACGGTGCTGGTGGCCAACCCGCGCGACATGCCGGCCTTCCTGAAGGCCCTGAAGCAGCAGCGCTTCACGGCGATCATCGGCGTCAACACCCTGTTCCGCGCGCTGCTCGACGCGCCGGGTTTTGCCGAAGTCGAACTCGGCCACCTGAAGCTGGCCGTGGCCGGCGGCATGGCCGTGCAGCAGGTGGTGGCGCAGCGCTGGCGCGAGCGTGCCGGCGTGCCGCTGGTGGAAGGCTACGGCCTGACCGAGAGCGCGCCGGTGGCGATCGCCAACCCGGTGACGGTGGCCGAGTGGAGCGACCAGATCGGCGTGCCGCTGCCCGGTACCGAGGCCGCGCTGCTCGACGAGGCCGGCGCCCCGGTCCCGCAGGGCGAGGTGGGCGAGATCGCGCTGCGCGGGCCGCAGGTGATGCGCGGCTACTGGCAGCGCCCGGCCGAGAGCGCGGCCATGTTCACGGCCGACGGCTGGATGCGCACCGGCGACATGGGCCTGATGGACGAGCGCGGCGGCTTCCGACTCACCGACCGCAAGAAGGACATGATCGTCGTCTCGGGCTTCAAGGTCTTCCCGAACGAGATCGAGGACGTGGTGACGCTGCACCCCGGCGTGCTGGAGGCCGGCGCGGTGGGCGTGGCCGACGAACGTTCCGGCGAGGCCGTCAAGGTGGTCGTGGTGCGCAAGGACCCGGCATTGACCGAGGCCGAACTGCAGGCCCACTGCAGGCAGCACCTGACGGGCTACAAGCTGCCGCGGGTGATCGAGTTCCGCGACGAGCCGCTGCCCAAGACGGCGGTGGGCAAGATCCTGCGGCGCGAACTGCGTATCGCGCCGACGCGCTGACCCGGCGCCGCGGCGTGGCCGCGCCGCCGGCGGATTCAGCCGGTTTCGCCGCGCGGCGCCAGCATGCGTTCGAGCAGCGCGTCGAAGCGCGCCAGGTCCAGCGGCTTGGCCAGGTAGCCGTCGAAGCCGGCGGCCAGCACGCGCCTGACGTCGTCGGGCATGGCCTGCGCGGTGACGGCCACCACCGGCAGCGTGCGCGTGGCCGGGTCGGCGCGCAGCCGCGCCAGCACCTGGTAGCCGTCGATGTCGGGCAGGTGGATGTCCAGCAGCAGCAGGTCGGGGCGGCAGCTGCGCGCCAGGTCCAGGCCCAGGCTGCCCGAGGGCGCCATCTGCAGTTCGACGCCGGGGTGGCGCTGCACGATCATCTCCACCAGCTTCAGGTTGGCCGGGTTGTCCTCGACGTAGAGCACGCGCCCGTTGCGGCCGGGGCGCGGCGCCGGCGCGCCGGCGCCGGCGGGGTCGCGCGGCGGCGGCGGCTCGGCCAGGTGGTCGCTGGGCAGGTCGACCCAGAATTCGCTGCCCACGCCGGGCTGGCTGCGCACGCCGATCTGCCCGCCCATCAGCCGCACCAGCCTTTCGCTGATGCTCAGGCCGATGCCGGTGCCCTCGGTGGGGCTGCCGCCGACGCGGCTGAAGGGCTGGAAGAGCTGCGGCAGGTGCTGCGCCGCGATGCCGATGCCGGTGTCGGCGACCGCGATGCGCACGGTGAACATGTCGCGCACCTGCGCGCCCACGGTCACGCTGCCGCCGGCGCGGTTGTACTTGACGGCGTTGGACAGCAGGTTCAGCAGCACCTGCTTCAGGCGCAGGCGGTCGGCGCGCACCACCAGGCCCGCCAGCGGCTCGACGGCCAGCGTGACGCCACGCTGCAGCGCCAGCGGCCGCACCAGCGTTTCGGCCTCGTGCACCAGTTCGGCCAGCGGCAGCGGCTCGGGCGACAGGCTCATGCGGCCGCTTTCGATGCGCGCCAGGTCGAGCACCTCGTTGATCAGCGTCAGCAGGTGGTGGCCGGCGCGCAGGATCTCGCGCACGTAGCCCGCGGCGCGCTCGTCCAGCCCGCGGTCGAGCTCGAGCAGCTGCGAGAAGCCCAGGATGGCGTTCATCGGCGTGCGCAGTTCGTGGCTCATGCTGGACAGGAACTCGCCCTTGGCGCGGTTGGCCTGCTCGGCGGCGTCGCGCGCGGCGATGAGTTCGTGCGTGCGCTCCTCGACCAGCTTCTCGAGGTGGTCGCGGTGGCGCGTCAGCTCGGCTTCGGCGGCCACGCGCTCGGTGACGTCGAGCAGCGTGCCCACCATCGTCGGCGTGTCGTCCTGGCCGTCGCGCACGATCTCGGCGCGGGCGTGCAGCGTGTGCACCCGGCCCGAGGGCGTGACGGCGCGGTAGACGACGTCGTAGGGCTGCACCGCCGCCAGCGCGCCCAGATGCGCCTGCATCACGCGTTCGCGGTCCTCGGGGTGGACGAAGCGCATGAAGTCGGTGTCGGCGACCAGGCGCTGCGCGGGGTCGATGCCGAAGAGCCGGCAGGTCTCTTCGGACCACTCGCTCTGCCGCGTGCTGCCGTTCCAGCGCCAGCTGCCCAGCTTGGCCAGGCGCTGCGCCTGCAGCAGCACCGTCTCGCGTTCACGCTGCAGCTGCTCGGCGGCCTTGCGCGCGGTGATGTCGCTGATGAGGCCGTGCCAGCGCGTGCTGCCGTCGGCCAGGCGTTCGGGCATCGAGCGTCCGTGCAGCCAGCGCAGGTCCTCGGGGCCGAAACGCACGCGGTACTCGCAGTCCCACGGCGTCAGGTCGGCCGCCGAGGCCTGGATGGACGCGACCAGGCGGTCCAGGTCGTCGGGGTGGACGAGGGCCAGCATCGGCGTGGCGTCGTCGCGCACGTCCTCGGGCGCCATGCGGAAGATGTCGCGCATGCCTTCGCTGGCGTAGCCCAGGTAGGACGTGCCGTCGGGCCGCAGGACGTACTGGTAGACGACACCCGGCACATGCGCCGTCACGCGCGCCAGGCGCTGCTCGCGTTCGGCCAGTGCCTCCTGCAGGCCGCGCAGCGCCTGCAGGTCGGCCTCGCGCCGCGCCAGCGTGGCGGTGAGCTCGCGTGCCTGGCGCCGCAGTTCCAGCTGCGACATCACCTGGTGCGACAGCGTCACCAGCGCGCGGTGCTGCGCCGCGTCCAGCTCGCGCGGCACGTGGTCCAGCACCGACAGCGTGCCCAGGGCGTGGCCTTCGGGCGTGACCAGTGGCGCGCCGGCGTAGAAGCGGATGCGGGGTTCGCCGGTGACGAGCGGGTTGTCGGCGAAACGCGGGTCGGCGTGCGTGTCGGGCACGACGAGCACCTCGTGCGGCCGGCGGATGGCGTGGTCGCAGAAGGCCACGGCCCGCGGCGTCTGCGTCACGTCCAGGCCGACGCGCGACTTGAACCACTGGTGCTCGCGGCCGACCAGGCTGACCAGTGCGATCGGCGTGCCGCAGACCGCCGCGGCCAGCGCCGTGAGGTCGTCGAGTTCACTTTCGCGTTCGGTGTCCGGCCCGCCGTAGCGTTCCAGCGAAGCCAGGCGGTCCGCCTCGGTGCGGGCGACGGGCTCGGGGGCGGCTGGCGCGGTCATCGGGGCACTGTACCCGAGCGGTCGTCGCCGACGGTGCGGCGCGCGGCGCGCGCCGGCGTCGCCGCCGGACCGCGCGGCCGGCCCCGGCGTTCACCGCTCGGGCCGCCAGTCGAGCAGGGTCTGCACCAGCGACTGCAGCAGCGGCTGCACCGCGACGGCCCGGCCCTCGTTCCAGGTGCAGGGCGGCGTCTCGTCCATGTAGGCGCGCCAGCACATCTCCAGCTGCACGGCGTGCATGCCGTCGGCCGGTCGGCCGTAGTGGCGCGTGATGTGGCCGCCCTGGAAGCGGCCGTCGATGACGTGCGTGTAGGCCGCCTGCGCCGCGAGCACCGCCCGCACCCGTTCACGCAGCGCCGGCGCGCAGCTGCTGCCGCCCGCGGTGCCGACGTTCAGGTGCGGCAGCGTGCCTTCGAAGAGCCAGGGCAGTTCGCTCTTGATGCTGTGGGCGTCGAAGAGCACGGCGTGGCCGTGGCGCGAACGGATGCGTTCCAGTTCGCCCTGCAGCGCGTCGTGGTAGGGCTGCCAGTAGGCGAAGACGCGGCGGCGGACTTCGGCCTCGTCGGGGGCCTGGCCTGCACGGTAGAGGGGCTCGCCGGTGAAGTGGCGCGTCGGGCAGAGCTCGGTGTTGTTGCGGCCCGGGTACATCGGGCGGTTGTCGCTGGGCCGGTTGAGGTCGATCAGGTAGCGGCTGTGCACCGGCACCAGCAGGCTGGCGCCCAGCGGCTCGGCGAAGGCGAACAGGCGGTCGAGGAACCAGTCGGTGTCTTCCACCTGCAACGCACGTTCGGTGTAGCGGGCACGCTGCTGCGCCGGGATCTGCGTGCCGACGTGCGGGAAGCTGATGAGCAGCGGGCCCGTGCCGCGGTGCAGCCAGTGGACGTCGTGGTTCATGGCGGGGCTCCTCGGTGTGCGGCCGATGATGCTGCGGCGGCGGCGCGCGTGGCCGCTGCGGCAGGGGAAGGCGCGCGCGGCGGCGGCGTCATCGCGCGTGCGGGTGGAAGGACAGCCACCAGTTCGACGCCGGGCCGGCGCCGGTTTCGTCGAGCTGCCAGGCGCCGCAGGGCGCGGCGGCGGCGAAGGCCAGCGTGCCGGCGGGCAGGTGCCGTGCGGCCGGGCCCGCGCCGTGCAGCGTGGCGCCGCGCAGCGTGAACAGGCCGCGCATCGGCGCCCCGCTGGCCCACGGCAGCCCCGGGCGCGCGCGCACCAGTTCGGCGCGGCCGCCGCGGCTCATGAGGTTGAGGTCGAGCACGGGGCCGTCGACCAGCGTGCAGCCGGGCGCCAGCGCGCCGTCGAAGGGCCAGGGCGGGCTGTCCGGCGTGACGTGCAGACCGTCGTCGCCGGCCGGGCCCGGCCACCGCAGCACGGCGCCGGCGCCCTGCAGCACCGCAAACCAGCGGGTGATGCCGGGGTAGGCGCTGAAGGGCCCGCTGCGCTGCACCTCGGCCACGCTGATGCGCAGCTGCCAGTCGTCGGCCGCCGGCCAGCGCAGCAGCTCGCGTGTCAGCCCGCCGCCGTTCTTCCAGGGGGCGGGCGTGATGTCGGCCAGATGCACGAGCTGCATCACCGGGGCCCCGCGCCCGCCTGCGGCCGCCTCATGGCTGGAACTCGCCGTGCAGCGCGTAGCGCGTGCCGGGGTGGACCAGCCGCGCGATCGTGATCGGCGATTGCCGGCTGAAGGTGCGGCGCACCAGCACCAGGCAGGGCGTGTCTTCGGCCACGCCCAGCAGGCCGGCTTCCTGTGCGCTGGGGCGCGCGGCCTCCACGGTGTACTGCGCGCGCCACAGCGCGGTGTGCTGCAGCAGGTACTGCGTGGGCGTGAGCTGCGTGAAGTCGGCCTGCCCGTAGCCGGGCGCCGCGGCCGGGTTGACGTAGCGGTCCTCGCACTGCAGCGGCCGGCCGTCCTCGTGGTGCACGATGAGCGTGTGGAACACCGGCGCGCCCGGCGCCACGCCCAGCTGCGCGGCCAGCGCCGGCGGTGCGGCTTCCTGGCGCTGCAGGTGCACGACGGCTTCGTGGTGGTGGCCGCGCGCGACGATCTCGTCGTGCAGGTCGTGCAGGGTCAGCGTGCTGCTGACGCGGTGCAGCGGCGCGGCGAAGGTGCCCACGCCCTGGGTGCGCTGCACCAGCCCGGCCGCCTGCAGTTCACGCAGGGCGCGGCTGACCGTCATGCGGCTGACGCCGAACCGGGCCACCAGTTCGGCCTCGGACGGCATCAGCGCACCGGCAGGCCAGCGGCCCGCGGCCAGCCCGTCCATCAGGTGCTGCTTGATGCGGCCGTAGGGGGCCAGGACCGGCGCGGGGGGCGGGCGTGCACGCATGCGACGGATGCTACTTGCATGATCATGTCTAGACAAGTAGAGTCCACCCCCCGGACTTTGCACGAGGCCCCGCCATGACCGACCTGTCCACGAAGCCCGCAACGGCGCTGCCGGGCCTGCTCGCGGCCGCGCCGCACTGACATGCTGCTGCGCCCCGGACAACTCACGCTCGACGAGCTGCAGGCCATCCACGGCGGCGGCGACGGCACGGGCCAGCCGCTGGTCATGGACCCGGCCGCGCTGCCCGGCGTCCTGGCCAGTGCGGCCGTGGTGCGCCGCGCGGCCGAGGGCAGCGACGCCGTGTACGGCGTCAACACCGGCTTCGGCAAGCTGGCCAGCACGCGCATCAGCGAAGCCGACCTGGCCACGCTGCAGTGGAACCTGATCCGCAGCCACAGCGTCGGCGTCGGCGAGCCCCTGGGCGCGCCGGTGCTGCGGCTGATGCTGGCGCTGAAGGCCGCCAGCCTGGCGCGTGGCTGCTCGGGGGTGCGGCCGGTGGTCATCGACACGCTGCTGGCCGTGCACAACGCCGGCCTGGTGCCCTATGTGCCCAGCCAGGGCAGCGTCGGCGCCAGCGGCGACCTGGCGCCGCTGGCGCACATGACGCTGGCGCTGATGGGTGAGGGCGAGTTCGTCGTCGATGGCCGGCGCCAGCCCGCGGCCGCCGTGCTGGGGCAGCACCGCATCACGCCGCTGGCGCTGCAGGCCAAGGAGGGGCTGGCGCTGATCAACGGCACGCAGACCAGCACCGCGCTGGCCCTGCACGCGCTGTTCAGCTTCGAGCCCGTGCTGGAAGCCGCGCTGGTGGTGGGCGCGCTGACCGTCGATGCCGCCCGCGGCAGCGACGGCCCCTTCGACCCGCGCATCCATGCGCTGCGCGGCCAGCCGGGGCAGATCGACGTCGCCCGCGTCTACCGCGCGCTGCTGCAGGGCAGCGCCATCCGGGCCTCGCACGCCGTGGGCGACGACCGCGTGCAGGACCCGTACTGCCTGCGCTGCCAGCCGCAGGTGGTGGGCGCCTGCCTCGACCAGCTGCGCCACGCCGCGGCGGTGCTGCTGCGCGAGGCCAACGCGGTCACCGACAACCCGCTCGTCTTCGCCGACGAAGGCCCCGGGGCGGCCTCGCCGTCGTCCGCCGCGGGAAGCGGGTCGATGATCTCCGGCGGCAACTTCCACGCCGAACCGGTGGCGCTGGCCGCCGACGCGATGGCCTGCGCCATCGCCGAGGTGGGCGCGATCGCCGAACGCCGCATCGCGATGCTGATCGACAGCAGCGTCTCGCGCCTGCCGCCCTTCCTGACCGCCAACGCGGGGCTGAACAGCGGCTTCATGATCGCCCACGTCACCGCGGCCAGCCTGGCCAGCGAGAACAAGAGCCTGGCCCACCCGGCCAGCGTCGACAGCCTGCCCACCAGCGCCAACCAGGAGGACCATGTCTCGATGGCCACCTTCGCTGCGCGGCGGCTGCAGCCGATGATCGCCAACGTCGCGCACATCCTGGGCATCGAGCTGCTCGCCGCGGCGCAGGGCGTCGACTTCCTGCGCCCGCTGCGCAGTTCACCGGCGCTGGAGCAGCTGCATGCGCTGCTGCGCGGCCATTGCCCGGCGATGATGGAAGACCGCTACCTCGCGCCCGACATCGAAGCCGCATCGGCGCTGGTGCGCGACGGCTCGCTGTCGCGCGTGCTGCGCACGCTGGACGGGCTGCCGGCGCTCTGGACGCCGGCCTGACGCCGGCCTGAGGCCGCCGGGGCAGCCCGTGGGTGCCCGTGCCGTGCGCTCCACGCGCGCGGCAAGGGCCCGCCGCGGGCCGCATTGACGAACACTTCGTCACACGGCCGGCACGCGGGCCCGGCCGCCGGCTCAACTGGCCGGCCGCAAGGCCGAAATCCGCCGGGTGGAACTGC
>Ga0154020_10001150_pt1 | contig 32601 bp, 28 predicted proteins | sample Klosneuvirus_201_FD_109709 | JGI IMG/M metagenome (GOLD analysis project Ga0154020, IMG submission 109709) | Active sludge microbial communities from wastewater, Klosterneuburg, Austria - Klosneuvirus_20160825_MG | ecosystem: Engineered > WWTP > Aerobic digester > Activated sludge | place...
AACCCGACAGACCGTCCCCGGACTGCCGGCCTCGCGCGCAGATGTTTTCCCAACCGCTCTGGCGACCATTCTGGCGATCGCCGAAGCCGGGGAAATCAGCCAGTTTCGTCACACGTTCCACAATCTGCGCTGGGGCCTGGCCGCAGAATCGCTCTAGCGGAGTTCGCACCATTTCGGCGACGAGCGAACCGAAGGTTGTAATCGAATCGGTTACTTCTTCGCCGAAGTGCGCCGACGAACGACCTTTTTGCCTTTGGTGGCCGTCGACCTCGCCGCCTTGGCTTCCGTGCCCTTGGCTTTCGTGGAGGTCGAAGCCTTGACCACGCGCTTGCGCGCACGCACCGGGCGCGCCGCCGGCTTGGCCACCGCCGGACGAAGCAGTGCCAGCAACCGTTCGAAATCCGCCGGTAGGGGCGCGCGCAGATCCATGGTTTTGCCTGTGATCGGATGGATCACCACCAAGTGTTCAGCGTGCAACATCACACGCGCCGGATTTTCCGGTAGCGAGGGATCCGGTTTCCATCCATAGACATCATCCCCGAGGATGATATTTCCGAGCGACTTGAGATGGACACGAATCTGATGGGTACGCCCGGTATGGATCGTGCAGCGAATCAAGGAGGCTTTCCGACCAAAGGTTTCGATCACCTGCCAGTCGGTATGGGCGTCTCGTCCACCGAGCTCAGACTCAACCACCGCCATTTTATGCCGATGCTGGACATTGCGGCCAATCGCTTTGCGGATACTCCCGCTGAGCAAACCAGGCACACCCTGAACCAAGGCCAAGTACTCCTTGCGCAGCGTTCGTTCCGAGAACTGAGTGCTGAGGCCACGGTGCGCGGCGTCAGTCTTCGCCACCACCATTACCCCGGATGTTTCACGATCCAGGCGGTGCACGATTCCGGGGCGCTCCACTCCTCCGATCCCGCTGAGCGAGCCCCGGCAGTGCGCGAGAAGGGCATGGACCAAGGTGTCTTCCGAGGTTCCGGCACCGGGATGCACCACCATTCCCGCCGCCTTGCTGAGGACGAGGAGGTGTTTGTCTTCATAGAGAATGTCCAAGGGGATATCCACCGCCCTGAGCTCGGTCGGACGGGTGTCCGGAAAATCAAACACCAAGGTATCTCCGCCCCTGACGGTATGGTCGCGCTTCAGGACGACCTCGCCCAAGCGAACGTGCCCGGCGTCGAAAGCCCGCTGTAGTGCAACGCGACTATGCTCTGGAAATGCCACCGCCAACGCCTTGTCGGCGCGCATCCGGCGGGTTCCTTCAGGAAGGGTATGGGTGAGTTGGCTGGTCGACACAGAGGCTTCCCCTGAGTCAGGCGGACATTTTAACGAAGAGCAACAGGAGATCCCGCAACCTCCGAATCAGGGATGGTCAGCCACGACCATCCCGCGGATTTCACTCACTGCCCCTTGGCCTTTAGTATTTCCGCCAACGCAGCCTGATCCACCTCTCCCTTGATCGTATTCAAATGGCCGAGCACCGCCATCCGATCGCCAGGGCCGCACGTGGAGATATCCAGCATCCAGTCCTCCGTCTTCGCTGCCTCCACGATGACTTCATCCGCCCACGCGATGACTTCCGAGGCCTCGACAAAGCCTTTTGTAATGCCCTGGATATAAAACTCCGCCTTCGTTCGATAATTCATTTTCCAACTTCGAACAGAAGTCCGATCGATTGCCAAGAAAATCGCCCGGGAGGACTCCCTCCCGCTCCTTGCGGCGCTCCAAGGACCGAAAACCGAGGCGCCAGGGTCAACTCCGCGATGCCGGCCAATCGAGCACTACACCGAGGACGGAGTGGTGTTTTTCTTCGATCAGCGCCCATGCCTCGGCGGCCTTCTCCACCGGAAAGCGATGGGTCAAAAGGCCGAGCGAATCGAGTTTCCCCGCCCTCAACCACGCCATTGTCGATTCGAGCCTCTCCCGAGTCGCCCCCGATACCAAGTGGAACGAAAGCTCGTGGTTCCGGAAGGCCTGAAGACATGTCTGCAGGTTGACCTCGCCCGAGGGCCGATAAAATCCCGCGATGACCACTTGGCCGCCTCGCGCCATCAAGGGGCGATAGGTGTGAAGCACATCGATTTGGCCAATCGTTTCGACCAACGCGTGGATCGGACCGCTCTCCAATGCGCGCACCGCCGCAATCCCGAACGCTCCGTCCCCTTTCACCGTCGCACCAAACTTGCGAAAATGGGCCAGGCGATCATCTCGATGGCCTATCATGATCACGCGAGCGCCCCGCTGAGCGAGAGTCTGGCCAGCCCACTGGCCCACCAGCCCATCCCCCACCACCATCGCAACCTGCCCGGGTTCAATCACCGGCCGTTGACCACAGTTGAAGCCCACCTGAGTCAATACCAGTCCGGAATAGGCAATTGGGTCGGCCCCTGCCGGGAGCGGGATCACCGCCGACCGATCGCAAACCGATGGGGAGACGTGCCCGGCAAACCGGTTGTCGAACATGCCGGAGACTTTGCTCATCGAAGCAAACACCCAGTCCCCGGGCCGCAGATCGCTGACCGCCGAACCCACGTCCAACACGCGACCCACCTTTTGATAACCCGCCACCATCGGAAACGGCGCCGGATCTCCCGGTCTCCAGGCTTCGTCACCCGACAACCGCTCGCCGCGCAGAAAAGATCCTTCGGTTCCGTTGCTGATCCAAGAGTGGTGCAGCTCGACAACCACGTCACCCGGCCCGGGCTCGGGACAATCAATTGTCCGATACACCACCGAGTTGGGACCCGTGAACACGACCGCAGACGCTTGCATGAGAGCTGACTATCCCGATCCGCGAGCCGCCCTGCCTCAAGCAGAAAAATACGTCGCGGCCCTGACGGGATTCACTGACGGGCAGGGTTTGACGAAGCCGGAGACGATCCGAGTTTGGCGTCCGGATCCGTCGCCTTGCGGTAGCGATCCAACGTCGTACCCGGCGGTCGCCAGTTGGGCAGGAGGCGCACGTCTTTGTCTCCGGAGACTTCGCTCACCGGAGAGTGATCGCCGGCCGCGTCCGCCGGCCGCATCTCCCACCAGCACTGACCAGAGTGGTTGTGTTCATGGTCGATGACAAAGCCGGTCTCTTTCATCATCGGGCCTGTCCAGCCCATGCAGTGATCGCAGTAGTCACGATAGCTCTCGAGTCCATTGCGAAGAAGAAAGCCCTTCGACGGGCACGCATGCATGTCGATCCGAAACACCCCGGGACGGTGCGTGATGGAGAACCCAAGATCGGGTGACTCCTCGGCCAGCGTGTGGCCCCAATACTTGACCATGCCGGCAAAGCCTTCGCGGAGGATCAGCTCACGGGCATGGCGCTGGCTGTCGTGGTTGATCGCTTCGTTCCAGTACGCACGAACAAGGGCGTGTCCACCCTGTTGGTCGAGCCAGTCGAACGTCCATTCGTAGTGGCCACAGAAATCGTAACAGCCGATCATCCGCGTGCCTCCTCAATCAGTCCGAGATCCTGCACAGCCAGGCCAGCCGAGGGCTGGGCGTACGTATGCCAACATTGGCCGTTGCCGCCCTTGAGCCGCATCACCAACCCGGCCGCCTCGGCCCGGGCCGCGCCCAAGAAATAACAATGCTGGCAGTATTCGGCCACAATCTCGCGCCCCCCGGCTCGCAGATATTTGATCGCCGGGCACACACGCACGTGTACCTCGACCCGATCGGCCAACGCCTTGACCTCAACCGCAGAATCCGGCTCGGCGGCAAAGAAATCCCGCCAATAGGCTGAAACTGCCGTCAGTCCTCCCTGGATCCAAAGACGATTCACCGGATTGAAATAACCGCGACCCAACGCTTCCAGATAACGGATCCATCCCTCGCGGCCCAGTCGGCTCAGGACAAATCGGAACGTCGCGTTGATCGCGAAATAGAAATCCGGCGAACCCTGGGATTTCGTATCCGTGTAGGGCAGCACGGTCTTTCCAGCATCGTCCATGGAGTTGGTTAGGCGCCCTCGGGCTCAAACAGATCGGCCCTAAAGCCCAGGCCATCGGCGCCCGTGACGGCTTCCGTGATTTGGCGGCGGCATTCGTCGGTCAAGGGATAACCCAGGAGATTGGCATTCGTGGAGAAGATCCCCATCTGAACCAGCAATTCCTTCAGCCCGGTCATCCAGCATTCGATCTTGGGGCCACCGTAAACCCTCAACATCAGGTCGTTCATTCTCGCCTGCAACCGCCCAGCCTCAGCCGCATCTCCCGCCTGCACCGAGCGGATGATCCGGTGAGCCAGCCCCGCGTTGAAGATGCCGCCGCCGAGTAGCAACCCGTCATACCCCGCCTGAAGGTAACTCACGCACTCGAACTCATCGCCATCGAGCAGGATCAACTCCGGACGACGTCTTCTCGCCTCGAGGAACACGTCCCGGTGCGCCAGCATCTGCGAACTGTCCTTGACCATCGCAATGTTAGGTTCGGTCAACAGTTCCGCCAGGTGGCTCTCCGGCATAACGTAGGGACTCGCCTTGCCCCGATCATAAAAACCAACGGGCAAGGCGCTGCGACGGGCAATATCCCGATAGTAGGACAGTTGCCGGTCCGCCGTTCCGTTGAGGAAGAAATAAGGCTGTGCCACCACCGCGGTATGCACACCCCAGGCGATCGCCTGATCGATGTTGTTAAGCGTCCGCACCGCCGAGTTGTCCGTCACCTGCATTGCAATCCCCAGGCGCCCTCGAGCCGTCTCAACCACCGTGCGCACCATCACCTCGCGGTCGTGGTCGGTCAGCCAGGGTCCTTCGCCACAGGTGCCGGCAAGCATCACGCCGGTCACGCCCATTTTCACATGGTGCTCCACTAATCGCTCCACCGAAGGTCGGTCCACACGACCGTCAGCGGTCAGTGGCGTCGGCGTGGCGGACCACACTCCGCCAGACAATTTTATCTTCTTCATTTTAGAGAAACTCCTTGGGTTCGCCACTCAGCTCAGACCCCGGCACCGCCACGCCGGCGGTGCCTGGATCAATTCGAAAAACCTACCCAATTCCGGTTCTGGATTGAACTGCTCGGTGTCCCTCGCCGACGTAAAGAACCCGCGCGCGAGATACGCTCCGACCCCGGCGGGCCGCAACCGGCTGGAAGACCTCGATGGCGGAAAAGCGGGACATGGATGTGACCGACCGAAGGTGCCTTCAACCCACCGCCGGCTCCATCGCCACCGGATTGGTCAGTCGGCCGATGCCTTCAATTTCGATGGTCACTTCATCACCGGCCTTCAACCAACGCGGGACGGGCTTGGCCGCCATGCCCACGCCATGGGGCGTGCCCGTGAGAATGACCGTACCCGCTGGCAAGGTCGTGCTCCCACTGAGAAACTCGATCAGGGTCGGAACATCAAAGATCATGTCGGACGTCGTCCAGTTCTGCACCGTCTCGCCATTCAGGTGGGTCGCGATCTTAAGGAGATTGGGTCCCGGAATTTCGTCAGGCGTGACTAACCGTGGCCCCAACGGACAGAAGGTGTCGAAAAACTTCCCCCGGCACCATTGGCCACCACCGCGCTTGATCTGCCAGTCACGCGCCGAAACATCGTTGGCGCAGGTGAATCCGAGCACGTAATCAAGTGCGCGTGCCCGCGACACATTCTTGCAATCCCGGCCGATCACGACCGCCAGCTCACACTCATAGTCCACTTCCGAACTCGCAAGGTGCGTCGGCAAAAGGATCGGATCTCCGGGATTGTGCAGCGTATTGATTCCCTTGACGAAGAGCACCGGCACTTCCGGTACCTTCATCCCAGACTCCTGGGCATGATGCCGGTAGTTCAGGCCAACACCCAGGATCTGCGTGGGCCGCACGGGCGCGAGGAGCTTCACAACCTGGGCCGTTTCATCGGTCACGCGGTACGTCTTGAAAATGTCGCCGTCGATACGGCGCACCGAGCCATCAGGCTGTTCGGCGCCGTAGGAGTCTCGGCCCGTGGAATCTTGGTAGCGGATGATTTTCATGGGGAAAGGACTGCGTCAGTTCAGACAGGCTTGGCGACCGCAACACATTCGATCTCGTATCTCAGTGCCGCCGGGAGGCAATTCGTGATCGTCGTGCGCGACGGATACGGTGGGGAGAAGTACTCCCGATAAAGTTCATTATAACGTGGAACCTCTTCCGCATCGCGCACGTAGTTCCTCGTCTGGACAACATGCCTCAAATCGCTACCCGCGGTCTCCAGCACCTTCCGCAGGTTTTCGACTGAACGCCGGAATTCGCCTTCAAAGGTGTCGGAAATGATCTTTCCCGTCGCGTCCACCGACGCTTGCCCGGAAACGAAAATGAGATCCCCCACCCTGACAGCGGGGCTGAAGGGCAGGTGGGAGACCGGAGTATCCTTGTCGATGGGATAGGTGACGTTTGTGCTCATGAATAAAGAAATTCGGGTTCAATGATGGGATCGAGGGGAAAAACCGGCCTTCGTAGCCGTTCCCAGGGCAAGGAGGCGAGGTTGCTGGTGCACGGACCGGGTGTGTCGACGTAGAAGGATTCACGCGCAACCGTGTCGTAAGCGCGCTTGTGCGCGACCGCCGCCTTGACCCCGATAACCGCGAACGCTCGCGGTTCAATGCCCTGGCTGCGTAACTGGCCGAGATCGAAGGGTGCGGTCTTGCGACTGGTCAACAGGATCGTCACCCCGCGACTGCGGACCACCGCGCAAGGTCCCATCCGGATGTTCACCCCACTCATCGACGCCAGATGGCTTTGTTTGTCCTCCAAAGTGAAGTCTCCATCGCTCCGGGAAACCAGCTCAGCCTCCAATTCAACCGGGCCTGCATCCAGTTTCGAGCCGCGCCCGCCCAGTGCGACCTTCCGCACCCAGCCGATTTCGGCGTCCCGCAACCCCGCCACCGTCAACGGATCGTTCAGGACGACCAGGGCGCGTTCGACCCCGTGCGCGAGCAGTGACCGGAGAACCCCGGTGCCATCGCCCGGCGCACCTCCGCCGATGTTGTCCGATGGCTCCACCAGCAGAATCGGACCGTCCAGCGGCGATCTCGCCTTCAAAGCGGCGACCACCACGTCAACGGATGGATACTCAATATTCCCGCGCTCGCGCAGAGACCAGGCAAGACGCGCGCCGGCTTCCAGGTGCGTGCGCGTATCAGCCACGGATCCCACGGTCACAACACTGAGCGAGCACCCCGTGTCCGGAGTGTCGGCGAACGAGTAGCCGCCAGCGATATTGCAGGCCCAAATCTCAGGGTGCCGCGCCTCGAGGTCCCCGGCGAATGATTCGAGCGCGCGCATCGGATCCGCATGCGTGCCCGTGCCCGGGGGAGCCCACAACACCGGTGGCCGGCACCAAACCATGCGAGGCACGCATTGCTCGCGCAGACAACGTCCCAAAAGCGCGGCCCCGCGCATGGCTGACTGTTTTGCATCGGTGTGGGGATTCTCACGATACATCACCAGGCCGTTGGCTAGGGAACACATGCGTGCCGTCACGTTGGCATGCAGATCGAGCACACCGAAGACCGGCACCCGCTCGGCCCCGGGCAGGGCGCGGAGACGCGCCAGCAATTCCCCTTCCGGGTCGCATTCGCTCTGCGTTGCCATCGCTCCGTGCAGCACCAGAAAAATGCCATCGACACCCGCCGCCAACGCAGGACGTGCCCGGACCTCGAACTCCCGCCAGAAGCGCTCGAACATCTCGTCAGTCACCGTCCCGCTCGGCGTCGCCCGGGCGTCGATCGTCGGAATTACCTCCCAGCCCTGACGCGTCGCCTCATCCAGAAAGCCGTCCGTTGGAGACGCGTCACCCAACTTGGCAAGGATGTCCTGATCGAAAGTCACCTGGAAGTCTGCCCAGTGGGTGACCTCATCAAGGAAGGTGTGGGTCTCGTGAAAGAGACCGGCGAAGAGAACCCGGGGTTTCATGCAACAGAACGATCCCGATTCACACAGCCGTCTTCCAAGTCGCTGCATGGCGCTTCAACGCGAGCGACGCCCGATTCAACGCTTCGTCAATTTCCGCATCGCCGTGCTCAAGACTGATTGACCACAAGCCTCGCTCGATCGAGCTGACCCCCTCCTCCAGCAAACACCGCCGCAGGTGCGCCCACCGCGGCGCATCATGGCGGCGCACATAATCGCGATAATCCATGACCGGTCCTTCAACCGCGCCGGGTTTAAGCATCACCGTGTGAAAAATCAGCCCTGGCCCCTGCGGATGCAGCGGAATCCCCTGCTCGCGCGCCAAACCGGCCAGTCCGGCCATCAATCGACGGCCGAGTTTGATCACTCGGGCCGGATGATCCGAACCCAGCCCGATGATTTGATCGAGGCACCACTTGCTCGCCGCGAGGCAGAGCGGGTTGCCATTGAGCGTGCCCGCGTGAACCACTTCCCCGGAAAGGATCTTCGCCATCGCCGCCTTGGTGCCAGCCAGGGCCGCAAAGGGCGTGCCACCACCAATTGCCTTGCCCAAGATGGTCAGATCCGGGCGGTAGCCGTAGTAGCCTTGCGCACAAGCAGCACCAAAACGGAAGCCGGTGATCGTCTCATCGGAGATCATCAGCATGCCATCCCGGTCGCAAAGTTCCCGGATGGTCGCCATCAATCCAGCAACCGGCTCGATGCAGCAGGTATTGCAGAGCGCCGGCTCAAAAATGATCGCCGCGATCTGACCCTTGAATTCGTCCACCAGACGGCGGACGTGCGCGGCATCATTCCAACGCGCGACCACAAACTGCTCCAGAACCGCGGGGATCACCCCTTTGCTCGGGTGGGTGCGCGCGGGGTGTTCGTCGTCACCCCATCGGTCTGCCGGATTGGCGAATCCTACGAGCCCTTCGTCCATCCACCCGTGATAATGTCCCTCGAAACGCAAGATCAACGGCCGCCCGGTATGGGCCCGGGCGAGTCGGAAGGCCGCTCCCACCACCTCCGTCGCCGAGTTGTTGAACCGGACCAACTCCGCCGAAGGAATCATTGACTGGACCCGCTCTGCCACCTCCACCTCAAGCTCCGACTGCCCCGCCCAGTGGGTGCCCAAACGGGCCTGGGCCGCGATCGCGTCTGCCATGCCGGACGGCGCATGCCCAAAGAGCAGGGCACCCTGCCCCAACTTGAAATCAATATAGTGGTTGCCATCCACATCCCAAATCTGGGGTCCGCTGCCGTGAGTAAAATAGAGCGGAACGGGCGCCTCCATCTTTCGGATGCCACTGTTCACTCCGGCGGCAATGCTGAGCTGAGCTCTCGCAAAGAGAGCCTGGGATTTCGCAAACGTGTAAGACATGGGAAAAGGATGAAGCCACTCAAGCCTGGGCAAGGTCCCGTTCGCCTGGGCGGTGAATCGCCGCGATCAGCGCGGACCGACGGGCAGCAGGAAAACGATGGACCGGCACGGAAACACTGATCGCCGCAAGAGGCTCGCCAAGCCAATGCAGGGAGGACGCCACACAGGCGACACCGGCAATCGTCTCCTCCTCTTCCAGCGCGTACCCGCGCCCGCGAGTCACCGACAGTTCCTCAAGCAACCGCACGCGCGCCTGAACCCGCCCACGGGCCGACCCCAAAGCACAGACTTTGGCCACCAATCTCGCCTGTTGCTCCGCAGGCATCTGCGAGACGATCGCCCGGCCCAAGGCCGTGGTGTGGAACAGATCCCGCGCACCCGGCTTGACGATCCATCGCAACGCCTGGGACGTCTCCAGCACGTGAGCGTACCGCACATAGATCCCCTCGAGCAGCCCAAGATTGACGGTCTCGTCAAATTGCCCGTGCAATGCCTGCATCAAGCCCATCGCCTTCACCCGCACCGATTCGTCGCGCTCATACTCGCGCAACGAGGTCAAACGGTCGGAAAGACGGTAGACGCCGCCCCGATCGGCCTGCAGCACGTACCCCAGATCCCGCAGACTGTGAAGGATCCGGCAAACCGTCGGCTTGGGCAGGCGACTTTCTTCGGCGAGCTCCGAAAGCGTCAACCCCCGGCCCGTCCGGGCCAGAACTTCGAGCAACGAAAAGGTTTTGTCGACAACCGCGATGGTCATGTAATTTGACTTGCGATGCGTATCACAATGCGAAACGAATGTTTCGTCAAATAGAATTGTCCCATGTTGATCGACTGCCACAATCATCTCGGCGTTGACCTGTTTTTCTACCTCAACGGCTATCATCCTTACTCCCAGGATTTACCCGCCATGGTCACCGAGGGCCGGCACTGCGGGGTCGACCGCTGGATCGTATTTCCGATGGTGTCCAATCTCACCTTCGACGTGCCCGCGATGCGCACCGCCAAACTCGTCGCCGGCGGCTGCGAGGATGTCCCGTACGCTTTCGAGAACGAACGGATGCTCAGGGAGATCTACGATCTCTATCCCGATCTCGGCCGGTTCACCTTGCCGTTTGCCATTCTCGATCCACTTCGCTCCCCTGCGGCGCAGATCGCCAAACTGCGCGAGCTGCACGCCTCTCGCCCGTTTTACGGTCTCAAGATCCAGGCGACCATGATTCAGTCCGATGTGGGCGCGCTCCTTCGGGAAGGCCAAGGCTTCCTCGAGCTCGCTGAGGAACTGAACATTCCCTTCCTCATCCACTCCAGCGTCGCTCCGGAGGACACCTGGTCGCAGGCCACAACCATCCTCAAAGTCGCCGAGGCGACGCCTTCCGTTCGCTTCTGCCTGGCCCATTCCTGCCGGTTCGATCGCGCATGCCTCGACCGAGTAGCCGCCCTGCCGAACACCTGGTTCGACTGTTCCGCCCATCGCATTCACTGCGAGGGGGTGGTCCGTGGTCTGGGCTACGTCGCTCCGGCAGCCAGGCGCTTTGCGAGCGATTACCGCGATCCGACAGTTGTCCTTCGGGATCTGGCAGAAGCCTATCCCACCAAGTTAATCTGGGGATCGGATACTCCGTTCCAAAGTTACGTCGCTCACATCGACGGTCAATTCATCTCCCTGCGCAGCACTTATGCCGAAGAAACTGCCTGCGTCCAGGCTTTGCCGGAGCCCCTCAGGAATGCCGTTGGCCACGATAATCTGCTTTCTCTCCTGCAATTGAAAAATGAACGCATTCTCACTCAAGGGTAGAGCCGCCCTCGTTACCGGATCTTCCCAGGGCATTGGTTACGCCATCGCCCAGGGTATCCATGAAGCGGGGGCACGGGTCCTGTTCCACGGCAAGACCGGCCCCGGTCCCGCCATGCCCGCTGGATCGGACTTCATCGAACTCGATCTCCTGTCCCCAGATGCACCTACGAATCTCGTGGCCGCGGCGTTCGACCGCGAACCGGCCCTCGATTTGCTCGTGTGCAACGCCGGCAGCTTTTTTGATGTCCCTTTTTTGGAGATGTCACCCGAGCTCTGGGATCGCACCCTCTCGCTGAACGTCCGCGTCAACTACTTCGTCGCCCAGGCTTTTTCCCGCGAGTTGATTGCCCGCGGACGATCCGGGGCCATCGTGACGACGTCATCGACCAACGGATTCCAGCCCGAGGACGACTCATCCGCTTACGATATCTCCAAGGGCGCGATGGTCATGCTCACCCGCACCCTCGCCCAGGCGCTCGCCCCGCATCAAATCCGGGTCAACGGAATTGCTCCCGGCCTCATCCTCACCCCTCTCACCGCCGGTCTGCTCAACACCGACAAGCTCGTCCGCTACGAGAAGAAAATCCTCCAAGGGCGCATCGGTAGCCCGGAGGATTGCGCCGGGGCCGTGGTTTTTCTGCTCTCACAGGCTGCCCGCTACATCACCGGCCAGATCATCGTGATCGATGGAGGGCTCACGCTCGGTCAGATCGGACGCCCCTGAAGCTCCTCATGACAACCCTGCCCTCACCTTCCATCGTGGTCGATCGCACGCGATTGCTGGAAAACATCCGTGACATGCAGGCGGCCTGCACGGCGCACCGCGTCGAGCTTCGCCCCCACATCAAGACGCACAAGATGGTCGCGGTGGCGCGAGAGCAACTCGCCGCCGGAGCCAAAGGTTTGACGTGCGCCAAAATCGGCGAGGCCGAAGCCATGTTGCCCTCTGGGGTGCGCAGCCTGTTCATCGCCCATTCCCTGGTTGATCTGCGGCAGGCTCCGCGCCTTGCCGCCCTCTCGGAACGTCTCGACGACCTCCGCGTCGCCGTCACCAGCGAACTCCATTTCGAGGCCCTCGAAAACCTCGCGAGGCACGTCGGTCGTCGGCTTGCGGTCATGATGGCGGTCGACACCGGTCTCGGGAGAGAAGGGGTCCGCGACGACGCCTCCGCGGCCCGGCTAGAGCGGCGATCTACGGGCAATCCTCACCTCGAGCTGCGCGGATTTTACACCCATGAGGGCTATTTTTACGGGCTGAATCCGGAAGAGCACCACACCCGGATCGCCTCGATGCTGGATCGGCTCTGCAATCTTCGCGACCAAATCGATCCCGCACTCGCACTCTGGCCCGGTTGTAGCGTCTCAGCCAAGCGGGTGGCAGCGACGAGCGACGGACGCATCCAGGCGGTCAGGCCCGGCGCGTATCCCTTCGGCGACCTCGCCCTGTCCCGCGGTTCCCGGGTCATGTCCGCCGCCGCCCAAGCGCTCCACGTTCTCGCGACTGTCGTGGACAAGCCCGAACCAGGTCTGGCCTTGATTGATGCAGGCTCGAAGACCTTCTCCTCCGACCGCACGCCGGACGGGATCCACGCCATGCCAGCCGACGGACGCGACTTCGCGGTTGTCCGGCTGAACGAGGAACACGGTTACGTCAGAGGCCCTGCGACAGACTCACTGACAATCGGTGAACGCATCCTCCTGGTTCCGGCCCATGTCTGCACGGTGATCAATCTGACCGATACGGTCGCGGTGACGGAAGCGGGGAAAGTGATCACCACGTGGACCGTCGAGGGTCGAGGCAAGACGCAGTAGGCAGAGTCGGACTTTTCTCTTTTTCATGGCGAATTCATCTACCCTGCCGCCGCGGGCCTGGCTCGTGGTCGGCCTACTCTGGATTGTAGGTTGCCTCAACTACCTCGACCGGGTGATGATCACGACCATGAGGGGCTCGTTGACCGAGGCCATCCCGATGACCGACGCGCAGTTTGGACTGCTGACGTCGGTTTTTTTGTGGGTCTACGGATTCCTCAGCCCGTTTGCCGGTTTCCTTGCCGATCGCTTCAACCGTTCCCGTGTGATTATCGGCAGTCTTTTCGCCTGGTCCGTGATCACCTGGCTGACCGCCCACGCGACAACCTACGGCGAACTGTTGGCTACGCGGGCACTCATGGGTATCAGTGAAGCCTGCTATATCCCGGCCGCTCTCGCCCTGATCGCAGACTACCACCGAGGAAACACCCGGTCTTTGGCCACAGGAGTGCACATGAGCGGAATCATGGTGGGTTCCGGACTTGGGGGACTCGGCGGTTGGATCGCGGAGCGACACGGTTGGGCCCACGCTTTCGAGATCTTTGGCGCAGCGGGCATCGTCTATTCCATCGTAGTCGCATTCCTCCTGCGCGACGCCGCGCGGGATCCCGGCGTGGTTCGCGCGGCCATCGCGGGCGAGTCGTCCGTCAAATCGGTGCGAATGGGGGCCGCGCTTGCCAGCCTATTCTCTCAGCGCGGCTTCATCTTCGCCCTCGCCTATTGGGGTCTGCTCGGACTGGTCGGTTGGGCCGTGGTCGGATGGATGCCGACCTACCTCAACGAACACTTCCAGCTCTCACAGGGCACTGCGGGACTGTCCGCCACCGGTTACCTGCAGGCTGCCGCCCTCGCCGGGGTGCTCATCGGAGGGGCCTGGGCCGACCGCTGGAGCCGAACGAACGAACGGGGACGAATCTATGTTCCCATGATCGGACTCCTTGTGGCCGCTCCCGGGATCCTGCTGGTGTCGACCATCGATTGGCTTCCCTTGGCCCTCGCCGGCCTGGTGATTTTTGGCCTCGCCCGCGCGTTCTCCGATTCAAACATGATGCCCATCCTCTGCCTCGTATCCGATGCTCGCTATCGGGCCACGGGGTATGGTGTGCTCAACTTGTTCTCTTGTGTCGTCGGAGGCCTCACGATCTATGCCGGCGGAATCATGCGGGATGCCCAGATCGACGTCAGCCGTATCTTCCAATTCGCCGCCTTCAGTATCCTCATCTGCGTCGGACTGCTCTTCAGCATTCGCGCCCAAACCCAACCTAGATCCCGCCCATGAGCCCAGCAGATTCCCCAACCACCCCGTCGCGCGCCTGGCTCACCGTCAGTCTTCTTTGGTTTGTCGCCTGCCTCAATTACCTCGATCGCATGATCCTCATTACGATGAGGACCTCGATCAAGGAGGACATCGCGATGACCGACGCGCAGTTTGGTCTCCTCACAAGTATTTTCCTCGTTGCCTACGGAATCCTCAGTCCACTGGGCGGTTTTATCGCCGACCGGTTCAATCGCAGCCGCATCATCATCTTCTCCCTCTTCGCATGGTCGGCAACGACTTGGCTGACCGCGCATGCTACCACGATTAACGAACTGCTCTTCTATCGGGCCCTGATGGGAATCAGCGAAGCCTGCTACTTTCCCGCAGCCGGAGCGCTGTTGATGGACTATCATCGCAACCACACCCGCTCACTCGCAAACGGAATCCACTTGAGCGGCGTCATGGTCGGTTCGGGTTTGGGCGGACTCGGCGGCTGGATCGCCGATCGCCACGACTGGACATTCGTTTTCGAGCTCTTTGGTCTGGTCGGAATCGTCTACTCCGGCGTCCTCTTCTTTCTCCTCCGCGATCGACCCGCTGATGCAATCAGCCCCATCTCCGCGGGAGAAACGCCTCCGAAAGTGAATCTGATCCAAGCTCTGGTTAGTCTCTTCAGCCGGCCTGCCTTCATTCTCGCCCTTCTTTTCTGGGGTCTGCTGGGACTCGCCAGCTGGTCATTCATCGGATGGCTGCCAACGTATCTCAGCGAGAACTTCGCCTTGTCGCAGGGTGAGGCCGGACTCACCGCGATGGGCTACATTTATGGGGCGAGCCTTGTTGGCATGCTGGTCGGCGGATACTGGGCCGACCGATGGAGCCGGAAGCATGTCCGCGCGCGCATCTGGGTGGGCGTGATCGGCGTGCTCCTCGCCACTCCAGCCATCCTGATCGCAGCCAACGCGCCGGTGCTCTCCTGGGTCCTCGTCGGTCTGATCGTCTACGGATTCGGCCGCCCGTTTCCCGACGCAAACATGGTCCCGATCCTTTGCCAGATCATCGATCGTCGCTACCTCGCAACCGGTGTCGGCGTGCTCAACATGTTCGCGGTCTTTGTGGGCGGCGCGACCATTTACGCCGGCGGTGCACTTCGCGACGCCAATATCGAAATCACCACCGTCTTCAACTGCGGTGCCGCCGGTCTGGTCGTTTGCGCCGCTCTGCTCTGGTTCATTCGCGAGAGCCCCGCCAAGTCCAACCCTTCATGAAGTACGTCCGAACGCTCACCGCACGCGACGAGGAAATCGCTCGCAGTCGCCTGACGGACTTTTTTCCCGCCGAAGTCTACGACATCCACGCCCACCCGTACCATCCGGATCACTTCCCGCCTGGGGAATGGGCTTTCCTCGACGGGCTTGGACCTTTGGGCTGTGCCGAACACCGCGCGGGACTCCAGCGTTACCTTCCGGTCAAAACCTTGCATGGCCTTTACTTTGGCATGCCCCGTCAGACTGCTGATCGCCCGGCAATGAACACTTGGGTGGCGGATCAGGTCCGCCAGCACGGCACGCCGTTGAGTCGGGCCCTGCGGGTGGTTTCGCCCTTTGACGATCCGGCAAGTGTCGCCGCGAGTCTTCGCGACGGCCGCTTCTGCGGATTCAAGGTCTATCATTGCTACGCCCCTCGACCCGACACGATGAACGCGTCGATCGAGGAGTATGCCCCGGAGTGGATGTGGGAGATTCTCAACGAAACTCACGGCGTGCTCATGTTGCACATTGTTCGAGACGGCGCGATGGAGGACCCGACCAACCAACAGTCGCTCCGCCGGCTCTGCCGGCGATATCCTCACACCCAGTTAATCCTCGCCCACGTGGCTCGCAGTTTCAGCTACCGCAATGCACGCCGGGGCCTGCACGCGATTGCCGACCTCGATAATGCGGTCGTTGACACATCCGCGATCTGCGAGGCCGAAGCCTATCGCGCCGCCCTCGAAATCCTCGGACCACGGCGAATCCTCTGGGGTTCGGATTTCGCGGTCGATGGCTTGCGCGGCCGGTGCGTCACCACCGGAGATCTCTTTTTTTGGCTTCACCCAGAACTGCTCAAATCAGACTACCAAGCGGCTACGAGCACGGACATGACTCTCGTGGGAATTGAATCGTCGCTCTGCTTGCGCGAGGCCTGTGAAGACGCGGGGCTGACTCGGGGGGACTTGGACGATCTTTTTCTCCGCAACGCCCTCCGCACGCTCGCTCGGCATCTGCCGGCCGAGGCCGCGCCGGCTCCCGTCATCGGTCCCGATCTCTGGCAGCGTGCCAAGGCCAGCATCTCCGGAGGAACGGGTCTGCTATCCAAAAGAGCGGAGATGTTCGACGCCCGCACCTGGCCGTCGTATTTTTCACGCTGCTCCGGGTGCGACGTCTGGGATCTTGAGGACCGCCGTTACCGCGACTTCGCCGGCGGCGTTGGCGCGATTCTCCTTGGATACGCCGACCCGGACGTCACGCGGGCGGTCCGCCGCCGTCTCTCACTCGGGACCTATTGCTCCCTCGTCAATCCGCAGGAGATTGAACTCGCTGAAACTCTCCTGCACTTGCACCCCTGGGCCGGCAAGGTTCGTTATGCCCGCGGCGGCGGAGATGCGATGGCCATGAGCGTTCGGATCGCCCGCTCCGCGACGGGGCGATCGGGCGTCGCGTTCTGCGGCTATCACGGCTGGCACGATTGGTACTTGGCCGCAAATCTCGGCGAAACGGATGCACTCAACGGCCATCTGCTTCCCGGGCTTGAGCCCAAGGGTGTGCCACGGGAACTCAAGGGCACCTCCGTACCTTTCCGTTACAATGATCTCGCTTCACTCGACGCTGCGCTCGCGCAGCTCGGAGGAAACCTCGCCGCTGTGGTCATGGAGCCTATGCGGTCGCAGGTCCCCCAGGACGACTTCATCGCCAAAGTGGCGGCCCGCTGCCGGGCCGCCGGGGGCATTTTTGTCGTCGATGAGGTCACGAGTGGACTTCGCTACGGATTCCCCGGAGCCCTCGCTCGTCTCGGGATTGAACCGGACCTGGTCGTCTACGCGAAGGCCATGAGCAACGGCTTCCCTTTCGGGGTGGTTCTGGGCCGCGACGATGTCATGCAGGCGGCCGATGGGAGTTTCATTTCCTCCAGTTATTGGACCGACGGCGTCGGTCCCGCCGCCGCACTCGCCGTGCTCGCGAAGGTTCAGCATCTTGGCGTGTTTGATCTGCTCTGGGAGCGTGGCGCGCACCTGCAGGACAGTCTCCGGTCCGTCGCCGCCCGGCACCCTCTTTGTCAGGTGGTGGTCGGCGGTATGCCCACGACCCCAACGTTTACCTTCCGTCTCGGCGCCGACGCGCCCCTCGCCCAAACCCTCTACGTGCGAAAAATGCGGCAAAGGGGTTTCCTCGTCGCGGGTTACATCTACCTCATGCTGGCCCACACCGATCGCGATCTCGCCGACCTGATCGAAGCAATCGACGCCTCACTCGGTGAGATCGCGCGTGCGATCGACCAAGAAAAGCTCGCCGAAGAGGCCGGCGTCGCCCGCGGCCTGCGCGGCTTCACCCGACTCGCGTGACCCCGCAGAAAACACCATGAAATCTCCCCAACCAGGATGTCATCTATTAGATGACATCCATTTTCCTCTGCTTTACTCAGACGATTGCCCGCGCAGGGAGGTCAGATCCGCCAGGCGGAGCCTTCGGTCATGAACGCACTTCGCGCTCCCGGATTCAGGTCGGATGCTCGCTTACCGCTCCAGCCGGTCCAGGGCTGGCCCCGGCTTCCTGACGGTTGGATCCTTGATCGCGTGGTCGGCGTAGCGATCGACTCGCGCGGGCGGGTCTACGCAGCGCACCGCGGTGAGCACCCGCTGCTTTGTTTTCATGCCGATGGACGCTTCAGTCACGAGGTCGGAGCCGAGCACCACCGTGCGACGACGGCTTATGATCTGCGGGGCCCGGTGCCGGTACCGATCGCGACGCGGTGCTGGCTGCATGGTCTGCACGTGGATCCTTGGGACAACGTCTGGATTACCGATGTCGGGCGGCATTTGCTGATGAAGTTCTCCCCGGAAGGTGCGCTTCTCCTCACGCTCGGAATTGACGGCGAACCCGGCTGCGACGAGCGACGGTTTGCCCAGCCCACCCACGTCTGCGCCGTTCCCTCGGGAGACCTTTTCATCACCGATGGCTATGGCAATTCGAGGATCGTCCAGTGCCGCGCCGACGGAACCTTCGTGAAAGAGTGGGGGCACCGTGGAACCGCCCCGGGAGAATTTCATACGCCCCACGTGATCACCGCCGACGATGCCGGTCGGCTTTACGTAACCGATCGGGAGAATGATCGAATCCAAGTGTTTGACCAGACCGGCCGGATTCTGGCGGTCTGGCCGAACTTGCACTCCGTCGATGGCCTCTTCGCCGCGCCCGACGGCTTGATCTATGGGTCTGCCGGAATCGACAACGCCGTCATGCGATTCGATCGCGAGGGGCGTCTCCTCGACACATGGGCGGAGCCGGGAATGTTCCAGTATCCACACGCGGTCGCAGTCGACGGATCCGGGGCGATCTATACCGCGGACACGGGTGATCGGTGGACCGTCACCGGCAATCTTCCCGAGGAACGGGCGATGGCAGTTCGCTCCGGACCGGAAGGGAGCGCCCTGAGGAAACTCACGCTTGAAGATTCGACCTGATATCGACCGGCGCCGCGATTCCGGAGGCAATGCGTAAGTCGCAGCCGGCGAGACCGTCTAACGATCCATTCCCGGCACAACGACCGAACGCGCCGCTCCGATCCCATGAGCAAAACAAAACTGACCCGACGGGGATTCCTCGGCAACGGCATCTTGACTGGGGCCGCAATGTCCCTCTCCCCCATCCCGGCCTCGGTGGCTGGCCCTGAGGACAAATCGCCGGTCTTCCGCAAGCTCCATGGGCACCGCAATCTCTTCAACGGCGACTGCAACTTTCTCTTCTACAATCCCGAACTCTGGCAACCCGAGGGAGGGCCCTATGGCGCGGGGGCAATTCAACGGTTCATCGGCCTTCTGGCGTCCAGCGGCGTCGATACCCTGTTGGTCAACCCCAACACGCAGGTACCGTGGTATCCGAGTAAGTCGCTCAACTACCTTTTGCGGAACTACCGGCGAGGAGACCGGGCGTTCGCCCGTTCGATCGCCATTGGCAACGCTGGTTTGGCGCCCGCCCAAATTGAACCGTTCGTCGATCAGCTGGTCATTCTCTTCGACCTCTATTCGGACCTGGACGACGCAGGAATTGACTGGCTGGCGGAATGCGCCCGGGCCTGCCGGCAACGCGGCATCAGCCCGTGGTTAAGTTACCGAATGAATGCCACCCATTTCTCAGGTTCCCCAGAAAGCCCGGTGAACTCGCCGCTCTTCCGCGACCCGAGAAACCGCCTGTCGGGTCGGGTACCGGGGGCAAAGCCAGCCACCCACGCTGGCTGGGTCGGCCTGAACTATGGCCGCCGACCGGTGCGGGATGCCATGCTCGCGATGATCCGCGATGGCGTTGAGGCCTACGACTACGAGGGTCTTGAGCTGGACTGGCTGCGTCATCCGGTGTGTCTGGAAGCGCCGGCGACTCAGCGGGAAATCGACGCGATGACCGACTGGCTCGCGGAAATCAAGGCAATGACCCGAAACCGGCGAGAGGTCTACCCTCTCGGGCTGCGCGCACCGAGCAACCTGGGTTACCTGCGGAGCATCGGCCTCGACGTAAAGATTCTCGTTCAACGCGGTATCGTGGATTTTGTGACGTTCAGCAATTTCTGGCAGACCTCGTGGGAGATGCCGCATGACGAGCTCAGGCGGGAGCTCGGTCCGGATGTGACCATCTTCGGAGGTATGGAGGACGCGCCCAACTGGCTGGAAACTCATGCCCCCTCCCTCACGGAACGCCCTGCCGGTCCCGATATCCAGCTTGCTGGGGACAACGCCCATAAAGCGGCCAAACCGTCAGCCGGCGCAAAACGCATCCGCGGCACTCGTTACCTCACCGCCAGCGCTGAGTTCATGCGGGCCAACGCCGCGGGCAAGCTCGTGCTCGGCGCGAACGGCATTGAGCAGTTCAACTTCTTCGTCACCGATCAGGTTCGCGTTCCTGGCCAGCGCGGCGACTACGCGGCGCTGCGCCAACTAACCGACCTCGCGTTTCTCCGGGGTAAGGAAAAGCACTACGCGTTCAACACCGCGTCGGTTCAGCCGACCAAAATCTGGGACGTGCCCGAGCAACTGCCCGTCCGGATCGCTTCCCGGCATCGTCGCGCCCTTCGCATCCCGATGTGTGCGGAACCCGCTGGCAGCACCCTCACGCTGGTTATTCAAATGGTGACCGACCGGAGCCACCTCGCGGTTGACTGCGGCATCAGCTTCAACGGCGCCTGGCCCGTTTTCGAGCGCCGCGAAACCGAGGATCTCCTCTTTCCCGCCGGGCCCTATTGCAAACACGTCGACGAACACCGCGCCTGGGACTATCTCTTCGAGGTTGCCACGATCAACGAGGGTTGGAACGAAATCGTGATCTACAACGAATCGGGCGAAGATCTGCCTGTCCTCGGTATAGAACTGGGCGTCATTCAAAAACGGCGCGGCTAGGCACCCGCCAATTGCGCCGACGTCAATTCGTTGAGCAATGGCTCTCCGTCAGCGAAGCGCCGGACATTCAGCGAGAAGATCTCCCATAACCGTTGCTTGAACTTCGGGCTCAAGCTCGAACCGGAAATGTGCGGGGTGAAGATCACATTCGGAAACGCCCACAAAGGATGATCCGGAGGCATCGGGTAGTGGTAGTGGGTGTCGAGCGCTGCTCCGGCAATCCACCGCTCGCGCAGAGCTTTCAGCAGTGCGTCCTGGCGAATGATGGGGCCTCGCGCGGGATTAAGCACGAAAGCCGTCCGCGGTAGCGCCTGCAGTTCCCGTTCGCCAATTAATCCCTCCGTAGCCTTTGTCAGCGGCAAGGCGACAACGAGGAAGTCCAGACCGGCGAGAAACTCGAGCTCCTCGCCTGCCCGGAACACCCGGTCAGGAAGAACTCCGGTCGAATCGCCGGTGCCAGGAACCGTGTACACCCCATCGCGTGGTGCGACACCGTTCCTCGTCATGACGTGCACGCGCAGGCCCAGCTGGCGCGACAATCGCGCGGTTTCCCGGCCGATGCCGCCATAACCCCAGAGGCCAACGGTGGCGCCGCGGATTTCCCGCTGAAAGATCGCCCCGCGGTCCCAAATCCGTGCCTCCTGATTACGGATCATCTGACGAACATCCCGGGCCAGATTGATCATCATCGCGACGTTCCACTCCGCAATCGGCACATCGAAGCACCCACGACAGTTCGTGGCGCGGATTTCCCGGGCCGGCAAATCGAGCCCATACAATTGCGTGTAACCCGTCGACGCGAGTTGCACCCAACGCACCGACTTCATCTCCGTGAAATTTGCGGGCGGGAACGTACAAAACAATACATCGGCATGGGCAATTCGAGCAGGATCAAGCGGTCGAACCACCTCCGCGGGCGGCTCGATACAGTCAACTTCATATCGCCCGGTCGCCCGCAGAGCCTCCAACGCCGCCGGTTCCACCGGTACATCAATCAAGAGTTTCATCGAGAGGTGAAAGTCAGTCCGTCAGAATTTTTCCGGGCACGCTGTTGAATTCGCCGCTGCCCGGTTTGAAGGGATAGCGCCGCTTGATTTCGTCCGTCAGAACGATCCCAAAACCGGGTCGGTCCGGCGGCAAGACGTAGCCGTCCTTCATCACCAATCCGCCATCGATCACCTCCGAATGCAGACCGGCATAATCCGGGGCAATTTCGAGGATACACGTGTTCGCGGCGGCGAATCCCGCATGAACATTCTGCATCAGGGAGCCTCCCGCGCCCCACGCATGCGTCGCAATTTTCCTCCCACGATCCGCCATCATCCTCGCAACCGCCATGAACTCGCCGATCCCCCCCGTAAACGAAGCATCCGGCTGTCCGATGTCGAACGAGTCCTGAGCGGCGAATACCTTCCACTCGTAGGTCGCGGTGAGACACTCGCCACCCGCGATCGGCACCGTCGTCGCCCGGCAAAGCTCGGCGTAGCCCCAAGGATCCGTGTAGTGCAACGGCTCCTCAAAAAAGAAAAGATTGTAGGGTTCCACCGCCTTCGCCGCCGCGATCGCAATCTCCAAAGTCCAGGTCTTTCCCGGACTATTGCCCATGTGTCCGTCCAGCATCAACCAGGCGTCCGCGCCAGCATGTGACCGCATGAAAGCCAGCTTGTCCGCCTCGAAGTCACCCGCCTCCGCAGGTGTCATCGGGGTATACCACCCCTCATCCGCCGACCGGCTGCCCGTCGCGACCTTGATGCCGCGGAAGCCGAGCGAAAAGTAATGGTCAATTTTCTTCGCGAGACGATCCTTGGGATAGTTGCTGGGACCTCCCGTCGCGTAGGCCGGGAGCCGGAGGTGCTGGCTCCCACCGAGGAGGGCGTGCACCGGTTGATCGAGCAGTTTCCCCTTCAGGTCCCACAAGGCCGCCTCGACGCCGTTGAGCACCGTTACCCCCAGGCCCACGCGACACCAAAAGTTTCCACAATGGTACATCCGGCGCCAAAGCTCGGGAATGTCGTCCACCGTCTGTCCGATCAGGATCGGCTTGAAGAACTCCACGATGGCAGGCACGGCCTCGGGACAGAAATATCCCGCGTAGGTCTCACCGATCCCCGTGTGGGGCCCGTCGGTAAAGATTTCGATGAATGCCGCGCTGCGCAGCTTCCGCGCTTCGCTGAGAAAAGGGTCGTTGGTGCACGGGCCGGTCAGAAGGGTCGTGCGAACGTCGGTGATCTTCATGGGAAATTTGCGGAAACGGGCTGGGCAGGCGGGATCTCACCTCGCCTCCGCTCGGCCCGCCACGCGCCACTGCGCCCTCAGGTCCCGTGCGAGCGCCTGCACGTCGCTCCACGTATCGCCAAAACAACTCAGGCCATAGGAGGGGGCGGCGTGGCCCAACTCAGGCACGGCCAGCACGGGCGTCTTGGATCGGCGACGCTGTAAGTAGGAAAACAGCGAGGCCGAATACTCCTGCCAGTCGCGATATTCGGGCGTCCTCCGTCCCGCACGGTCGAGCACGGGGATCTGACAATGATGTCCGTTGAAGGGTCGGAGGTGAAACTGCGTGGCCGACGTCAAGAGCTCCGCCGGTTCACTCAAGCGTTTCCAAAACGTCCCGGGGGCAAGGTGACGGATGATCGCGAAGTGCGAGTGATCCAGGCAAAGAGGCAGGCGCTCGCCGCTGACCGCCCGGAAGGCACGGCAGAGAGCCACAGTGGCCTCGGGCGTTTCGGTAAAGGTATCGCGGTGTGTTTCGATCGCATACGGAAGCTCCAAGTCACGCGCCACGTCACGGATCCGGAGCGCCAGCTTTACCGCGGCTGGCACGTTTGTGTCATAGTCGGCAAGCTGCACATCGATCGCAAGGGCGCCGAGCTGCTTCGCCGCTCGGAATGCGGGTTCAACCTTCGCCAAGACGCCAAGGCTAGTGACAGCAAGATAGCGGAGGGAGCCTCGCTCTGCGACCTCCGGGATCGGTGGGGAAAAGACGCCATCGAACCCTGAGTCACGGATCGCCGAAAACTTCCGCTCCCAGGTCCATTCCTGTCGGATCGAGGGATATTTCCGAAGAGACCACAACGTGGCGAACAGCCACAACGGACGCGAATCCTGAGCCGGGGGCGGAGCGGACATCGGAGTCAGAACTCAGGAGTGGAGCGCGATTCAATTCCTCGCACCGTTCGACGAGCTCAGGTTGAAACCTTGACCTTGACCACCACCTTGAGAACTTCGGCGGGGGCGCCCCAGGCGCACGATGGGACATGTCCGTCCTCGGGAAAGAGGATCGCGAACTGACCGGGCCGCACCTGCACCGGCACTCCGTCTGGGATAATGTTGTAGAGGGCAGCATCCTTTTCAGCGTCAAAAGGCATGGTGACATCGGTGAGCAGCGGCAGGGGTGCCCAATAGATCAACTCGCGCCCTCGTTGCACAAACTGAATGTCGATGTACTTGCGATGCGCCTCGTACTGGCGATCCTCCACCGGTTTGGTGAAGTGTTGCTGAACGAAAGCATAGACGTTCTCCCCGTCGATCTCCACACGTCCGACGGGCGTGTCATCGCGGACTTGGCGGAGAAAGGCGAACGCGTTGGCGAAATAAGGCGAAAGGGCGGAGTATTGATGCGCTTGCGCGAGGGTATCGAGGATCATGGGGGAAGGAAAGGAATCGGTAGGGAGTAACAATCACTCGCCAAGTTATCGGCTGACCTGATTGAGCAAAGGGATTCCGGAACGAATCCTCTGCAGATTCTAGCCACGGCAGGAAATCGGTACTGTATACAGCAGAATTCTGCTGCCTGAAATCGTCAAACTCAATCTCTTCATGGACCCACAGAAACGAACCCGTAGCGACGAAGTGGACCGGGCCCGCCATCGCTGGGCAAGCGCAGGGAGAAAGTCCTTGTGGCGGCAGAACCCATCCGCCGCCCATTCAACTCTGAATCCTCCGCCCAGCGGTTTTCAGGAGCTGTAAACCAGCTCTTCCGGCGTCAGGTCTCGCGCGAGGGCACCGCTCTCCGCACGGCTGATCAAAATCATATTGTGGTCGATCAGTTCCTGCAGATGGAACTCCATCTCCCGCTTCGCCGCTGCCGGGTCCGAGTTGAGAATCGCCGTGTAAATGTCGTCGTGCTTACCCAGCACGGCCAGCCGCCTCGCGTCCGATTCCGACTTCGCCACCTTCGACTGCCCCGGTAGTGCCGGTACCGCCAGTACCCGGTGGATCAAATGCAGCCTCAGAATCTCCTTTTTCATCAGGTCGTTCTTCGCCGCGGTCATGATCGCGATGTGAAACCTTACGTCCTCTCGAATCAACTCACTCAGATGTGGCTGTTCCTCTTCCGCCCCCACAATGCGTTCGGTCGATCGCCGCATCGCCTCCAACGCATAGTGGATCTCATGCAGGTCCGCCTCGTTGCGATTCCTCGCCGCCAGGCCCGCTGCATGGCTCTCCAGCGCTAATCGGAGGTCGCACAATTCCCGAAACTCCTTGATTTGGATCTTTTTGACACTCGCTCCAAGATGCGGCTGGATCGAAACCAGCCCATCTGTTTCCAATTTCCTTAAGGCATCTCGCACCGGCGTCCGGCTGACGCCAATCTCCGTCGCCAGCACTTCGGTCATCAGCGCCTTCCCGGGCGGATATTCACCACTGAGGATTTTCTTTCGAATGTGGTCGTAGGCCACGTCCGTATTCACGCTTTTCATAAGAACGCATCAAATACTCAGGTATACAGGAAACACAATCGCAATTTAGATTCCTCACCTTACACGCTGAACGGGCGGACGTCACACCCGGGTGTGGCGGTCGATTCCAGGACGCCGATGGCACTTCGCTCAAGTTCGCGCGGCAGGCTGAACCGCTAATTCGATGCACACGACCGTGATGGGATCGCTCCCCCCATTCTCCACCACAATCTCGTTCCAGCCCTCCCGGATCAACGAAACCGGAAACCGGATCGTGTAGCCGATGTTCTCCGGTACGTGGTGCGATAATGATCCGCAAGGATACAACAGTCGGTCCGTGCGCTGATGATCAAGGACGGGCCAGCATCCATTGACGGAAACCGGAAGCGCAGTGAAACGATCGCCGGCTTTAAGCACGACCTGGACCAGCAATTCAAGTCCCCGAACTGCCGGCTCAGCGCACATCGGAAGCCGGAATGGATGATACCAACCGGCGTTGAGCACGAGAGGCAGCTGCGGCGTGATCTCAAACGGGATGTGCGTCAGAGAATTTCCATACAGTGAGAAGGAATAGTGCTTCGGCAAACCTCGCACCGCCTCGATGCGGTTCAAATCGCGCAGGGCTGTGTAGTCGGAAACAAGCCCGGGCAAGCGCGCCTGGTCCGTGCAGTAAAAGTTGAACCACTCGATGCCATCGGCCCCGAGCGCCAGTTTACCCGCCGCGTTGGCCCGAAGCATTTCCCGACTCGAGGAAATGAAGCGGATCCGCTGAGTCAGCTGATGCTCGGGCGAATGTGAGGCAAGATTGTTGGCTCCATCCTCGATCACTCCATAAATCATGACCGACTCACCCAGGCGGCGCCGGAGGTCATCGTGCGGCATCTCCCACGAGGTGCACCAAAACCCCGACGGACCAACGAAGTCGAGCAGGCCTTCACGGCAAAGGCCTTCAATGTCCAGTCCAATGCTCTTAAGGGTGTCGATCTGACCCGGAATGCGCATCCCCAAGGGATACGGCCTGCCCGTCACTCGGGCCCGCGCCTCAGTGAGCTCGCGGATTTCCCGGATCCATTCCGAAATCAACGCGACGGTTTCCGGCGCGGCGTTGGGCTCGCAGCACATGGGATTGCGCCACCAATCCAGCTCGAGGCCCTCGAAGTCATAATCCTCCACCACTTCCTTGATTTGCGCAAACAGGGCATCGCGGACTTCGCGACGCTCAAAGTTCAGGCCCGTCCGATACCCCGGATCCCGCATCGTCGGCGAATAGGCACCGCGCTTGAGCCGCATCTCCGGTCGCTTGAGCAGGGGGTGGTTGAAGAAACTCCCGTCGATATTCTTGGCACCGTGGAAGTCGTTCATCCGAATGCTCACCCAGGGCGAGACCTCGTGCATTCGACACGCCCGGGCGGTTTCTGCCAGCCAGTCGACACCGGCATCAAGGAGATCTTGATACAGTCCGAAGAATGACTCGAAGCGGTCGAGAAAGCCCTCGATCTGATCCGGTTCGGTTACACCAGCGCAGATTGCGTGGCCACGGAAAAATTCACGGTCACCCCGTCGGTAGCCTTCAAGAATGGTCGGAATCGTTTTGCTCGGATACCAGGCTCGGGAAGCATTGGCATTGATCACGAACGTGTCGACGCCGCCCCGCTTGAGCGTTTCCACATAACGCTGGATCGCCTTCGGCTTGAATGGACCGCCGACGGGAAGCGTCTGCGTACCGGTCTTCCCCTGCCCCGGCTTCATCGAGAAATCCTCCGGCTGCCAGAGTTCTGGATTGTAGAAAAACGTACAGGTGTCCCCGTTGAAGAGATTCCGGTTCTTCGCCCGGAGGCGGTCACGCAGGGTCGCATTTCGGGCGGACGGAGCGGCTTTCGCGGTCTGCCCCAACGTCGGAGCCGCCCCAAGCAGGGGCGTGAGCGCAGCGCCGGCGGCGGAGGAAACGAGAAATTCGCGGCGGGTGGTCTTCATGGGTGGGGACAGGGGATTCGCCGACGCGATCGACGCCGACACATTACTCACGGCAACGCAAGCAGCGTGCCCGCAATGTGCCGCAGTCCGTTGCCAATGTTGAAATAGTAGGCCACCAGCACATGCTTGTCGTCGGTGACCACCGCCCAGGGGTAGCCGAGATCGGTCGAGCCGCCATCGTCGCGCAGCACCATCTCGGTCGCCGTCGCGAAGTCGGTGCACTCTGCATTCAGCACGCGTGCCCGGATGCCGTAGGGTTGATGCCGGTATCCATAAACAAGCAACACCCGATTGTCCGGCAGACGCAACGCCTGCAGCGGATGTCCCTTGAAACCCATGCCTTGCCAGGGCTGGAAGCTCTTTCCGCCGTCAGTCGATCGTGCGATGCATGCCTCGTCCCCGTAGCTCTCGGACCGCAGGAACGCGACCAGGTCGCCCTTCGGCGTCTCGTAGATCGAGGTTTCATTGAACGAGGCCTTTGAGTCTTTTGCCACCGGAGCGGAATAGGTCCAGGTCTGGCCTCGGTCTGCGGAGATCAGCAGGTGGGTTGACGTGCGGCGGGGAGAAAGGGTGTCGTTCGCCGCCGAGACCCAGAAGATCCGGCCATCCTTGCCTTCCACGAGCGCTCCGCGGTTGTAGGCAGGCAACGGTTTTCCCCAAGGACTGAGGAAGACCTCCGACGCCACTGACGGTGGATAAAACGGCCCACTCCAGCTCCGCCCCCCATCGACGGACCGAACGAAGTAGCCCCCATTGAAAACCGACCCCGGATAGTTCTGGAAGACGGGCGCTTTGAGATTCGGCAAACCGTCGGGCCGGACGAAGGTCCATCCATAACTCATGCACAGGAGCGAGCCGTCCCTCAATTGCAGCAGGCAGGGATCCTGCGAACCACCCAGCGGGTTCGCATGAATCAGCTCAGGCTCCGACGTCCACGTCGCACCGCCGTCCCGCGAGCGCACGCTGACCAGATAACTGTTGGGGTCCACGTGGTTGTTCTTCGCCTCACCGAGAGCTTGGCGGTTGGGTGCGCGACGAAACGCGAGCAACAGTTCGCCATCAGGCCGCCTGACAACCGAGGGGAAGGCGCTGTAGTAAAGCGGATCCTCGTAAATCTTCACGTCGCGCACCTTTCGCAACGGGCTCGAAGCGGCGCCGGACATCGGGCCGACAAGGCAGGCTTGCACCAGGAACAGGCAGGCAAGTAAACGGATTGGAGTACTCATGAAATTAAGTGGGGAACAAACGAGAAACGCGACGAAAGGACCGTCCATGGAATCTCCCGCGATGTGATCGCGGCGGGCTGCAGTCCGACGCGACGCCTTCAGCGTATGCTCAGCACCGGGCCCTCGTCGAGGCTGAGCGCGAACTTCCTCCGCCAGGACCAATCGTCAGGGAGTCGCACCCTTCGCGGGTTCGGTCGGTAAAGTCCACCGAACCACACCCACATGGTAACGCTGATGTGCCGGAACGCCGCGTGAATAGTAGGCGGTGACCAATGTCCCGTCCGCGAGAACCACCGTTGAGGGATAGCCGCCGTCCCGACCGGGCCGCTCCGCGTTGGGCTGATCCGTCGAGCCCTCGAGATCAACCAAGCGGATCGGCGCCGACCACACCGTGGCCGTCGGGTCACCCAAGCGGACATTGATACCCCAGTCACCTTGGTTTCGCACCCCGTAACTGAGAAGAATCCGACCGTCCGGCAGTCGCGTGAGATCTGCCGGGTGCTGCATCGGCAGGGTCAGCGAACCTTCATTCTTCCACGTGCGTCCCCCATCTCTCGACCGATAACCATCGAGGTGCTGAAAATCGCCGGCCACCCCGGCGTGCTGCCCACCATTGGACGCACCGTAAGCCCGGGACGCAGCAAACAAATCGCCGTTGTCCAGCCGGATCCAGGCGGTCTCATTGAAGCGACGTCCTTCGGAAAGCTGCCCGCGGCGGGCCCACGTGGCTCCGCCGTCTGCACTCGTAAAAAAGGCCGCCTCATCCCGGTACATCATCACCCCAATTGTACCGTCCGCCAGCGGAGCGATCCGTCCGAAGGGGATGATCCCCTGCCCGCTCGGCTGTCGGGCATCGAACACCGGGAATTGCTTCCATGTTCTCCCTTGGTCCAGTGAGAGGGCTGGTATGGGACTCAGGGTGTTCGCGTCCTTGAAATAGTTCTGCGGAGGGGCGCTGGACCCTTTGTCCGGACGCCAGCCTTCGGGCAGCCGCTTGTCCCATCCGCTGACCAGAGCGACGTAACCGCCATCCGCGCGGAGCCCGGCCGCGACGTTCATCCGGTTGTGAGTGGGCGTCCAGGGAACCGGCACACCCGTCTTCGACCACAATTTTCCACCGTCACGGCTCACCCAACATTCCACCGCCCCCTCGGTGTACCCATGCAGTGGGTGCGGCCAGACGATGCAGGTGAGGCTGCCGTCCGGCTGTTGCGTCACGATCGGCCAGCCGCACGCGTTGTCGATCGCGACGTAACGTTCGAATGAGCCCAATTTCGGGAACGGATGATTCCCATCAGCCGCGCGAATCACACTGCCGAACGCAATCAGTCCAAAGAAGAGCAAGGCTCGCATCATGGTCGTGGTGGGGTATTTGTGCGCAGTTTAGAACTTGTAGATCACCGACACCGACACCGTACGCGGTGGGCTGGGATCCACAAAGTACGCGTTCTGGGCGCCCAGCGCATAAGCCTCATCAAGAAGGTTGTCGATATTGCCACGTACTGTCAGATGGTCGTTGATCTTGTAGGTGCTAAACAAGTTCACCAGATTGCCCGGCTCCATCTCGATCAACGGCCCCTGCCCGACCACACCGGTGACATAAGCACCAACCGCCGCCAAACGTCCGCTGACCCGCGAGAAGCCCGCGCCCAAAAGCAGCCCCTTCAGCTTTTCGCTTTGAAATTCGTAGCGGCCCACAATGCTGATGTCGCCCGAATACGAATTGGCTACCTTGTTGCCTGCCTGGTCGCGCACCTTGCCATCGTAGTAGGTGGCGACGAACTGGAGGCCGGGCATCGGGTTGAATGCGAGATCAAAATCGAAGCCCTTCTGAGTCGTCGAACCGATCGGTGCAGAATAGCTGATGCCATCCGGACGCACACCGGCAAAGAACGACTGATTGGTCAGCTTGAGATTGAAGAAGGAGAGAGTTGAGGAGATGCGCCCGTCGAGGAACGAGGTCTTGATTCCCGCCTCGCGACCGGTGCCTTCAACACTCGGAAGGATGTTGAGATTCACGTCGCGCGCGCTCGTCGGCGAGAAATTGGTCGATTCCATTCCGTAGAGCACCACGTCCTTGGTGACGTTGAGAACGAGACCATAGCGGTGCAGCATCTCGTCACCCTCCGTGACCGCGACCGGCGGGCGTGTCGCGAGGTTGGAGATGTTGTTGATCTTGATTTTGCTCTTCGTGAAGCCGACCACGGCAATCAGCCGGTCAGGCATCAGATCGATCGTCTGCTGGATGTACGCATTGCCGCGATACGTCGTTCCCTGGGTGCCGGGGTTGGCCGGAGGCACGTACTCGCTGGTCAGCGGAGCGCGCAGGAGGTCGAGCTGGGGATTTGAAATCGAAACCGTCTTGCTGCCGAACGTCGACGAGGACCAGAATCGGCTCTTGCCCACCTCGTCACTGTAGCTGGCGCCGAACGCTGTTGAGGTCGCGATCTTCCCGATGTGGTACTTGCCGTTGACATCGATCTGGGCGACGGAAAAATCGGCCTTCTGGTCGTTACGCCGCCCGGTGAAAGTCACCGTCTGGTTCGGCCAGTTGACGCCGCCCGCGGGGAAGACGACGCTTCCGAGGCGGGAGAACCACCAACGGGTGGCGGCGACCTTGACATCCCAGTTTTCGCTCAATTTTTGAATCGCGATGAGACGTACACCTCGACGATAGAAGTCCTCCATCGTGCCCTTGAGATAGTAAGCCTCGTCGCGCCCGGCGCCGGTGTAGAGTTCACCGGTCGGGGTGAGGAAGTTGTTGGCATTCGGGATGTGCTCGAGGTGCTGGTAATCGAAAGCGAGACGGACCACGGTGTTTTTGTACACCATTTGGAAACTCGGGTGGATCACCTGCCGGTTATCGAGGACGTTCTTGAAGAAACTGTCGCCGTCCTGCACGGCGGCAACGAGTCGGTAGCCAAACGAAACGTCGCCCAGCTTGCCCATCGGACCGGTGAAGTCGATTTCACCGCGATAAGTGCCGTGCTCGTTGATCCTCGTCGTGAGCGTGTACTGGGGCTTGCTCAACGGGCGCTTCGAAGTCGTCAGCACGGTGCCGCCGAGCGAAGCATTGAGATAAAGCGTCGACGCCGGGCCACGAAGCACGGTGTACGAATCAAGGTTGACGTTGTCGAGGTAGGGTACGCCGTCGGGCATTTCATCGAGCAACGGGTATCCAATGCGCGTGCCACGCATGGCGAAGGACTCTCCAGCGAAGAAGTTGGAGACCCCCGCGAATTGCAGGATGTTCGACGAGTCGACGTAGCCCATGTCGTCGATCAGGTCCCGTGTCACCACCGTGACCGCCTGCGGGATCCGGAGCAGAGACTCGTTCGTCTTGAAGCCCGTGGCCGCATTGCTCGACGTGTAGCCTCGGTCCTGGGTTGAACTGACCTCGAAGCGCGAGAGCAGCACGCGATCGTCATCCGGCGACGCCGGTTTGCTGGCAGCTGGGGTGGTTTGAGCTCGGACTGAGCCCATCAGCGCGGTGGCAGTTAAGAGAGTGAGAAACAAGCGTCCCCCGCGAAGGGGGATGGGAAATGAATTCATAGGTGTGGGTTGCGTGAGATCTGACCGAAAAATGGGTTACTCAACAGCGAGTATACAGAAACAGAGAAATCCTATCGAACTAGGTCCGGTTGAGCGGACGGAGTCATTTCGCAGGGCAACCGCTCACCGACCATGGTGCTGCGAAAACTGGCAGTGTCATGCACTCTTAAAACTATAACCCTCAACCTTTTCAACGACAGAGATGGTGTCGAGGCATCACCGCATTTCGAAAATCCTCGAACACGATCCTCAACGGAAGGGAAATCAGGCGGTGGGATCAATTTACTATGCGACAACCAAGGTTCAGACGGTATAGGGGGTGATACGTGCGTACAGCGCAGTCAACAAGATGGTCGTCGAGAGCGTAATCCCGTTCCCGCGGACCCTCGCTCCTTATAACCCGGGGTGACGCGATC
>Ga0154020_10001153_pt1 | contig 32591 bp, 26 predicted proteins | sample Klosneuvirus_201_FD_109709 | JGI IMG/M metagenome (GOLD analysis project Ga0154020, IMG submission 109709) | Active sludge microbial communities from wastewater, Klosterneuburg, Austria - Klosneuvirus_20160825_MG | ecosystem: Engineered > WWTP > Aerobic digester > Activated sludge | place...
CACCGACCTCGAGGCCCGCGTCGCCGCGCACCAGGCCGGTCGCGGCGCGCGCTACACCCGGGGCCGCGGCCCGCTGCGCGTCGTCTTCGTGCAGCGACGCCTGAGCCGCAGCGGCGCCCTGCGCCGCGAGCACGCCATCAAGCAGCTGTCACGCGCCGACAAGGACGCGCTCGTCGCCAGCCACGTCGCCGCGGCGGCCGCCACTCACTCGATGAAGGGCACGCCCGCGATGGCCAGCATCAGCCCGGGTGCGCGGTCCAGGAAGGCCAGCAGATCGACCTTGTCGATGCGGAAGGCGTCGCCAGCCTCGACGACCTCGATCAGCCCCAGCACGGGATCGCCGCGCATCATGCCGTCGACGTCGACCAGGAAGGTGCCCGGCCCCAGCTTGAGCACCGCCTCGCCGCTGCGCGCGTGCAGCACCACCTCGGCGGTATCCAGCAGGTAGGCCGCCTCGACGCCGTGGCCGGGCACCGACAGGCGGTCGCCCTGCTCCAGGCGCGTGTGATGAAAGAAGGCCTGCAGCTCGGTCTTCTGTGTGCTGGTCAGCATGGTGAGCTGCAGGTTCTGGTTGATGACGTCCCACGAGCGCAGCTCGCGGTTCTTGGCCAGGCGCAGCAGCGCGTCGACCAGCTCGGTGCCGCGCACCAGGGCCAGGAAGTCGACCTTGTCGATGGCCAGCAGGCGCAGCGCGGTGCGCGCGCGCACGTCGGCCGAGCGCGGCGCCCCGGTCACCAGCGCGGTCTCGCCGAAGAAGTCGCCCGGGCCGTGCAGCTTGACCGCGACGTCGCCGCGGGTGACCTCGGCCTCGCCGTCGACCACGATGTAGAAGCGATCGCCGGCCTGGCCCTCGCGGATGACCAGCGCGCCGGCCGGGAAGTCCAGCCGCCGCGCCACGGTCAGGAACTCGCGGCAGCGCTCGACGTTGAGGTCGGCGAACAGGTCGATGCGCGCCAGGGTGTCGAGCATCTCCAGCGCCTCGGAGTACGGCGGCACCTCGACCGGGAAGGTGATGGTGTGATCGAGGCCGACCCGCGCCATCTCCAGCCCCGAGCCGGTCGGCACGTCGGCCTCGGCGATGTGGATCAGGCGCATGCGCGCCTTGACCTCGTCGGGCAGCTCGGCGAGACGCGCCACCGGGGTGTGGATCGGCGGCACCCCGGCCTCGTGCAGCACGAACGAGTGGTGCCAGGGGAAGTTCAGCAGCGCCGTCTTGCGGGCTGGCGACAGCACGCCCTCGGCGGCCAGCGCCTCGATGCGCGCCGGGTCGTACAGCGTGTCCGACGAATACACGAACGAGCGCCCGCCGAAGAAGGCCTCGAAGCCGATGGTCGGGATCGAGTGCAGCGCGTAGAAGAAGCGGAACTCGGCGCCGTGGATGCGCGACGGCTGGCCCAGCACCACGGGGCGGAAGCGAAACAGGCGGCGCAGCAGCTGCTCGCTCTCGCCGGTCAGCGCCACGTACTTGCGCAGGAAGCTGCCCAGGATGGTGGGCGTGGTGTGCACCGTGACGCAGCCCTCCTCGAGGATCTTCTGCATCAGGCCGCTGTCGTGATCGGCGTGGCAGTGCGTCAGGATGACGGTGTCGATGGCCTTGGGTGACACCCCGGCGTCGCGCAGCACCTGGTTGGCGTCGACCGGCGGGTCGACCAGCACGCCGCGCCGGTGCACCCACAGCACGAAGCCGGTGGTCTTGCCGCTGGGATCGAAGCCGTGGCTGGAGCCGAGCACGGTCAGCCCGAACGACGGCGGCTCGAACAGGCGCATCGCCGACGAGCCGCGCTCGGGCGGCGGCCGCTCCATGGTGTCGGGCACGGTGCAGACCTCGCGGCCGCCATCGCGCACCACGAAGGCACCGGGCACCTGGCGGATCTCGACCGCACCCAGGCGCGCCACGCCGCCCTCCAGCGCGGTGAACGACACCAGATCATCGAGGCGGATCTGGCGCGACGGGGTCTCGTTGTTGCGCGCGAAATACTGGCACTCGCGCGCCAGGTCGACGCGCTGCGCGGGCGGCACCGTGGGCGCCCAGTCGTGCGGATCGGGGCGCTCGGGGCCGAAGAACGACTCGCGCATGACCGCCTCGATGCGGCGGCGGCCGGGCGAGTCGACCACCACGTTGATGCGGCGGTTCATCACGAAGTAGTTGTAGTAGGCGGGGAACTCCAGCTCGACCAGGGACTGCCCGCGACGCTTGTCGAACCAGTCGCGCAGCGGCACCCAGTGCTCGGGGACCTGCAGGGACAGCCCGAGGGCGTCCTTGATGGTCTCGGGCGGGGCGCCGAACTGGATGGCGCCCGCGCTGGTGTCGACGATGGTGCCGCCGCGTGGAAGCGCATGGACCGCGGCTGTCCCCGATGGCGTCACTGGTCCCCCCGAGGCGGACAGTATCGCCTACTTGGCGGTGACTTTGTACAGCTCCAGATCGGGGCCGCCGCGGCTGAAGCCTTTGTGCTTGCGCAGCACCGCCCACTGATCGCCGGAGACCCGCCAGCCGAACGGTCGCCCCAGCGCGGGCAGTCGACCCAGGCGGGTGGCGGCGCCGGTCTCGGCATCGGCACGATAGAGATCGACGTACTCGATGTCGGCGATCTTCTTGTCGACCGCGACCAGGTTGACCGGGTCGATGGTCAGGCTGAAGAAGATCTGCTTCTGGTCGGGGCTGAGCTGGTCGCGCGCCGAGCGCGGGTCGTACTTGACCATGTCGTCGGCCAGCGTGACCGCTGCGGCGCGGTCGCCGGCCGTGATGAGCTCGACGTGCGACAGGTCGTCGGCCACGCGCACGAAGGCGGCGACGTCGGGGGCGTTCTTGCGCAGCAGCATCAGGCGCTGCGCCTCGCGCAGATCGCCGATGTCGGCGCTGGCGGTGATCTTGCCGGCGACCACGTCATAGGTGGCGGCGCGATCAGGCAGGCGCATGTCCTTGGCCTTGTCGAAGGCGCCCTTCTGGCGACCGTGGACCTGGAGATAGTGGTGCGAGAAGAAGCTGATGCGCAGGTCGGCCGACTTGACGAAGTCCTCGGCGTCGGCGGCCAGCGCGCGCTTGACGATGGTCTTGCCGTTGTCGGCGCGGGTGGCGACGATCTCGTAGCTGATGCCCTTCTTGCCGGGCTTCTCCTTGTAGGTGACCACGGCCTCGACGCCGGCGATCTCGGTCAGCGCCAGGTCGGTGACCGGGCCATACCCGCGCAGCACGGTGCCATCGGGCTTGTACAGCTGGGCGCGCGCCGGCTGCAGGGCGCCATCGACCATCAGGCGCTCCTTGACGAACAGGGTCTGGCCGTCGGCCAGGAAGGCCAGCTCGGCGGGCTGCTGCGTGAACGGGCTGAGGTCGATGGTGCGCGTGGGCGGCGGCGTCGCCGAGCCGGCCGCGCTGGCGGTGGCGATGTCGAAGATCTCGACGCGGTTGTAGGTCTGACCGTCGGTGTGCACCACCGCGATCCGCGCGCCGTCGCGTGAGAACGCGATGGCGTCGTCGAAGAAGCCGTCGGTGGCGCCCAGCTTGAGCTGCAGCGTGAGGCCGATCGGCGTCGGCGGCGGCCGCTTGTGCGGCGGCAGCGGCGCGGGTGGCTTCTTGGCCGGGGCCGCCAGGGCCACCGCGGTGGCCAGCGAAACCAGGGCGGCGGCCGCCCCCATCATCCATGTACCTGTCCGCCGGGTGTTCATGCTGCCGGTGTAAGGCACGTTGCCGCGAGAGTCAAACCGGGGGCGTATATTGAGGCGTGCGCGTCCCGCCACAGTCGTTCTTCGCCGCCCTGGAGCCGGCGCCGCCCGAGGACGTGGCCGCGGTGTGGTGGGGCACCGTGGAGGCGCTGGCGCTGCGCGACGGCTTCGTGGTCGCGGCGCTCCAGCGCGCCCTGGATCATGAGCAGCCCGGCTTCGTGCTGGAGCTGTACTACTTCCTGCTCGACGTGGCGCGCCTGTGTGGCGACCTGCAGCTGGTGTGGACGCGCATGCGCGGCACCGAGACCCCGGTGATGCCCGAGGACTGGGCCCCGGTGGCCACCGATCCGACGCTGCACATCGCCGACAGCGACCAGCGCTCGCACGTGCGCGTCTACCGCGAGGTCGCGGGCGCGGCGCTGGCGGCGTTCCAGCGCCACTCGCTGCCGCAGCTCTACAAGGTGGTGCACTCGCCCATGTTGATGGGCAGCACCGACACCGTGGATGTCAGCCCGGTCGACGCCCTGGGCGAGATCGCCGCGGCGCTGGCGGTGGTGGCCTGGTACCGCAACTACCTGCTCGAGCACCCGCTGCCGACCGCCGACACCATCCGCTGGATCGTGCGCGAGGTCCAGCTGGCGACGCGCTCGCGCGCCATGCGCCACGTGCTGTCGATGGCGTATGCGCTGTACGACGTGGTGATCGGGAACGATCTGGATCAGGGCGAGAGCTGAGGCGAGGGACCGCGGCTACTCGGGCTGCTTCTTCTTGGCGTCGCCGCCGAGGGCGCCGTCGAGGGCGGCCTTCTGCTCCGGCGTGAACAGCGGGTCGCACTTCTCCATGGCAGGGAGCTCGGGGGCGGCGCCCAGGCAGCCACGCAGCTCGGCCGACCAGGCGCTGGCGGCACACTGCTCGCGCATGATGCGGGTCAGCGGCTCGACCATGGGGGCCATGGTCTCCTTCTCCTCGGGCGTCTTGGCGTCGGCCATCATCAGGGCCTCGATGTGCGCGACGACATCGTCGCAGCTGCTGCCGCCCGCCGCTGGTGACGCAGCGGGCTTGGGGGCGAGGCCCGCCGCGACGATGTCGTCCTGGATGTGCTGCTTCTGCTCGGCCGTGAACAGCTGCTCGCAGGCGCCGGCGTTCTTGGCCTCGGCCTCGCGCATGCATTTCAGCAGCTCGGCCGACCACTTGTCGGACGCGCAGCGCGCCAGCTTGATGGTGCGCAGCCTGGGCGCCGCCGCCGCCAGCGCGGTCTCGGCCTTGGCCGCCTGTGCCTTGTCCTCGTCGCTGCCGGACTGCTTCACCTCGGCGAAGAACTCCTTCATGGTGGCGTCCTGCACCTTGGTGAAGGCGTCGATGGCCGTGACGCAGTCCTTGTTGTCCGCCGCGGGGGACGGCGCTGCAGCGCCTGTCCCGCTGCCACTGCCACTGCCACTGCCACTGCCACTGCCGCTACTGCTACCGCTGCCGCTGCCGCTGCCGGCGCCAGCCGGGGTGGACTGCTTCTTCTTGCACGCGCCCAGCACACACGACAGGGCGAACAGGGCGACCGCGGAGCGACGGAGCATCAGGACCTCGATTTGTGCGCGCTGCTGTCAGCGCAGGGTGAAACGCTCGATCCGGTGCCAGTCCGGGTCGGCGACCCAGAGCAGGTTGCCGTCGAGCGCCAGTGCGGCGGGCGAGTGGATGCGGTCGGCCATCGGCGTGCTGAGATCCGTGATGGTGCGCGTGTTCAGCGCGGCCTGGCCGAGCACGCCGTCGGCGGCCTCGCCGCTGCTGCTCGGCGCCGGGGTGTGGACGACCACGCGCAGGTTGGCGAGATCGGCGATGAAGATGCTGTTTCTGCCACCGACGATGGCGATGGGTCCGTCCAGGCCGACCGCGCTGACGTTGCCGCCGCCGGCGTTGGCGGCGCTGGCGGTCAGGCTGGATTGGCCGATCGCGAAGTCGGCGGCCTGGCCGGTGACGGTCGGGAAGCTGCGCCAGACCAGCACACGGTTGTTCGTGAAGTCGCACACGTAGAGGCGCGTGCCGTCCGACCACACGTCGATGGGGCCGTTCATCGAGGTCGCGCTGGCGGGCAGGATGCCGTCACCAGCGCCGATGCCGAAGGCGTTGCGCCCGATGACCAGGTCGGCGGGATCGCCGTTCTGCGTCGGCCAGCTGTTCCAGATCAGGACGCGCGAGTTCTGGGTGTCGGCGACCACCACGCGGGTGCCGTCGGTCCACACGCCCTCGGGGCCGTCGAGCTCGGCGGCGGCCTTGCCCGCCGTGGTGGTCACGCTGTCGGGCTGACCCAGGATGAAGCTGGCCGGGCTGTTGTTGCCCGCAGGCAGGTTGGTCCACAGCATGACCCGGTTGCGCGCGGTGTCGGAGATGGCGACGCGCGACGCGCTGGCCGACACCCGGCCCGGGGTGGCGATGGACTGGTAGTTCGGCGACAGCAGCGTGGCGGTCGACGTCGACGCCTGGCCCAGGATGAAGTCGGCGGTCGCGAAGCTGGCCGGTGGCAGCGTGTTCCACTGCAGGACGCGGCGATTGCCCTGGTCGGCGATCCAGACGTGGCTGGCGGCGGCGCCGACCCCGGTGGGCAGCGACAGCGAGCGCCCGCTGCGCGAGCCCGCGTTGCTGATCCCGGTGACGAAGTCGTCCTGGCCGAGGACCAGGTCGGCCGCCTGCAGGTTGGTCACCGGCACGATGGGCGCGGCGTCGGGGCCGACCGTGCCGTCGGGGCTCGGGCCGCCGTCGGTCGCCGGGGCGCCGTCGCGCACGCTGGCGTCCATGACGCCGGCGTCGACCATGCAGCCGACGCCGGTACCGAAGCACAGGTGGACCTCGACGGTCTGCCCGGGGGCGAAGGCGACCGCGCTGGCGGTATGCGCCTCCAGGGTGGCGCCGTTGCCGTCGAGCGCACTGACCTCGATGTCGAGGCTGCCGCGCAGACCGACCTCGGTGCGCAGCGCCAGGCCGTGCGGCAGCTGCAGATCGGCCGACAGCGGCGTCGCCGGCGACAGCACCTCGCGCGCCAGGCGCCCGCCCTGGTCGGTCGACTGCAGGCGCAGCTGGCGGATCCCGGTCAGGTTGCCGTCGATGCGCACCACGATGAGGGCGTCGCGCCTGGGGTCGCTGCAGCCAGCGGCCAGCACCAGGGCCAGGGAGATGGCGACCAGCCGCACCAGGCCAGTGTACACCGGCTCAGCGCGGGGGCTGCGGCTGGCCGTCGGGGCCGAGGTTGACGAGATAGGCGGCGTCGCCGGCAACGGCGCGCAGCAGGATGGTGGCGCGGCGCTCGTGTGCGAACACGCCGGCGATGCTGGCGCCGGGGCCGCCATGCGCGATGTCGTCGAGGATGAGGCTGTCGGGCGCGCGGTCGACCTCGGCCAGCGCGGCGTGGCGCATCCACAGCTGCCCGGCGGCGGTCCACACCGCGAGCAGACGGCCGTCGAGATCGGCCAGGCGAGCGCTGCGCGGCAGGCGGTCACCGCGGGCGACGCCGGTCAAGCAGCCGTTCGGGTTGCAGCGCACCTGGTGGATGCCGGCGCGGTCCCGCCAGGTGAAGGTGGCCTCGCGGTCGCGGCAGGTCATCAGCGCGGTGGCCGGCACCCGGGTGTCGGGCGTGATCGGGCTGAAACGGCGCGAGGCGGCGTCGAAGACCAGGATGGTCAGACGGTCGTCGTTGTCGTCGAAGCGCACCAGGGTGGCGGCGGCGGTGCGGCAGCCCAGCCGCGGGCGCGGATCGCCGCCCTGGATCTGCGCGACCTCGGCGACCGGGCCGCGATGGCCGTCGCCCGGCTGCAGCAGCATGGCGTGCAGCGCGGGGCCGGCGACCCACAGCAAGAGCTCGCCGTACTGCGCCACGTGGCGAGCACCGGCGAGCTCGGGCAGCGGCGCCGGGCCGGCCTCGGTGAAGAGGCCGTAGCGCCCGCCCAGCCAGGCCACGACGGCGAAGCCATCCGGGAAGGCGGCGCCATTGCCGGCGAACAGGGCGTCGTCGCCGGCGGCGAGCAGGGCGCCGTCACGGCCGCGATAGACGCCGCGCGCGGGCCCGACGCTGGCCAGCACGCGGGCGTCGTCGAGCGCGAGCGGCTGGCCATGCGGAGGATCGAGGAGGACGAGAGGATCACCAGGGATGAGGGGGATCGAGGCCGACAGGTCGGTGCAGACGAGATGGCCGTCGGCGGCGAGCTCGCACAGACGGCGCTTCGTGCTGGTGCTCGTGCTCGTGCTCGTGCTCGTGCTCGTGCTCGTGCTCGTGCTCGTGCTCGCGGGCTCGTCCTCCTCGACTGGCAGCGTCACGAAGCGCAGCCCGGTCAGGAAGCTCCCGCTGGTCGCCGCCACCGTCCTGCGCTGCCCCGCAGGCCACAGCGGCCGCAGCTGCTGTTTCTCCAGTGGCCGCTGTGCCACCGGCGGTGCCGGCCCGCCCGCCCCCGCCCCCGGCAGCTCGGCCCCCGCCGCCGCGGTGAACAGTCGCCCCGGCGTACGCGGCAAGGTGGCCTTCGACAGCAGCAGGTACGCGTCCGTGGCCTCCTCGTAGAGGCCGTAGCGCATGCTCGAGCGGTCCGGCGCCAGCCCACGCAGCGCCTCGCGCAGCGCGCGCGCATGCCGCGCACAGCGCCCCGGCCACGGCGCCCCCACCTGGGGACGATGCAGCACCGAGAGCGCGGTCAGGCGCAGCCGCTGGGGCGCGCCCAGCTGCGCCAGTGACGCCCCCGCCGGTGCTGGCGCCAGCAGACAGTTCGACAGCTCCGCCCAGGCCACACCCGCACGCCGCTCGCCGCCGCTGCGCGAGCGCCAGCGCGCCAGCCCGATCGCCGCCACCGCCGCCAGCACCAGCGCGGCACCCAGCGCAGCCGATCGCCACGCGGCCCGGGCGCGGCCTTCGGTCAGCAGCGCGGGGATCGCGGTGCGCGGGTCGTCGATCATGCAGCGACCTCCGGAGTCTGACGTCTGACGTCAGCCCTACGGCACCCGGGAACAAAGCTTCCGCGCACCACGTTTTTTCGCCCGCGCGGAGCTGCCATGCCAAGCTCGGCGCGACCATGGACCCCGCCGAGCCGCCCGCCGCGCCCGCGCCCGCGCAGCCAACGCTGGCGGGCCCCGCACCGCGGCGCAAACCTGGGGCCGCCCTGGCCGTGGGCGCCGGCATCCTGTTGTCGCGCCTGACCGGCCTGGTGCGCGAGCGCGTCTTCGCGCACTACCTCGGCAACTCCGACGCCGCCGGCGCCTTCAAGGCCGCGCTGCGCATCCCGAACCTGCTGCAGAACCTGTTCGGCGAGGGCGTGCTGTCGGCCTCCTTCATCCCGGTCTATGCCCGCCTACTGGCCGAGGGCAAGCGCGACGAGGCCGCGCGCGTGGCCAGCGTGGTGGCCTCCCTGCTGGCGCTGGCGACCGGCGTGCTGGTCCTGGTCGGCACCCTGGCGGCGCGCTGGCTGATCGACGTCATCGCCCCCGGCTATCACGGCGACGTGCGCGAGCTGACCGTGCTGCTGGTGCGCGTCATGTTCGCCGGCATCGGCCTGCTGGTGCTGTCAGCCTGGTGTCTCGGGGTCTTGAACAGCCACCGGCGCTTCTTCCTCTCCTATGTCGCGCCGGTGCTGTGGAACCTGGCCCAGATCGTCGTCCTCATCGCGGTCGGCGGACGCGCCCTCAGCTCGCGCGCCGGGCAGATGGAGCTGGTCGAGTGGGTGGCCTGGGCCACGGTGGCGGGCGCCGCGCTGCAGCTGCTGTCCCAGCTGCCGCTGGCGCTGCGGCTGGTCGGGCGCTTCAGGCCCGGCGTGCGGGGCGGCCCCGCAGCCGGCTCGGTGCGCAAGGTGCTGGGCAACTTCGTGCCGGTGGTCATCAGCCGCGGTGTGGTGCAGCTGTCGGCCTACATCGATCAGGTGCTGGCCAGCTACCTGGGCCCCGCCGCGGTGTCGGGCATGTTCTATGCGCAGACGCTGTATCTGCTGCCGATCTCGCTGTTCGGCATGGCCATCTCGGCGGCCGAGCTGCCCGAGATGGCCAGCGCCCTGGGCACCGACGAGGAGGTCGCGACCAAGCTGCGCGACCGCCTGCGTGGCGCCATGGGGCGGGTGTCGTTCTTCGTCATCCCGTCGGCGGTGGCCTTCGTCGCGCTGGGCGACGTGGTGGTGTCCGCGGTGTTCCAGACCGGGGAGTTCGGCGCCCGCGACACCGAGCTGGTGTGGCTGATCCTGGGCGGCTCGTCGCTGGGCATGCTGGCGGCGACCCAGGCGCGCCTGTGCTCATCGGCCTTTTTCGCGCTGGGCGATGCCAGGACGCCGCTGCGCTTCGCCATCGTCGACGTGTCCCTGACCGCGATCCTCGGCTATCTGGCGGCGATGCCGCTGCGCGAGGCGCTGGACTGGCCGATGGCCTACGGCGCCGCCGGGCTGGCGGCGGCGGCCGGCCTGGCGGGCTGGGTCGAGCTGGTGCTGCTCCGACGGGCGCTGGGGCGCCGCATCGGTCGCGTCCCCATGGCAGGCAGCACCCAGCTGCGCGCGCTGGCCGCGGCGCTGGTCGCGGGCGCCGCCGCCTTCGGTGTGCGCCACGTGCTGCCACTGCAGCAGCCGGTGCTGGTGGCGGCCGTGGTGCTGGGCCTCTACGGCGCGCTGTACCTGGCCGGCACCATGATGCTGGGCGTACCCGAGGCGCGCGGCCTGGTGCGCCGCCTGCGCCGTCGCTAGCCGACAGTCCTCAGCGCCCGCCTGACGATCTCGACCGCACAGGCGGTCGCAAGCCCTCGAACGACTGCATCAGCACGGTCTCCGCCAGCGTGCGTTCGCTGGCGCCGGCCAGCGGCCCCATGAGCTGACGGTCCACCAGCAGCGACGCCAGGCCGTGCACCACGGTCCACGCGAAAAGCGCGATGCGCTGCGCATCGTCGTCGCGGACCACGCCGGCGCGCTGGCACGCCGCGATGCCGGCCTCCAGCAAGCCGTAGTTCTCCTGCGCCGCCGCGGTCAGCGCGGCGTCGCAGCCCTCGCCGCGGGCCGAGCCGAACATGACCCGGAAGTGCGCCGGGTGACCGCACGCGAACAGCACGTAGGCGACCCCGGTGGCGCGCAGGTGGCTGGCCGGGTCGGCGATCCCGGCGCTGGCGGCGCGCATCTCCGCGGTCATGGTGCGAAAGCCCTGCTCGGCGACCGCGGCCAGCAGCGCGGCCTTGTCGACGAAGTGGCGGTAAGGCGCCGCCTGCGAGACCCCGGCGCGCCGGGCGACCTCGCGCAGGCTGGCCGCCTCGGGGCCAACCTCGGTGATGAGGTCGACCGCCGCAGCCAGCAGGGCCTCACGGAGATTGCCGTGGTGGTACGCCGGCTTGCGCACGGCTCTGGGGCGACGTGGGGGCACAGATGTTTACATCGTCAACTTCGATGTTGACATGGATAACATTGATCGTGCATCCATGTTAACACCGTACACATGAGGAGTCCACCATGACCGCCGCCGCAGCCGCCCGCGTTCCTGCCGCCGCCACCAGCCCCGGCGCCGCGACGCCGTTTCGCGACCTCGGGCGCGAGCACGGCTTCGAGCCGCTGCGCCTCGAGGGCCGCCTGCCCGAGTCGCTTGCTGGCACGCTGTACCGCACCGGCCCCGCCCTGTTCGGGAGTTTCGGTCGCCCCTACGCGCACTGGTTCGACGGCGATGGCGCGGTGTCGGCGGTGCGCTTCACGGGCGGCCGCGCCACTGGCGCCGTCAAGCTTGTGCACAGCAGGGCGCTGCTCGAGGAGCGCGCCGCCCAGCGCCCGCTGTATGGCGGCTATGGCAGCGTGGCGCCCGGCCTGCGCCGCTTCTTCCCGCGCGTCAAGAACGCCGCCAACACCGCGATGCTCGCGCTGGACGGGCGCGTGCTGGCCCTGTTCGAGGCCGGCCTGCCCACCGAGATCTCGGCCGACGATCTGTCCACGCTGGGCGAACGCGACCTCGGCGCCATCCCGGCCACCTTCTCGGCGCACCCGCACGCGGTGCCCGCGCGCAACGCGGTCTACAACTTCGGCGTGCGCTACGGGCGGCGCTGTCAGCTCGATGTCTTCGCCATGCACGGCGGCAGCACGCGCCTGCTGACGACGCTGCCCATCCCGATGACCATGGTGCACGATTTCGTGGCCACCGAGCGCCACCTGATCTTCTTCCTGCCGCCGCTGCGCCTGCGCGCGCTGCGCCTGCTGATGGGCTTCGGCTCGCTGGCGCAGAACCTGGCCTGGCGCCCCGAGCTGGGTGGCGAGGTCATCATCGTCCCCATCGACGACCCCACCCGGGTGACCCGCTTCGCGGTCGAGCCCTTCTTCACCTGGCACTTCATCAACGCCCACGAGGACGGCGCTCAGCTGGTGGTCGACCTGGTGCGCTACCCCGACTTCGCGTCGAACGCCTGGCTGGGCACGGTCGCCAGCGGCCAGCCCCACGGCGGCAGCTATGGCACCTACCACCGCGCCTGGGTCGACCCCGCCGGCGCACGGGTGCGCTTCGAGCAGCGCAGCAGCGTGCTGTGCGAGTTCCCGCGCGTGGCACCGGCGTGCGAGGGACGCCGCGCCGAGGTCGCCTGGGTCGCCGAGACCTCGTCGGAGGCAGCCGCGCGCTCGGGGCTACCCGACGGCCTGGCCCGCCTGGAGCTGGAGCGCGGCCAGCATGTGTCGTGGCGCCCCGGCGCCGGCCAGCTGCCCAGCGAGCCCATCTTCGTGCCGCGCCCCGGCGCCGACCTGGGCAGCGAGGACGACGGCTGGGTGCTGTCGCTGATCTATGACCCGGGCAGCGACAGCAGCCATGTGGCGGTGCTCGACGGGCGCGATCTGGCCGCTGGCCCGCTGGCGCGGGTGCACTTCGACCACCATATTCCGCTGACCTTTCACGGCACCTTCGTCCCCGGGTAGGCGCCGGGTGACGGGCCCGCGCCGGGTCGGTAGAATGGCTGGATGAAGCCGAGCAGCAGTGCCTGGGCGAGGTGGCGGTGGCCTGGGGTACTGGCTGTCGTGATCGCGGTCGCAGTCGCGGTCACCGCCGCGGTCGCGCCGGTCAGCGACGCCGCGCCCGCGACGGCGCGCCCCGACGTGGTCGTGCTGGCCAGCGTGCCCGGCAGCGGGGTCGCGCGGGTGCTGCGCCTGCCCCTGGGCGGCGCCGCCGACGCGACCGGCAAAGGCAAGGAGCTGGGCCGGCTGCGCATGCGCGACGGCGACGCCGTGGTGCGCGCCCGGCTGACGCCCGCGGGTGTGGTCGCGGTGCTGGATGTCGACCGGGTGCGTGGTGACGGCTCGTGGTCGGCGCACCTGGTGCGGCTGGCCGGCGGGCAGGTCACCACGCTGGCGCGCGGCGTCTACTCGGGCAGCTGGCCGGTGGTCGCGGGCGGCGCGGTGCTGGTGGCGCGCGGCGCGGCCGGGCCGGCGCTCGAGCGCGACGTGCGCATCGACGCGCTGGCGGTCGACGAGATCGACGTCGCCAGCGGCAAGAGCCGCGAGCTGTGGCGCGGCCAGGGCTGGCTGGCGCTGCCGGTCGGCGTGATCGGCGGCGAGGCTGTGCTGTACCGGGTCGGCCCTGACGGCGCCGCGCTGCTCGCGGTCACGCGTGATGGCAAGGCCGCGGGCCAGGTCCGTGAGGTCGCGCGCGTGTTCCCGATGGCGCGCGACTTCCGCGTCGATGGCGGCGCGCTGGTGTATTTGAACCGCGACGACCGCGACGCCGCGCTGTGGGTGGTCGAGCGCGTGGAGGTCGCCACCGGCGCGCGCACACGGCTGTGGTCGTCGCCGCACTACGGCATGGCGCCGGTGCTGGTGGGCGGCCGGCTGTGGGTCAACGCAGGGGCCGATGACGGGGTCGCGCCGGCGGGTGATCGGGTGGCCGCTCGGACCGCGGTCGCGGCCGCGCGGGCCGTGCTGGGGCCGGGGCAGGACGACTTCGAGCTGGGCTCGGCCGACGGGCGCTGGCTGGGCTTCCTGCGCTGGGCTCCGCACGGTGTGCCGCAGCGGTTCCCGGTGCCCTGGGTGCTGGACGCCACCACGGGCGCGCGCCTGCGCGTGGCCATGCCAGCCGGCGAGCGCGTCGAGCTGGTGGGGTTCGTCCAGTGAGGCGCCTCGCATTCGCCGCCATCATGGCCATCGGCGGCAGCGCCGCGGCGCAGGGCTATTGCCCGAGCTACACGCCGGCCGACGAGCCCACCTGTAAATACAATCCGGTTGCAGGTACCAACCCGACGCTGGCCGAGTGGCAACCCATCTTCGACACCGTCTCCAAGGGGCCGTCGGCCTGGGGCACCCGCGGCCCCAGCGTGCCCAACATCGGCTCCGGCTGCGGCAAGCCGCGGCCGTCGATGCAGGTGGCGCCGCACTTCCCGTGCGAGCTGCTCAAGGGGATCGCGCGCCAGGAGTCGGGCTGGAAGCACTTCTGTCGCCCCAGCACGCCGGCCAGCGCGGTCGGTCAGCCGTCGCGCACCATCATCAGCTTCGACTGCGGCTATGGCGTCGGCCAGGTCACCAGCGGCATGCGCGTCGCCGACCCCACGCCCAGCTTCGATCCCATCCGCGTCACCAACGACCCGACCTACAACCTGGCCACCGGCACCCGCATCCTGGCCGACAAGTGGCGCGCCACCGAGTGTGTCGGTGACAACGACCCCGACCTGGTCGAGGACTGGTACACCGCGACCTGGGCCTACAACGGCCTGGCCTACAAGAACAACCCGACCAACCCGACCTACAGCGCGACCCGCGGCCCCTGGCAGCCGACCTCGGGCGCCGCCGCCCCGTACCAGGAAAAGGTCTGGGGCTGGATCGAGTTCCCCACCAGCCCCGACTATGGCACCGCGGTCGCCCTCGCCTTCCCGATGCTGGGCGAGATCGGCAGCGGCACCCGGCCACCCGCGCTGAGCGAACCCGCCTGCGCGACCCCGACCAGCTGCGCCACCCGGCGCCCGGTGCACCGCTCGCTCTGCCTCGGCGGCGGCCCCAGCCCCGACGGCGGCCTACCGGACGCCGCCGTGTCGACCAGCGACGGCGCCACCGCCAGCGAAGACAGCGGCATGACCACCGGCGACGACCCCGACGGCGCGTGCGCCTGCAACACTGGCCAGCGCGGCGCCTCCAGCCAGCCGCTCCTCGTGCTCCTCGGCCTCGGAGCCCTCGGCCTCGTGCTCGGTGCTCGTGCTCGTGCTCGTGCTCGTGCTCGTGCTCGTGCTCGTGCTCGTGCTCGTGCTCGTGCTCGTGCTCGCTGAGCCCTTCGCTAGCCCTCGATCACGCCCCACCCCACCAGCACCCGCCGCACTGCCGCCGCATCGCGACAGACCCTGACCCGCTCGGGCAGCGTCGCCTCGGCATCACCCCCGAACCACACCGCGTGCGCCCCCGCCCCCAGCGCACCCTCGACATCCGCCGCCCAGGCGTCGCCCACATGCACGATCTCCTGCACCTTCACGCCCAGCCGCTCGGCCGTCCACTCGAAGATCTCGCGTGCCGGCTTCTCCATCCCCAGCTTGCCCGAATCGGCGAAGGCATCGAACAGCTGCAGCCAGCCCAGCTCGCGCGCCAGCTCGGCCAGGTGGCCCTCCGAGTTCGAGATCACCCCCACCAGCACGCCGAACCCGCGCAGCTCCTGCACCAGCTCGATCATCCCGGGCACCGGGCGCCGCCACAGGTTCTTGGTGGGCTGCTGCTGCCACAGGAAGTCGACCGCCCGCACCACCTCCCCGGCCGCGACGCCCGCGCCGCCCAGCAGGTGCGTCATCAAGAGCTTCCACGGATGGCCACCATGCCCGGCCTTGATGGCCACGCTGTAGGCGCGGACCGCGTCAGCGCCCCCCGCGTCCAGCCGCCCCGCCAGCGCCTCGACCTCGGCCTCCCCGATGATGCCCAGCTCCACCAGCCGCCCCGCCAGCATCACGGTGTCGAGCTCCGCCAGCGTCCAGCCGAAGTCGAACGTCACCGCGCGCAGCTTCACCGCGACAGCTTCGCCTTCTTGGCCAGCAGCGCCAGCTTGCCCAGCTCGCTGGCGACCGCGCCCGCGACGCTGCAGTTGTGCACCGCCAGCGCGCGATTGGCGACCACGCTGCGCGCCCCCGTGGTGCGCGCCAGCTCGGCCAGCAGGAACGGCGTCAGCGCCTTGCCCTTGACGCCACCCGCGCTGGCCGCCGCCAGTGCGGCCTCGATGGCGGCGTCGATCTCGGCTCGATCCAGCGCCGCCGCCTCCGGGATCGGGTTGGCCAGCAGCACGCCACCCTTCATGCCCAGCCGGCGCCAGCGTGCATCCAGCACGCGCGCCACCTGCGACGCGGTGTCGACATGATGCTCCAGCGGCAGCCCCGAGGACCGCGTGTAGAACGCCGGAAATTCGGCGCATCCGAAGCCCAGCACCAGCACACCCAGGGTCTCCAGCCGCTCCAGCGTGCGCGGCAGATCCAGGATCGCCTTGGCGCCCGCGCTGACCACGCAGACCTGCTCGTCGGCCATCACGCGCAGATCGCTCGACACGTCGGCGTCGTCACCACGATGCACGCCACCGATGCCGCCAGTCGCGAACACCCGGATGCCCGCGCGCGCCGCGGCCCAGGTCGTCGCGCTCACCGTGGTCGCGCCGTCGCCGCTGAGGCCGACCGCGACCGCCAGATCCGCGGCGCCCACCTTGGGCACCTCGCGACCGCGCCGCGCCAGCGCCTCCAGCTCGGCCGCAGCCAGGCCGACCACCACCTCACCCGCGACCACCGCCACCGTGGCCGGCAGCGCGCCCGCCGCGCGCACCGCCGCCTCGCACGCGCGCGCGACCTCCAGGTTGTCCGGGAAGGGCAGCCCGTGCGCCACGATGGTCGACTCCAGCGCGACCACCGGCCCGCCCGCCGCCACCGCGCTGGCGATCTCGGTCGCGATGCGCAGCCCGGTCAAGCCCGCCACCACCGTCATCAGGCCTGCCCGTGCGAGCGCGTCAGCTCGTCGCGAATGCGACGCAGGCGCTCCTGCGACGCCAGGTAGCGCTCGTTGCAGAAGTTGCAGAACACCTCGGCGTCCTTGCCCTCCGAGATCATCTCGGCCAGCTCGTCCGGTCCCAGAAGGCCCAGCATCGCGGTCACCCGTTCCTGCGAGCAGGTGCACTTGAAGCGCACCGGCCGCAAATCCAGCACATCCAGCTCGGCGCCCGGCATGCCGAGCAGCTCGCGCGCGACATCCTCGGCGGTGGCCTCGCCGCGCAACGCCTCGAACAGCGCGCCGGTGCGCAGCCGGTGCTGCACGTCGCGCACGCGCGCCTCGGCGTCGCGCCCGGGTAGCGTCTGCACCAGCACACCCGCCGAGACCCGGATCTCGAAGGCGTCCGACAGCACGACCTCGCAGCCCATGGCGCTGGTGATCTGCTCCGACACGCGCAGGTAGGCCTCGACGTCCTCGTCGATCTCGCCGGTCACCAGCGGACACTGCCCGGTGTACTGCTCCTTCATGCCGAGATCGCGCAGCACGTTGACCGCGCCGGCGCGCCCCATGGCGTCGGCCAGGCGCACACGCTGCTCGCCGCCGGCGGCCGCGAACACGGTCGCCTTGTGCACGTAGCCGCGGGCGTCGCCGGCGTCGGTGGCGCTGACGGTGACGCCGCCCAGCGGGCCGTCGCCCAGGATCTGCAGCTGCACCTTCTCGCCGCCCTTGGTCAGCGTCGCCAGCATGAGGCCTGCCGTCAGCCCGCGCCCCAGCGCCACCGAGGCCGCGCCGACACAGCCATGCCGCCGCGAGCCCTCGCGCGCGGTCGCCGTGGTCACGCAGGCAATCACGCGCAGCGCCCCATCGGCGGTCACAGCGCGGATCATGTGGTCGTCCATCACTGCCCCGATGTTATCGCGAAACGCTCGTGATCTGCGCCAGCCGATGATCCGAGGTATGTTGCGCGCCATGAAGGTCGCGGTGGATGCCCACTTCGCAGACGAGCGCGCCGCGCTGGCGTTCCGCTTCACCTGCGAGGCCTGCGTCTATCACGACCCGGGCACCGACAGCTGCGCCCACGAGTGGCCAGGCGGCCTGCCTGGCGGCGCCCACCGTGACGCCACCGTCGCCGGCGACGACCTGCGCTGGCTGCTGTTCTGCAAGGAGTTCGAACTCGCATGACCGGAGCCGATGCCATCGCCCGCGCCCTCGTCGATGCCGGCGTCCGCGCCGCCTGGTCTTTCCCGGGCTCGCCGCTGACGCACCTCGAGATCGATCTCGATCGCGGCAAGGCCCCGCAGCACGAGTTCTCGGTGTCCGAGCACGTCGGCGTCACCATGGCGCTGGCCGGCGCCCTGCTGGAGGGCCACCGCACCGCCTTCCTGTGCAAGCACGTCGGCATCAACGTCGCCCTCGACGGCCTGGCCACCGGCGCCGCGCACTCGCTGCTGCGCTCCGGCATGGTGCTCATCGAGGGGCTGGATCCGCTGCCGAAATCGTCACAGAACGCCCAGGACAACCGCGCCGCGCTGGCCTCGCTGAGCAACCTGCCGCTGCTGGAGCCGGGCGATCCCGCCGAGTGCTACGCCCTGACCCGCTACGCCTATCGCCTGTCCGAGGCCATGCGCTGCCCGGTGGTGGTGCGCATCGCCGGCCGCGTGCTCGACGACGACGGCGAGGTCCCGCTGGCGCCGCCCGACCTGCCGGCCGACGAGGCGCGCTTCTTCCTGCCCGGCGCCCCCATCGTGGTCACCGCCGCGACCTGGGCCACGCACCTCGATCAGCGCATCGAGGCCCACGAGCGCAGCTTCCCGTCGCTGTCGCACCTGGCCGCCGCCGACATCCCCAAGGGCGCCCGCCGCGGCGTCGTCATTGCCGGCCAGCTCGGCCGGGTGGCCGCGTCGGCCGCTCGCGCGCGCGGCCTGGCCTCGCTGCGCCTGGGCGCCGCCTATCCGCCCCCGATCCCCGCCATCCTCGACTTCCTGGGCGCCCTGCAGGAGGTCCACATCCTGGAGGAGTCGCAGGCCTACCTGGGGCCGTGGATCGCCTTCCTGGCTGCCACCGCCGGCCCCGGCACGCGCGCCACGCTGCACTCGCAGGTCATCACCGGCGGCGGCGCGGTCGACCTGGTGCTCGACGACATCGCGATGTCCGCACCCACCGGCGAGCGCAGCCGCAGCGATGCTCCCGCGCTCGACGTCGCCGGCGCGCTGGCCGAGTTGCCCGCGCAGTCGCTCGACGATCGGTCCTGGGCCGACGCCTTCCACGCCGCGCGCGGCGACATGAAGCGATTCCCCGAGCGCGACCCGCGCCGCCAGCTGCTCAGCACGCTGCGCGTCGAGGCCGCCCGCCTGGGCCGGCCGTCGATCGTGGTCGCCGACCCCGGCAACACCGGCGTGCTCGGCATCGGCGAGGGCCTGGTCGACGTCAAGTGGCACATGGGCAGCGCCGCCCCCGCCGCCGCCGCCCTGGCGCGCGCCGACCGCATCGCCGACAACCCCGGCCGACCGCTGGCCATCGCCGTCATCGGCGACAGCAACTACTACCACTCCGAGATCCTCGGCGTGATGGAGAACGGCATCCGCGGCCGCGACGTCCTGCACGTCATCCTGGTCAACCGGCGCTCCGAGATGACCGGCGGCATCCGCCTGCCCCAGCTGGGCGACGACGCCCTGACCCAGCAGCTGACCGCGGCCGGCCTCGAGGTCAGCCGCGTCCTCCTGACCGACGAGGCCGCCCGCACCGCCGCCATCATCGCCGCCGTCAGCGCCCGCGGCCCACGCGTCCTGCTGGTCATCGACGACCGCAAGGACATCAAGGCATCCGACGGCTGACGGCTGACGGCTGACGGCTGACGTCGGAGGTCCGAGGTCCGAGGTCCGAGGTCCGAGCTCCGAGCTCCGCCGGGAATACCCGCACCCCGCTGCGGGGTTTTTGCCGCACCCGCATCCGGGTGCTAGGGTGAGCGCGTGTTTGGCCTGATTCGGCTGCTGATCGGCATCGTCATCCTGGGCGGCATGATCTGGTGCGGCTCGACGGTGAAGCTCGGCAAGCGCACCGCGTTCGGCCACGTGCGCGCCATCTGGGAGAGCCCCGAGGGCAAGGACGCCCGCGACGGCGTGGCCAGGAAGGCGCGCGAAGTGAAGAAGGACGTGGCCGAGCTGCTGCGCGAGGACGACGCCGCCGTCGGCAGCGCACCCCGGCACCGAGCCCGCCCCCCCAGCCCCGACGCCGGCCTGTGAGCGCCCCGGCCTGGCAGACCCGGCCCGCCACGCTGGCGGTCGCCTTCATGCTGGTGGCGGGCTCGATGCTGATGCTCGAGGGCTTCTTCGACCGCGGTGATCGCGACAAGGCCAAGGCGCTGGTCAAGTCGCGCTACCAGTACAACGGCTGGTCCATCGGCCGCTACCTGGCCGAGGTCAAGCACCCCGAGGTCCACGGCGCGACCTGGGACACCGACGTGCGCTCGGGCTGCGCCAGCATCGTCGACGTCTCCTACAGTGTGCCGCGCCCGCCCCAGGACGACCTGGTCTACCGCTTCACCGTCGAGGTCAAGAAGCGCAGCATCCACCCCGGCAACGAGAACGGCCGCCTGCTGATGGCCGAATGGGACGCCTGGGCCAAGGCCCATCCGCCCAACGCCCCGCCCAACGCCCCGCCCGCTCCCAGCCCCGTTCCCGCCCTCGACGCCGGCGCCGACTGACTCAGTACTCGAAGGCGAGGCTCCCGCTCGCGGCCACCGACCCGCGCGCGTCCTGTCGCCCTGCATACCCGACCTCGACCCCCACGCGCCACCGATCACCCAGCGGCACCAGCGTCTCCAGCATGATCCCGGTACCGTCACCGCGATCCGTCCTCGGCCAGGACGTCGTCATCAGCGTCGCCGCCATCAGCACGTGCGGCACGGTGTCCCACTGCAGCCGCAGCGTGGCGTTGTAGCCCAGCGTCGGGATGACCTCGATGCCCGCCGCCACATGTGCGCCCAGCTCGCGCCCCAGGCGCAGCCGCCCCGCGCCACCCAGCACCACCTCGGTGTCGCTGGCGCCCAGGATGGCGCGCGCATCGACATCCAGCTTCGGATTGACCCGAAAGCGCAGCTCGGCGAAGCCATAGTCGACCCCGGCCTCGCGCGAATCGTTCAGCTTGAACAGCGGCACCGAGTCGGTGCCGCCCTCGCGCACCGGCCCCTGCGAGCGCACCACGCCATAGCCCATGCGGATCGAGTACAGCGCGCGCAGGAAGCGATAGGTGTAGTCAGCCTCGACCCGGTACAGATAGTCGGGACGCTTGCTGGCCTTGGTGCGCCCGAAGTTCAGCACCGTGGTGCGCAGCCTGAACTGCGACAGCCGCCCGCCCACCAGCCGGCGCTCCAGATCGGCGCGCGCATCCGAGGCCGACGCCGTGGCCAGCACGCGATGCGGCGCCTCGGCACTGGCAAAGTGAGCGTGCTCGCCGCCGCCGCGGTCGGTGCCCACGATGTAGTACTCGACGCCGCCGGTGGCCAGCGCCAGCGCCGGGATCGACGCCCGATAGCCGCCCGCGCTCGAGCGCTCGAACGGCGCCGCCTCGTACTCGGCGCCGCCCAGCGCGCGATAGCGCACCTCGATCGACGGCTCCTGCCAGGCGTCACTGATGGCGGCGTCGATGCGCAACGCCTCGCCCTCGCGCACCGCGCTGAGCGGCTGGTGAAACACCCGCGCACCCGCCCCAGCAGGCGCCCCCGGCGCAGACGCGCCAGCCGCCGGCGCTACCACCGCCGCCGCCGGCGCGACCACCGCCGCCGCCGGCGCGACGGTCTCCCCGTGCGCGCGCCCAGCCCACAGCAGCCCCGCGATCGCGAACCAGCCGACTCCTCGCATCACGTCTGACCTCACCAATCGAACACCAGCGCCAGGCCCGCCGCGAGCCCGGCATGGTTGATGGTGCGCGCGTTGTAGCCCACGCGCAGCGTCGGATAGAACCACGAGGTCGCCTGGTAGCCGACCTCGATGGCGCCGCGGAAGCCGAGCTCCTCGCCCGCGGGCAGATTGGTGGCCTGCACGATCCCGGTGATCGGCAGCCGCGCCACCTTGCCCCACTGCAGCTTGAGCTCGCCAGTGGTGCCGAAGTCGTTGACGTTGGCGATGCCCAGCGACAGGTTGGTGCCGCGCTCCTCGCCGATGCGCACCGAGCCCATGAAGCCGAACGCGCTGCGCCGCACCTCCTCGGCCGAGCCCGTGCTGGGCTTCTGCAGCCCACCGGCGTAGACGCGCCCCGACACCGACAGGTTCTTCTGCGCGCGGAACTCCAGCTCGGTGTACGCGTAGGTGAAGGCGCGCTCGCGACACTCCTCCTTGTTGGGGCAGTCGTCGGTGTTGTCGGCGCCACCATACGAGTCGAGCGCCCCGCCCTCGCCCTGCAGCGTGCCCAGGCCGACGCGCATGGCGTAGATCGGCCCCATGAAGCGGTACGCGAAGTCGACCTCGACCATGGTGTACTTGTCGGCGCCGCCGCCGGTGTTGAAGTCGACGTGCTCGACCAGCGAGCTGACCCGCGACAGCCCGCGCCGCCGCGGCGCCTTCAGCGCCACCGCCTCGGTGACCTCGACCTCGATCGGCGCCGCCTCGTCCGCGACCACCGAGCTGACCGCGTCGTCCCCGGTGCGCGCCTCGACGAAGTACTCCAGGCCAGGCGCCTGCACCTCGGGCCCAGGCACCGTGGTGCGCAGGTAGCCATCACCGTCGCGCTCCAGGGTGCGCCGCTGCCAGGTGCTGGCGCCGGCACGACGATGGTGCAGCCAGACCTCGCGCGGCTTCTCGTCGACGCCAATCGCGATGGCCACCGCCAGCGGATGGCCGGCCTCGAGGCGCGTCGCCGGCTGGTGGTGATAGCCGCGCGCCGGCGTGTTCAGCGCCCCCGGCGACCCGCCCGCCTCCGCCGAGCGCTGCGCCAGCTCCTGGCGCACCCGCGGCGCGAAGGGCGAGTCGGGATGGCGCTCGAGATACTCCTGCCAGACCCGGTAGGCCTGCTCCTGCGATTGTCCCGCGGCGGCCCCGAAGGTCGCCGCCAGCTCCTCGAGCAGCTGCGGATCCGGTCGCGCCGCCGGCGCCGGCCCCGGCCCCGGGGTCGCGCTGCCAGGGCTCGGCACCTCGCCCGCCGCCAGCGTGGTCGGCAGCGGCGTGCCGCGCCGCATGCAGACCTGGCGCACCACGGTCTGCCGCGCCGCCACCAGGCGCGCCGCATAGCGCGCCGCCAGATCGACGCGCCCCACGTAGCACGCCGCAACGCCCGCGATCTGCAGCGCCTGCGGCCGGCGCGGATCCTTCTCCACCGCCGCCGCCGCGCGCGCCAGCGCCTCGGCATACTGCCCGTTGACCAGCGCCTGCCGCGCCTGCGTCTCCAGCGTCTCGGCATCGCCGCTCGCGACCGGCCCGACACCCCCGACCCCTGGAGACGGCGACGGCACCGGCTCGTCGGTCGGCTCGGCAGGCTCCGGTCCCGGCTGCGGCGCCGGCCCCGGCTCGTCAGCCGTCCGCGGCTGGAAGCGCACCTCGTCCCCCACCACCAGCCGCGCCCGCAGCGCGGGATCCCCGATCGACAGCAGTGACAGCGCGGTGCCCGCCTCCAGCACCGTGGCCCCGCCAATCGGGAACGCCGCCTTGACCGGCTTGCCCGTGGTCGGGTGCTTGGCGATCACCAGATGGAACACCTGCACCGGCGAACCCCGCAGCAGCCCGGCCGGCTTGCCGGCATCGACCAGCACGTCATCGCCGTCGATGGCGACCACCAGCGCATGGCGCTCCTCGGCGGCGGCCCAGCGCGGCAGCGCCACCAGCAGCACGGCTGGAAGTCCCCACCGCGCCAGCCTCAGCCACGTGCTCCTGTCGAACCGGGCCATCACATCTCCTCGCCTCGCCTCACGTCAGCAAGCCAGAGGCCACCCCACCGGGCCCACATTCCAGCTGCTTCCACGCCCCACCCTGCCTCGATCCCGTCAGGACTTCAACGGTCGCGCTCGATCTCCCCCGGGTAGCGCAGCCCGTGCTTGTCACGATGGGGCCCCACCTCGAGGGTCAGATCCACCGTCAAGGCCAGGTTGACCTCGCCCGCCGCCGGGACCTCCACCGTGCGCACCACCGGCCGCGCCTGCGGCGCCCAGGCCACCACCCGGTGGCGCCCCGCCGGCACCCCTGACAGCACGAAGGCCCCGTCATCGCGGGTCACCACCGCCGCCGGACTCGGGGTCACCAGCACATAGGCGACCTCGTCCGCGTGGGCGTTGCAGAACACCTGCACCAGCCCGGGCCGGTCGAACTTCACCCGCGCCGACTCGTGCGGCGCCAGCCAGCCCAGGTCGAAGCGGCGCGCCGCCGACGGCGAGAACGGCTCGTGCGCGCGCCCGTCCAGGTTCGTGATCTCGACGCTGTCGCCCACCTGCAGCGGCAGCAGCACCGGCCACGGGCCCTCCTCACGCAGCGCCAGCACCGGCGCCTCGTCGGGCTCGCGCACCACCCGGGTCGCGAAGTCGGGCACGTACACCGCGACCCCGGCCGCCGTCTCGGCCTCGCGATAGCGCGGCTTGCCCGATGACCGGTCGATCACGCGCACGCGCACCGTCCCGGTGATGCGCCCCGAACGCAAGCGCTGGGCGTCGCCAACCTCGGCGACACCCAGCACCAGCATCACGGCCGCAAATGCTCCAAGGCCTGACCCGCTACGGAGAATCCGAGCGACCCAGGATGACGAACTCGACGCGACGGTTCTTCGACCACGCCGCCTCGTTGTGACCAGGCGAGATCGGCCGCGTCTCGCCATAACCCTTCGCGGTCAGCCGCGACTCCTCGACCCCATGCTCGATGAGGTAGCGCTTGACCGAGTGCGCGCGGTCGTCGGTCAGGCGCAGGTTGTAGTCGTCGTCGCCACGCTCGTCGGCGTGGCCCTGGATTTCAATCAAGGTGATCTGTGGGTTGCCCTTCATGGTCGCCGCCACGGCGTCCAGGATGGGGAACGACTCCGGCTTGATGATCGCCTTCGCGGTCTCGAAGTAGATCTTGTCGAGGATCTCCAGGTTGCCCTGGTTGACGATGACGCGACCACGATCCGGGCAGCCGTCCTCGTCCTCGTTGCCGTTGTAGGTCTCCGGCTCGTTGGGGCAGGAGTCGTCCTTGTCGAGGATGCGATCCTTGTCGTTGTCGTTGTCCGGGCAGCCGTCCTCGTCCTCGAAGTTGTCCTTGTCCTCGGGATCGTTCGGGCACAGGTCATCGACGTCGAGGATGCCGTCCTGGTCGTTATCCGGATCCGGACAGCCGTCCTCGTCCTCGAAGTTGTCCTTGTCCTCGGGATCGTCGGGGCACTTGTCGACCGAGTCCTTGAGGCCGTCGCGGTCGCGATCGAGATCCTCGCCCTCGGGGCAGCCGTCCTCGTCCTCGTTGCCGTCCTTGTCCTCGGGATCCAGCGGGCAGTCGTCATCGACGTCGAGGATGCCGTCGCGATCGTTGTCAGGCTCGGGGCAGCCGTCCTTGTCCTTGAAGTCGTCGAAGTCCTCGGGATCGTCCGGGCACTTGTCGACGTCGTCCTTGAAGCCGTCGTTGTCGCGGTCGCCCACGGTGGGCTCGAAGATGATGCCCAGGAACAGGCGCGGCTGCGCGGCACCGTACATGCCCGGGATGCCGAAACCGCCGCCGAACTCCAGGAACGAGTTGGCCGCCAGGTAGACCTTGAGACCGGCGATGCCCTCGACCGGGAAGTTGAAGTCGCTGTTGTCGCCGCCCAGCGCCGCGGTGCCGAAGCCCTCCAGGATGAAGTCGACCTTGCGCTTGGTGATGGCGTAGGCCATCCCAACGCTGTAGGTGACCTCGGTGCCGATGCTCAGCGTCTTCCCGGTGGCCGGGGTCTCGTTCATGTTGAGGTCGAAGACCTCGGGCACGCGCTCCAGCTTGTCGGGGCGCTGATTGTCGAAGAAGTTCTTCTTGCCGTGGATGCGCGCGCCGACGTTGGCGGCCAGCTTGAGGCGGCCGCGCGAAGGGTCGGTGTCGAGGATGAGCTGCGGGTGGATGACGACATCGCCGCTGCCGGCGAACTTCTTGTCGTCGCCGCTCGGCATGTAGGCCGAGACCAGCGCCGCGACGCCGAACTTGTTGTGCGAGGTGTCGAGGAAGCGCAGCTTGGCGTGGAGCCCGATGTCGCCGATGCCCTGGTGCGAGAAGCCCATGCTGCTGTCGTTGTTGGTGTCGCTCGACGGGCCGGGGCCGGTGAAGTCGGGATCGCGATCACCGGTGATGACGTGCACCGGGGCCGACACGCCGATCTCGAGGCCCAGCTTGCCGATCGGCGGCAGGCCGTAGGCCGCCATCAGCACCGGCGTGATGATGTCGGTCACCGCGAAGCGGGTGTCGCAGGTGCCGGTGACGAAGACCTCGCCGTCGCGCTTCTGGCAGGGCACGCCGCTGGTCTTCATATCCAGCACGTTGCGGCCGTAGTTGGTGACCAGGCCGATCGAGACCTCGTTCTTGCCCAGGGTCTGCGACGCGTTGACGGTGATCAGACCCTTGGAGTCGATGGCGGGACGGAAGTGCTGCAGATCGATCCCGGCGCCGACCTTGTTCTGCGCCTCGGCGCGCGTGCCGGCGGCGGCCACTGCGATCAGCGCGGCCGCGATGGCGACCAGTCGCAGGTGAAGGTGCCTATGCCCGGACATCCAGACCTCCCAGCGGAGCGCCAGCACGCTCCGGCAATCGTAGAAAAGACGAGTGTCAGCCGCAGATTCGCGGCCTTCCTTACCCCAGCGACGCAACCTATATCAACTTTCACCTCGTTGTACTAGTAACGTGGGCCGTGGGTGGATTCCGGTTACAGCTGGCAATCTCGACCCGCAGCTTCGGCCCCCGGCCCGACCCAGCCGAGGTCATCGACGGCCTGCTGCGCCTCGAGGCGCCCGCGGTCGCGGTCCACGCCGGGCTGCCCCGCCCGGTGCTGGCCGGGCTGCTCGACCTCCTGCACCGCGAGCGCTCCCGGCTGCCCGTGCTGGCGCTGACCAACTACGCCCCCGCGCCCCCGGCCGCCCCGCTGGCGTCCGTGGTCGACGCCCTGCGCCTCTGTTCACCTGATCGCGAGGAGCGCCAGCTCGCGATCGCCGCAACTCTCGACACCTTCGCGGCGGCCGCCGATGCCGGCGCCCCCGTGGTCATCGTCTCCCTGGGCGAGGCGACCCACCCCGACTGGCCGCGCATGGCCCGCCTGCTGGCCCGCGGCGAGCCCCTGCCCGAGCGCCTGCTCACCGAGCGCTCGGCCATCACCGAGCGCGTGCTCGACAACGTGCGCTTCTGCCTCGACCCCCTGCTGGCCCGCGCCACCTCGATGGGGCTGACCATGGCCATCCCCAACCGCGCCCGCTTCCACCAGGTCCCCAGCACCCTGGAGCTCAGCGCCCTGCGCGCCGAGTTCCGCGGCGCCCCGCTCAGGCCCTGGCTCGACGCCGGCGCCGGCCACACCGCCTGGACCGCGGGCAGCTTCGACCCCGGCGCCTGGCTGGACCAGCACGCCGCCGACGCCGTCGGGGTCGCCCTGGCCGACGCCTCCGGCCCACGCCGCGGCCTGCCCCCCGGCCTGGGCGAGCTCGGCTACCGCTCGCTGGCCCGCCGCTTCACCGAGGCCCGCCGCGAAGGCGACGACGCCGCCATGCTGGCCATCATCAACACCAGCGACGGCTTCACCGACGCCGAGCTGCGCGCCGGCATCGACCACATCCGATCGGTGTTCCCTACGGCAGCGTGACGCCCGCGTTACCGCAGAACTGGCGCACCATCATCTGGCGCTGGCCCTTGATCTTGCCCAGATACGACGTCGCCTTGTCGACCTTGCCCAGCTTGCACGACGCCATGGCTGCCAGCGACAGCGCATCGACGTTGCCGGGCGACTCGCCCAGGGCCTGATCGGCCTTGCGATAGGCCGCCGCCCACTGCCCCTTGCGCAGGGCATCGCGGGCCTCCGCCACCAGCGCATCGGCGCCACCACCACCCGCGGGGGTGCTGGGCGACGGGCTGGGCGACGCGGTCTTGCTCGGCGACGGCGATGGACTCGGTGAAGCGCTCCTGCTGGGCGACGGCGACGGCGTCTTGTCGACCGACGCCACCTCGGCCTTGCACTGCTTGGCCGCGGAGGTCAGCTCGGCCAGATCATCGGGCACCAGCTGCCCGGCGCGCTCGGCCACCGACATCGACTCCGAACACTTGTGGCCCTTGTTGAACTTGTCGATCTGCTTGCCGGTGGCGCCCAGGAAGGCCTGGCGGGCGGCGTTGTAGTCGTCCTTGGCCTTCTCGCGATACACGCTGGCGGCGTCGAGGTCGTTGTAGGCCTCGAGCACGGCCTCGGCATCCTTGACCTTGGCCTTCTTCTTCAGGTTCTCGTAGGTGACCTGCGCGCGCAGCTCGCTCTCGGCGCGCTGCTTGATCTCGGTGGCCTCGGCGTTGCCCGGCTCGGCGGCCAGCGCCTGCACCGCGAAGCCCATGGCGTCCGACCACTTCTCGTCGGTCATGGCCTGCTTGGCCTGATCGATGTTGGGCTGCGCCCGGCCACCAGGGCCAGGCGTGGGATCGGCCGTGGCCGAGGGCGACGCCGCCGGCGAGGCCGAAGACGGCACCGACACCGACGGGCTGGCCGAGGCGCCAGGGCTGCTGGACGCCAGCGCACCCGGGTCGTCCCCGCCGGTCTTCTTCTTCTTGCCACCCATCGACAGGAAGATGGCCACCGCGCCACCGACCACCAGCACACCGGCGATGGCGATCCACTTGCCCTTGCCGCCGCCGCCGGGCCCCTCGCCAGCATCGACGATCTGGGCGTCGCGGGCGAACACGAAGTCCTCGCCCGGCTCGACGAAGCGCATGCGGACATGGCCGAGATCGATGAGGTCGCCCTTGCGCAGCTCGACCTTGCCGTAGTCCTCGCCGTTGACGCGCACACCGTTCGAGCTCTGCAGATCGACGATGTTGTAGTGGCCGCCCTCGTGGACGATCTTGGCGTGGTGGCGCGAGATCGACCGGTGGTCGATCACGATGTCGTTGTCCTTGGTGCGCCCGATGACCAGCGCCGGCTTGTCGAGCACGTACTCGCGCCCGGCGAAGTTCGACGACACCACGAACAGGCGCGCCGGGGTCGCCGCCGACGGCGCCGCCGCGGGCGCCATGGCCGCCACCGCAGGAGCCTGCGGCGGCAGGGACGCCGCGGGCGCTCCCACCGCGGCCATCAGCCCCATTGCGGCGGGCGACGCCGGGTAGGGCACCGTGGGCTCGTTGGGCCGCGCCTGCGGGATGCCGGCGCCCGAGGCCCCCGCCATCTGCGGCGGCATCGACGGATCGGGGCGCTCGATGGGCGCGGTGCGCACGTCACCGAAGGGATCGCCGCCATGGCCGACCGGCTGCTGCGCGCGCTCCAGCTTGAGCTCGAGCAGGTAGTCGCCGATCTGGATCCGATCCGCCTCGTTGACCGCGACGCGACCCTGGATGCGCGATCCGTTGACCCGGATGCCGTTGTAGCTGTCGAAGTCCTCGACGTAGATGTGGCCGTTTTGCTTGAGGATGCGAGCATGACGACGCGACACGTTCCGCTCCGTGAGGCGGATGGTGTTGCCTTCTTTCCGTCCGATCGTGATCTCGTCACGGATCAGCGGAACGACCGTCGTCTTACCCTCGTCGTCCTGGATGATGAGCTTGTACATTGGCCCCTACCGGGTGTGGCCCCTGAGGACTTTCGCAGCGCTACGAGCGTACCTGCGCCGCCGGGGCACCGTCAAGAAGTCGCCTGCCTGGAATGGTCAGACACTCACGGCTTGCGAGGATTGGCCAGCACCCGTGCCGCCTTCAGGTGGTCGACCGCGGTCTTGAGCTGGAAGTCGGCGTCGATATTACGAGTTGCCACCCCCGAGGATGCGCCAGCCGTGCCGCCAGCCGTGCCGCCAGGCGCATTCTCCGGCTTGAGGGCGTGGGGCAGATCGGCCTCCGCCACCCCGCGCGACTTGCCCAGCCGCGCCTTCGCCTTGCTCAGGGCCTCGGCATCCAGCTGCTCCACCACCATGTCGGGCGTGATGCCACGGCCCTGGATCGACCGTCCCGACGGCGTGTAGTAGCGCGCGATGGTCAACTTCAGGGCCGACCCGTCGTCCAGCGGGATGACCGTCTGCACCGAGCCCTTGCCGAAACTCTGCGTGCCCAGCACCGCCGCCCGCCCGCGATCCTGCAGCGCGCCGGCCACGATCTCCGACGCCGACGCCGAGCCCTCGTTGATCAGCACCACCAGCGGGACCCCGACCGCGACGTCCTCGCTGGAGCCGGCGCGCACGTCGTCCAGCATCATGCCGCCGCGCCCGCGCGTCGACACCACCTGGCCATCGGACAGGAACAGATCGGCCACCCCGGTGCCCTCGTCGAGCAAGCCGCCCGGGTTGTCGCGCAGATCCAGCACCAGCCCGGCCAGCGGCGCCTTGTTGTCCGCCTCCAGCTTGCGCACCGCCGCCGCGGTCTCGGTCGCCGCCCCCTCGACGAACTGGCGCAGCCGCACCACGCCATAGCCCGGCGCGACCAGGCGCCCCTCCACCGTGTTCAGCTTGATGTGCGCGCGCGTCAGCTTGAAGTCGCGCGGCTCCTTCCAGCCCTTGCGCTCGATGGTCAGGGTCACATCGGTGCCCGGCTTGCCGCGCAGCCGCTTGGCCGAATCCAGGATGCTGAAGCCCTCGGCATCGACGCCGTTGATCTTGACGATCTTGTCGCCCGACTTGATGCCCGCCGCCGCCGCCGGGCTGCCCTCGATGGGCGCGATCACGGTCAAGAGGCCGTCCTGGACCTCGATCTCGATGCCGACCCCGGTGAACTCGCCCTCGGTGTCCTCGCGCAGCTCGCGGAACTCCTGCGGCGACAGGAACATGCTGTGCGGATCCAGGCTCTGCAGCATGCCGCGCACCGCGCCATAGACCAGCTTCTGCTCACCGACCGGCTCGACATACGACGACTCGATGTAGGCCAGCGCGCGCGACAGCACGCGCAGCCGCTTGAACGACGAGGCCGCCGCGGGCCCGGCCGAGGCCAGCCGCGTGACGACGGCGCCGCCTGCGAACGCCACCGCCACCAGCAAGCACCGCCCCAGCCAAAGTCTGGACCTCGACGTCAACATGGCAACCCTCCTGGAGCGTCGGATCATAGCAGGGCAGGCAGCACCAGGTTAGGATGGGGCGCCATGCGCGCCCGCTCTGCCTCGCTGTGCTGCCTCGCGGCCGCCTCGATCCTCGGGGTCCTCGGGGTCAGCGTCGTGGCCGCCGGGTGCAGCAAGAAGTCGGCTGCCAAGCAGCAGCTGACCGCCGGCGCCCTGCCCTATGACGACAACGCGACGCGCCTGGGCGCCGACGACGTCCAGGGTGCGCTCGGCAAGCTGAGCTCGCGCATCAACGACATCGAGAAGCGCGGCACCCGCCCCGACGCCGACCGGCTGGCCCAGGCGCTGGCCGAGTACGCCGACGGCGGCCTGACCGGCCCACCCGGCCCGGTTGGCCCCTATGGCTCGACCGGCCCACCCGGCCCCATCGGTCCCATTGGCCCCATCGGCCCCACCGGTCCCGCCGGCCCCGAGGGTCCGCTCGGCATCAAGGGCGACCCCGGTCCGCTGGGCCCACCGGGTCCCCAGGGCATCCAGGGGCTGCAAGGCCCGCAGGGGCTGCAGGGCCCGCAAGGCCCGCAGGGGATCGCGGGCCCGCCTGGCAAGCCTGGCGGCTACTCCAGCAAGGACGACCTCTACCTGCGCAGCGGCGACGTCCGCCTGGCGCCTGGGCTGTCGGGCAGCGCGGTGGCGCGCTGTGATCGTGCCGCCGATCTGCTGATCACCGGCGGCTGCAGCGCCGATCCGTCATGGCTGGGCCTGCTGACCACCAACGCGCCGGCCGGGGTCACCGACCCCAAGCAGGCGGCGCGCTGGCGCTGCGACTACAAGAACACGTCGACCGAGACCGAGCTGGTGGTCAAGGCGGACGTCTACTGCCTGCGCCACGAGTAGCCCATGGCCATCGGCGAGCGCATCGTAATGGTCGGCCGGGTCGGCGGCGAGGCCGACGCCAAGGGCTTCGTGCTCGCGCGTGCCAGGCTGCAGGTCGGCAAGCGCATCCACAACGAGCAGCGCGAGCAAGCCTTCACCCTGGCGCTGGTCAACTCCGAGCGCAGCCTCGAGGTCGAGGCCGACGCCGACGCCCTGGCCGGCGAGCCGCGCCTCGAGCGCACTGGCCCCTGGGGCAAGCTGCAGGACGAGCGCCTGGCCAGGCTGTTCACCAGCCAGGCGCCCGGTGATCACGTCGAGGTCGCGCTCAGCGGCCACTTCGTCTGCCCCGGCGACCTGGTCGCCATCAGCTGCGAGGTCACCGACGAGCGCGCGCCCGAGGCGGGATATCGCGAGTCCGCGCCCGCGGTCCCGACCCGGGTGCGCGCGCTGCGCATCGCCGTGGGCGCCGACGAGGCAGGCGCCCGCGCGGCCCTCGAGGCGGCCGAGGCCGCGCAGGTCCGCGCCGCGCGCGAGTCGGTGACCCCCGCGACCTCCGCCCCGGCCAGGCCCAGGCCCAAGCCGCCCCGAAAGAAGCGCACCGTGCCCTACGGCGACTGGCCCGTCATCGTCATCGGGCTGGCCGCGGTGGCCTACATGGGTGGCCATCTGCTGGAGGCGGGCCCCGACAAGCTGGGGCGGGTGGCGCCGTGGCGCATCAGCGGCGTCGCGATGGCGGTGGTGCTGCTGCACGCGCTGGCCATCTGGGCCACGCAGTACCCGCGCGGCGTGTACGGCGCCCGCGCCAGCAGGGTCAGGAGCGACGGCAAGAAAAAGGGCGGCCCGCCGCCGCGCTTCCCGACCGCCTTCGGCGGCACCGTCAGCATGGTGATCGCCGCGCTGTTCGTGCTGCCGTTGACGGGGCTGTTCCGCGACAGCGGCGTCATCCGCATCGCCTTCTTGCCCATCGCAGCGGAGGCCGCCCTCATCGCCATCATCCTGCTGGTGTCGCGCCGCGACGAGTGGCGCTTCCTCGGCCTGACCTCGGGCACCCCGGTG
>Ga0154020_10001155_pt1 | contig 32572 bp, 36 predicted proteins | sample Klosneuvirus_201_FD_109709 | JGI IMG/M metagenome (GOLD analysis project Ga0154020, IMG submission 109709) | Active sludge microbial communities from wastewater, Klosterneuburg, Austria - Klosneuvirus_20160825_MG | ecosystem: Engineered > WWTP > Aerobic digester > Activated sludge | place...
CAGTAATAAATTGATTTTGAGTTGCAGAATCTCCATTAATGTCTTGATATTGATTTGCATTATCTCCAGTAATAAATTGATTTTGATTTGCATTATCTCCACTAATATATTGACTTTGAACTCCATTATCTCCAGTAATAAATTGATTTTGAACTCCATAATCTCCATTAATATATTGACTTTGAACTCCATTATCTCCATTAATGTCTTGATATTGATTTGCAGAATTTCCATAAATATTTTGCCTTTGATTTGCATTATCTCCAGTAATACTTTGATTTTGAGTTCCATTATCTCCATTAATGTCTTGACTTTGAATTAGTACAGCTTGTATAATGCTGTTGAATTCAACACCAGTTGGGGAGAAATTTAGAATTATCTTATTCATCGCAACTTCATCTTCGTAATCATCATACCAAAGTCCGTCTACAAAAATTTGTCCGTCTGGATTAATAGGGTCAAATGGATTTCCTACTATCGTAAAAGTCCCGACCATATCTTGATTAGAAAATCCAAGTGGCGCAAAATTTAATCCTTTAAGAACTCCAATGAATGAAGAGTATTCCGCAGACGTATAATCATATCCTGAATATGTACTTATTAATCCATTATAAGGGAAAGGAGGCACAACATTTAAGTTAATCGCATCACCATCACTACCTATCTGTACTGATTTTGAATTTGGATTATCTAACTTTGTATTCTCTGTAATATTGCCACCTAACTTAATAGTTCCTTCATCATTGTACACTCCATTGGATGCAGATACTTCTCCTCCTCCTCCATTTTCTTCAAGTTCTGTAATTCTTATTTCATGATCATTTAGTTTTTCACATATAGAATATTTTTCTTCAATAGGTTCTGTACAATCTCCTATGATAGGAGTTGATTCTCCAGGTTCACCCTCTGAATCTTTATACCTCCATTCAGTAACTATATCAGTAGTATCAACTAAAACCCAAGTTCCATTTTCACTTACATTATCTGTTTCATCTTGCCACTCACCATTTATATTAACTTCAAATGTACTTTCATTGTAATTATAACAATTAGATACAATTGGATACTCTTCTCCAAAATCTGTAGCTTCATCATAAAATCCCCATCTAGTTATTTTTCTTAATGAATTTAGTTCTTGCCAAGAGCCATTAACAACTTCATTTGAAATATCAATTGGAGAATTATCTATTACAATGTATATTTCAAATCCTTCTGGAGCATCTGTAATAAAATAATCACAAGCTATTATAGCAGTACACGTTATATCTACTGGACCTGAATCTATAATGTTATTGTTACCATCTTCTATTTTCCACTCTGTAGCTACAGTTCCTTTATCTCCTAAAATCCACGAACCATTGACTATATTAGATGTTTGAATTGACCATTCTCCATCTATTTTTACTTTGAAGGTTAAAGTTAATATAGGTAAAATATTTATGTAACTGTAATTACCTGTAGGACCACCTGTCATCCCTAATGTTTGCGTAAATGAATGAGTAGCTGTTACTGGTTTGGTTACTATAAAGTTTTCATTTTCAGATTCATCATTAAAGTTAATAGCAAAATATATTGGATAGCCATTACATTTTAATCTAGTTAAAGTAATAATACCTTCATCTGTATATGTTATTGATATTTGATCTGAAGTAAAATTATCAATAGCATTTTTTATATCATTAAAAGAAATTGTTGTACCTTCTAAAGTTATTTCTGTATCAACTCCATGTACTGTAAATCCTAATCCTACATTAATACTTTGTGTAGAAGTTACGCTACCTAATCCGAAATTAACTATCATAGAATCTAATACACAATTTTGTATATTGTCTTTACTATATTCACATTTTTCTTCACCTCCCAAATCAATCCCCTCAACTCTATAATCACATGAGCCAGGAATAGATCTTGTACAATATTTAGCTTCTTCAATTGCTTCACATATAGATTTAGTTTCAGTAATTTCTGTTTTAATCATTTCTCCTTCATCTATAAGGATATTTTCATGTCTTAATTCATAAGTCATATCTTCACAACCACCTGAACTTAATACAGGTGAAATGTTAGTGAAATGAGTAACAGTGGTTATATCATTTTGTGTAGTAGATAATTGGAATTCTCCAGTATAATTAATAGTCCAAATAAGTTTATATTGATCTTCAAACTCACTCCAAGATTCACTTAACTCAATAGCAGGTACATATTCACTACTAAAAGTAGTTGTATGAAAAGCAGAGTCGTTATTTATAGTATAATCTAAAGTATTCTCTCCTATAATTATAGATAACTCAAATGTTTTAAGTGTATCTGAACTTATCAAAAGAATGTTATCCGCTAATATTACAGTAAAATAATCAGTAGGTCCTTCAATAGAACCATAATATATTTGTAATACTCTTTCTAATAATTCTTGGATATAGTTATTAGGACAAGGATCATTACAAGAAAAATTTCCTGTATAAAAAATATTTAATAATTCTTCTTCACCTGATTTAATTACAACTCTAGCTGTAGTAGCATCATCTCCTGTCCAAACTGCATCTTCAATATTTAAATCATAATGATATATTACTGAGGGAGGAAAAGTAGGTAATTCAAATGAACATGTAGTAGTAGTACATTCTAATTCTACTTCACAATCACAATCACTACTTCCAGAAGGTAAACAATTCTCTTTGATTCTTAAAGGATCACATTTAGTTCCATAACCTTCAATACAGCCTAGAGTATATATTCCAGAGTGATCTGGTTCCTCACAACAGTTTCCTTGTCCTGGGTTAGGATATGGGGTATCCTTACACTTACCACAATCATCTTTAGGTAACATATTATAATAGGATTGTAATCCTTCATTTTGGATGAAAGGATTATTACCATAACAGTCTGAACAGATTTCTTTAATTTTTTTCTTCATACTAAAATATTAATAAGTTATGGTGACTTTAATTTTTACATTTGTGCCACTTATATTATAAGGAGAGTTTGCTAATTGTATTTCTAAATCATTTGTGTTTAGGTTCTGGGTAGATATTGCCCCAGCAACATTTATATAAGTTGCTATTGCTGAATATCCTGGAGATAATGACATATCATGATTTAATTTTAAAACAAATCCTGATTCTGTTAAAGCTGTTACTCCAGCTTGATGAGGTTCAGACACTATACTTTCTATAGTAGCCTCTGTAAATTGAGTATTAGTTGCCCAACCAGTTACATTAAATGTGATGGTAAATTCTTGAATTTCTTCTGATACAGCAGAATCTCCTGAACAACATGCATTAACAGTATATATGCTTATTGGAAAAAGATAACTATTTCCAGAACCATCTGTTAAGTATGCTTCAAAAATATCTTCTCCAGTAGTGGGAGTTTCACCATCATATGTATAATTAAAAAGTTTTGAATCACTGCTTAATCCCAATTTACCATTATTACCAAATGCTATAGTAAGTCCTGTTAAACTATTCCATTTAACTCCATTTGGAGTTTTAGAAATATAAAACTCTGGTCTAGAATATTTAATATATGATTTAAAATCCACTAATAAATTTCCACTATCTTGTACATTTAAAAATTTATTTATAGGTATAACAAAAGGTTCTGGGATATAATCATTTCCAGAAGATTCTTCTAGCTCTGTAATTCTTTCTTCATGGTCCTCTAAAATATATTGATGATCTTGTAAAAAATCACAAGTAGTTCCAGAGACTTCTTCTCCATCTACTTCTAATTCACAAATTGTTTCACCTCCTCCACATTCATCACAACAAATATCACATAACCTAGTATATATATAGCAAAGATGTTCTTTATAATAGATTAACAAATCTCCTAAAGTTAAGTCTTCTCCTATTTCAATATCAGGATTTTCAGCAATTAAACATTCTAGATTTAATTCAGAAATATCCATATCTAATGGATCTTGGTTATCATCACAATATTTTTCTAATATTAATTCAAATAAAGAAGTTAAATTTCTATTGCCACTATTACATGAAGATTCTCCAGAAGGAATACATTCTGGTAAACTTCCAGTATATTTTATATAATCTGTAGTTGTGAAGGATAATGGACTTTTTAAGTCTGTTGTTTTTCCCATTATATTATATTTTATTGACAGTCATTACAAGGTTTATTACTTAAATGTAATAAAGTATCTTGTATATTATATTGTTTAAATTGCTCTAAAATTGTATTATCACATTGATTTAGTATTTTATCTGAATTCCAAAAAGAATCAATGTCTGTTCTACATAACCTTGAAGGATAATTGTAATAATTATTTCCTTTTTGGAAATTTTTCAAAAGAAGTAATTTAGACTCCATAATAGGTAGAAAAGTTTCTAGTTTTTCTAAGTTCTCTTTGGCACACTCGTTAGTTTTAAGTGCATATTCCTTTCTCATAAAATCATCCCAGAATTTATCCCCAAATTCACATTTCATTTTTACAATGATTTTTTCTATATCTTTTATATTAAAATACATATTTTTAATTTAGGTTATCTTCTTTCATTATAAGTTACAAATAAAAGATTACATCTTGTTTATAATATCGTAATATTTACAAGGATTATCTGAGATATGTCTTATTTGATATTTTATTATTGACTTATTTTGTATTCTTATCAATTTCTCTAATTTATATTTTTCTAGAACATATTCTAATTTTTCTTGAAGATTTTCTATTGTTTGCCCACAAGTGTTTTCATTTCTGGGAATTATTTTTCCTTCTAGAGATAATTTATTAAAACATTTATCGCAATATTTTCCTTCATGTAAATTACATGAACAACCAAATTCTAAGTTACATTGTATACAAGCTGCCATAATTATCCACAATTACAATCACTTAAAAAATTATCTAATAATTCTGAAGCAACATTATACAATTTAATTGCTTTATCATATTTACAACAATATGCTAAATATCTTGCAGATATAATAAAATTATTAATTTCCTTTAGATCATCAAATTTACTTTGGTAATCTCTATAAGAACATTTATTTGTATTTAATCCACAAAAACTATTTGCATATTTAATTCTTTGTTGAACATTTCTTAAAAAAGAGTATTCTACAAATTTATCTTCTGAAGTACTATATTTTATAGTCCATATCCCATCAGGTAATTCTGCTAAATTCCTTGAACATTCATTTGTTATCTCTAATACATTACTATTAATAATTTCAAAGAACCCAGAAGGAATGTCATAAGAAAGGAATGAATTGTATCCAGGATATTTTATATCTAATGTACCTCCAGAAACTTCTTCTTCGGGATTATAGAAAGAAATATCTTTAATTATTAAAATGTTTGGGTTTAATAAGTCTTCATCTATATAGATGTCTAATTGTGTTTCCATAAAAAGGATTTAAATATTATTTTATGATAAAGTAAGTTTCCAAAGCAATGTCTTTTATTATAACTGCCTTGTCTACTGAATTTACAATTCTTCTGGCATTATACCAATCTTCTTTAAAAGAATTAAAATAATCATCTAAATCTCTTCCAGTAAATTTACCTTCTTTCATACCTATAACTAATATTAAAGTAGCAACTTCAGGATTATTAGCTTGTTCTGGATAGTTTACAAGATCTATATTTAATCCTTTTGCTTTTAGTATTTTAGTAAATCTTTCATAGTTATCGAACCATGTCAATTGTATAAAACCTCTTCCATAATATATCTTACCAGTTTTGTTATGAGCAATACCATAAGGTTTTCCTCTTCCTTTTCCAATTTCATCTATAGGAGAGAAAGTCCTATTAGTTTCCCATTGTACAGTTGCTAGTAAATAAGAGATACTTCTTAAATCTGTAACTTTGTATTCTAGGCAAACTTTAAAAATCCTTTCTATATTTTTAACTTGTTCTGGACTAAGGGATTTCTTTAAAGTTTTACCTTCTAGAAGATTTATATACTTTTTAGTTTTTTCAACTATGTTTTGATTATTCAATACACTATATTCTTTAATAGGCAGTATAATTTTTTGCCCTACTTTTAAAGAGTTAATGTCTTTAATATTATTAATCATTGCTAATTCTCTAACTGTTGTATTGTTAGAAGCAGCTATTTTGCTAAGTGTATCCCCACTTTTTATTATGTATTCCATATTTCTTGTATTTTGGGGTAAAAAGAAAGGGTGAAAAGAATTTTTTCCTCTCACCCTTTTCTGTGTTTGTGTTAATTTATTAATTATCTATAAGCATTATCTTTAAAATCACTATCAATCAAATCTGGTCTTACAGAAGTAATCCAAGCTTCTAAAAGATTTTCAATTGCAGTAATATTTGTATTTTCTTCAAATACTAATGTAACAGTTTCTCTTTGGTCAGCTACACTATATCCAATAGTTGTTGCAGATTTATCAGAACTTACGAATTCTAAGTAAATAGTTTTATAAAACTTGTTAGAATCAATAAAGTCGTAATCAAAACCATAGATTTCTCTCCATCTTGGAGTATCTGCCCAAATTTGATGTCTTAATTGCATTGATTGAATATAAGCTCTTTTTACATTTTCACCTACACCTGTTGGGTATTGTGGTAATTGTAATTGAGTTACATCCCAAGTTTTAGAGCATTTGCCTAATAGGTCAAGACCTTCTCCTTGTGTAACTATAATTTTTGGTAAATCCAATTCAACATAATCATTGTATTCAAAAGCACATTTACCAAACTTAGTATCTACATAAGCACCTGTCAAAACAATACCGATATTAGTAATTGTATTAGAAGTTTCATCTGCACATGGACATAAATCAAAAGTAAACCCATTATATGAAGGAAGATCACCAAATTCAGCCACACCTGTATAACATTCACTTGCTGTTAACAAGTTAGTAGAATATTGTGTAGCTGTGTAACTATTAGCACATTTACCATTTTCATCTAGAGCTATTGAATTTTCATCTAAAGAATCTGATCCATCAAAGTATTCAACTAAATCTTCCAATTGATTTACACCAGAAACACTATCACCAAGAGTAATACAAATTTCTCTACCAACCTTAAACATTGCTGGACCAGCTACCCAAGAAACATTACCAGAATCACTAGCAAAAGCTGCTGGATTAGTTGCTGATGTTAATTGAGTTAATGTATATACAGATTGATTTCCTTGTCTAGTTGTTCTTACTACTTCTGCATCAGGATAAGTTACTAATACTTTTGCAAGTGCTGTAATATCTCCAGAATCAGAAATTGTTAGAGTAAAGCTCTCATAAGCAATTGTAGTTGGGGAAGCTGAAACAGCGTACTCAACAATTTTATCTGCTTTTAAGAAAGGACTAATGTATTTATCTGCATTAATTTCTTTTACAAAAGAATCAACCATTTTTTCTACATCAGCTTCACCACTAACACCGTCAGCACAACAAGGGGCAGTATAAATGTATCTAGCAGTTAAAGGTTTTTGTCCATAAAATCTAGTTGCAGGATTTCCTTCTACTTGAATCGCAAGAGTTTTAGTTTCTCCACAATTTATAGACATAGTTTTACAATCATTCACACCATCATAACCAATAGCAACTTTATGATTCAAAGCTCTTTGTGGGAAACTTTTTCTATAAGAAACTAATTTGTTGATATTGATAGTAGTTGTTTTGTAAGACTCTTCTGAATTAGTCCATGCTATTCTATTTTCAATATTTGGGGAACCAAATCCAATTAAAATATTAGGAATTGATTTAGCATCCGGACTACCTGGAATAGGACTATAAGTTTTAGCATTGAAAATACCTAATTGTAAGGGTTTCAAATCTGCTGTAGTTTTTGTCACATCTGTTAAGAGTGATCCTGAGCCTGGAAAATAGTCAGAATTAAAAGTTTGTTTTAAATTAAACATGTGTATAAATTTTTATTTTTAAAGTTTTCTTTAGTTACTTTGGTTAAGATTTCTTTTGTCTTCATTATAATATAATTATACTTTTTCAATTATACAATAATATTAGTTTATTTTTTATTCTCCTCTCAATAAATTTTGACTTGCTACTTGTATTCCAAAAGAATTTTGTATATCTCCTTGAATTATTCTTACTGCTTCATCAATTGTTAACTCAACTATTTGTTTAGGCATTTCTGGATTAACTGTAGTTGAAGCTGTTCCATCAGATTTAATGTAACCAGAAATATCTATATCTACTGGATATCTATAATAAGTCAAAAAAGCTTTTTTCAATTCAAACTTATTATTAGTATGAATCTTTAAACTGTTTCCAGAAATAGTGAATGGTGCTTCTCCCCAAGCAAAGGAAGCATTTTGATTATCATTTCTTGATATCAAATGAATGTTAGCTTCTTCTGATGGGATATGAAAAATTTTCTTTTCCCCACATTGATCTGTAAATCCATAAGAATAAGAAGAAACATATTTAAAATAGTCTTCTGGAAAGTCTTCAGAAAAATAAAAATCTTTCCCTTTTGATAGGGAAAGTTCTTTAGGTTGTTTATTTATAAGATTACTTATTTTATTTATTACTTCAAATGTGGCTTCAGAACCTTGTTGATGTTGATTTCTTTGTCCTGTGAAATAATTAATAATATTTATTTGAGCTTTATTGTATGCTTCCACAATAGAGAATAATGACAAATTATCAAAATCATCAGTATCTTCTTTGTTAATCCTCTTTTTTACTTTTACAATAATTTCTCTAGTAGTCATAATATTACATTATTGCCATTTCGGCATTTACTTCTTTTTTGATTTGCTCATAAAGTTCTGAATTTTTTAAATTTGTAAGATAATCATACATTTCTGTAGGAGTCTTACCTAATTCATTTCCCGTTTTAACAAATGTAAATTCTTTATCTGCTCTTTGTCTAATTATATTTAAATACAATGCATATTTAATTACAACTCTAGCTAAAATTTCTTGTTTATCTTTCTTCAAAGTTTTAGTGAATACTTCATGGTTTTCTTTAAAGTCTCCAGAAGTTTGTCCATCAACTACACCATTTATAAAATCATCTAATTTAGCATATAGTCCATCAGAGTTCAAACTATTTAAACCTTTGGAAGGCCTCAATAAGAATTTACTATATAGTCTCAAATCAGAAATACTATCTTCAATTGTCCCAAGAGCTTTATAAGCATTGTTTCTTTTCTTTTTATTAGAAACCTCTGATATAATATCTAGTTCTGGATCTGATAAATAATAAAAATAATCTTTGTTACTAGTAGAAGCTTCTTCAAAGGAAGCAGCGATATAACTATCTCCAGAATATTTAGCTCCTGTGCGAATAATGGAGACTTTTACTTCATCTAAAATATTATTAGTGTCATAATAATTATTATCAGAACTTAACTCTATATTCATTTTTCTATAAAAATCATTTTCTAATGAGCAATCACAAATAGCTAAGTGTTTATAAAGACTATCTAATTCTTTACACTTTTCTTTTATTTTTTTAATCTCTTTAGCTTTTTCTTTTTCATCTAATGTTGAAAGATAAGAGGCATGTTCATCAAATCCTGTAAGATATCTACCATTCTTAATTGGTACTTGAAATATTTTTTTAGTCCCAGGAAAAGAATTTAATCCTAATCCTACTAGTCCAATACCATCATCTTCAGATTTGTCTACATAAGGTTTTACAGTAATAGTTGCCATTTTTGTTTGTTTTAAGGTTTCTTAATTTTTTTTTATTTAAATTTCTTTTAATTCTAATTCTAACATAAAAAGGGAGAGGATACTTCCTCCCCCTATATGAAATTTTTGTTAAAATCTGTTAATCAATACTATTGATTAGGTTGTTAAATTATTTATTTGGATTGTTCAATTCAAACATTAATGATTTTGTAGGATCTTTCAATAACATACCTGCATGTCTTAATGACATAGTACCTCTGATTCCAGATAAACCTCTGTTACCAAAGAAAGTATTACTATCATCATTCCAAGCAATATTACCTACTTCTTTCATATATCTCAATTTGTCTTCATGTTTCCATTTAACCAATTCGATGTTATCATCATCAATATCATTCAAATCATAAAGTATGATTGTGTAAGAAGATAATCTATGAGCACCATCAATTATTGGGTTAGAAATATTATTTCCAAAAACAGGATCTAAAGCTGGTTCGTGAACCATTAAGATTTTTGTTTTAGGGAATTGTTTCAAGAAGAAAGCATTATATCTCATTGCAAAGTTCAACTCAAATCTTGATCCTTGTAAGAATCTTTGAGAATCTTCTACAGTTAATACGATATTAGCAGCTGCAACTTCTTTTTTAATTTCAGATTCAATCACGTTATAAATACCTGATCCTACTTTAATTATAATTGTAGATTCAGCATTGAAATCCATTCTATGTTTGAAGTGTTGTTCAATATGACTTCTTAAGAAATCTAAAGAAAATTGTGATAAGTTGTACTTAACTAAGTTACCATAATTTCTATGTTGGTAGTAAAGTCCTGGAGATACAGAAATTGTATCTGTTTGGATTTTTGTCCTACCTCCAACACCCCACATCAAGTTCATAGTGTAATCCACCATTACTTTATCCATAGTTGCTTTCTCAATATCAAAGAACCAGTTTTTTGAACCAATATCTTTATTCATTGCTTTACCATCTCCTTTGTAAACTTCATTAAGAATTTTAGTAGGATTAGTAGAAGGATCTCCTAACATATATTTATATGCTTCAGAATCTTTATTAAATTTAACAAGTTCCCAAGCTCTTAGTGGATTACCGCCTTGATCTTTTCCAGATTTAGCTAAAATTAATGCTTTCTTAGTAATAGAGAAATCATAAGCTGCTTCAGAAGCACCTAAATAGTAGTGCCAATCTCTTTCACCTGCTTCAGATCCGAAAGAAGCTGCAACATTATCATATTCATCCCCTCTGTAAGAAGACATTTGGTAGAACTCAGTTCCAGGAGATAAAAACTCTTTAGAAATATAAGCTCTTTTATTGTCTGCTCCCATAATTTTTACATAGTGGATCCATCTGTCTCCATCATTGTAAGGTTCTTGAGTAACAATTAAATGATACTTGCTATTGATATGGTCATAAGTAATTGTTTGAGTTGTAGAAAACGCTTTATCAAAAGCAATTCTAAATTCTTGACCGTCAATACCTGGTTTTTCACTTTCAGATAAATCTTCAACTACTTTTGGATTCTCAATAGTAATATCTGTTTGCCAGGTTACTCCTTTTGATCCTTCAGTATATCTTACTTTTTTAGCAATTTGGTCAAAGTTATATAATGGTTGGACATTTTTAAATATCTGGGCCCATGTTTTAACAAGTCCAATGTTGTCCATTTCTTCCCCGCCTTTCATACCAGCGTTGAAAAGATTCATGGAATTAATGTGAGCATTAGGATTATAGTATTGCTTATCTCCTATAAGAACGCCCTGATGTAATAAATTTGGTGTCGCCATTTTTTGTTTGTTTTTTATTTATTTGTTTGTTATTAATTAAATTTTTAAAGATTTTTAGGGATTTTGTGTACCTTTGCCCCCTCTTCATTAATAATTTAATAATAATTTTCTATATTATCCAAATAATGTATGAAATATTTTTTTTTATTTTTAATTATCAAAAATTGATTTTATTTTTTTAGGTGTTTTTTGTATTTGTCTTGGTATAGATACTATATTTTTATCTGCTACTTTTAATTGTTTTACAGTTTTTTGTGTAACACTTGTTTCCGCATTAGAAGATAATGTAGCAATCATACCTTCTGGATTAACAGCAGCCAATGACATTAAAGCTAATTTTTTATAAGATTCTGTAGGATTAGATTTATCACTAATAAGTTGATCAATTATTGCTGTAAGTTTCATTTTCTCTTTCTTATCAGAGTTTCTTACTACAAAACCAGCAAGTACATCTGCTATCACAGCTTTATCTTGTTTCTTTAATTTAATGCCAAACAATTGGTCCTCTTTTAAAATTTCATTCACTACATGACTATGATGTTGTTTAAATCTTAATGTAGCTTCTTTTTGGTCTTCTTTTTCTTTTGCTTTAGCTTCTATTTTTTCTTGTATTTTTCCTTCATAATGAGTAGCAGCGTCTGTATATTCAGAATCAAGGTCATCTGTGTCTACAATCCTTTCAACAGTTTTGTTTACCCAATCATCTGATTTATTCTTTTCCTTTGCAAGTTCTTTATAATATTTTCTTACAATAGCTTCTTTTTCTCTTTCAGAAGGATTTGTAGGAATAGAAGAGATTTCCTCATACTCTTTTATATCATCTATAATATCTTTTACTTTTACTCCTCTTAATTCTGCCTTAATGATTTTTTGAATACTAGGAGAGAAGCTATTAACAATATTTGTTAAAGTACTTTCTACATATTGATTTACTTTTGAATCAATATTTGCATTAAAAAGTTCTACAAATTCTTCCTTACTATAATCCCCTCTTTGTTCTTCCCCTTCATATACTAGAAATTCATCTGTATCTGTAATAAGAGTTTGAATAACTTCTCCATAAGAGGTAGTATTAGAAGTTTCTTCTTGCGTCGTTTTCTTTTTTCCAGTTTTTGGTTTTGGTTGTTCATCACCTTCTCCTTCTTCTGGATCATCTAGTTCTTCCTCTTGTTCATCAGAAGTGTCTGTTTCTTCATCATTTTCAAATAAACTAAATGAAGAAGAATTTCCTTCACTATTGTATTCATTTTCTTCTTGTTGTTGTTCTTCTGAAATTACTTCATTAAATAATGATGAAGTGTCATCGTCTAATTCAAAAATTGATCCTGGATTACTCATATTTCTTTTTTTAAGTGTTTAAATGTTTAAGTTTCTTTGTTTTCATTATAATATAATATATTATTATAACCTGTAAAATTATTTTTGTTTTTAATTTGCTTTAATTTAATTTATTATAACTTATTTCTTCTTTGCTTGACTATTCTTAATTCTAAGGGCCTCTACTTTAAGATCATTTTGCATATTAGCAAAATCCCTAGCTATTTCTTTATCTTTAATTCTTTCTTTTGATGTTCTTTCGTTTTGTTTATCAGATAACTTTTGTTGTTCCAGTGTCATTTTTCTGTCATCTAAAGCAGTTTTTCTTTGTCCTTCAGTTTGTTTGTTGATCATGTCAGTATAATTTTTATCATTTACCTGATTATATTTTGCTACTTCAAGAGCATCATTAAATCCAGAATCATCTACATCATTATCTTTTGCAAATCCTACAGCTTTTACTTCTGCTATATACATATCCTTAACTCTGTCTTTTTCATTTTCCTCAGCTTCAAATGCTCTGTCTCCAGCTACTTCTTCTTTTCTAGCATCAATTTGTTTTTGAACATTGTCAGCTTCAGCTTGTTGTTGAGCTTGTTGTTGTTGCTCCATTCTAACCATACTTGCTTCTAAAGTATCTTTGATCTGTCTAATATTTGAAGATTCTATCATTACAACTTTATCTAAAGTATTAGCTCCAGAAGTATTATCTTGAATTGCAAGTTGCCTCATTTGTTCCAAAATCCTAGCAGTATCTGGTTTTGATGTAAGATAAAGTTGGAATCTTCTTAATAACAATCCATCAGTATCCATTTCAAACATTATATTCTCTTCATCAGAGTTATAAAATTGAATCCTACTTTGAGGTTTTTTACTTTCCATGTATTTTTCTGCATCCAGTAACATTTCTTTAAACTCTCTCATTAAATTAAAGTGGTCCATAAACATTTGTTCTGTTTGTGCATAAGAATTATTTACAGCTTGAGTAACACCTGTTGCTGTTTCTCTTTCTTGAACAGCCCCCATTCTTTGTGGAGTGATACCAATTGTCTCAAACAATAAACTTTTAAATGCTGCTGCAAGTTCTAGTCTAGATTGAAACTGAGGATTTTTTAATAAGTTAACAACTGTTGGTTGTTGAAATACATTCCCTCCTCCTGTATTTGTAGGAGAACTATCTACCCCTCCAATACCTGTTGCTGAAGCAGCCATTACCCAATCTACAATATCTCCTTTTTGTGTACCATTTAAAGAATCTCTTGGAATTAATTTCCAGTCAATTAAATGAAACAATCCTATTTCGGTTTTCATGAAATTATCAATTTGATTCATACATGCATTGAACATTACTTGATATGCTTTTGTTTTGTCCACAAGAGAATATGGTCTTCCAATATTCATATTTGGTTGGAATCCATAACATCCTACTACAGGAATTAAAGGTTTCCAGGGATTGTGACTATCTGTAAATTGAAAAGGTACAGGATTTATATCAATATAAATTTCCCCTTTAGCAATATCTTCCTTAACTGTAGGAAGTTTTTTGTTTTTTCTTCTTTTACTATCTTTGTTATGAATAGAATCATCTAAGTATTTATTTTCATCTAATACAGAAGAAGGTACTGATCCTACAGAAAAATTCAATTTACTTCCTCTCCAAACTTGGGGAGCATAATAATAATTTAATTCTTCTCCAGCAATTAGATTATCATCTTTATCATAAACTGGTTTAATTGTTTGTTCAAAATTATCATCTAAATTTTTCTCTACATAAACACCATCATAAATAGCTTTTAAGTTAATCATTCTTCTTTGAGTTATCCAATAACCTTCAGTTACTTTTACTCTAGAAGTAAGGGATAAATCTTTATTCTCACTTATGGATCTAAAAAACATTAATTGTTTTTCTTGATATAAATTAGATCTATTATCATCAGGACTCCATTTTCTATCATTTAGTCCAGGAGAAATTCCTCCAGGCGAATTATATTTCTCAAGTATCTCATGATGTATTTTATTTTTATATCTAGAAATTACTTGCTCTACTGTTGTATAATATTGTCTAGCAACCATGGATGCTTTGTTAGTATATTTTACATGAGAAGGTTTTATACAAATAACTTCTAAAGGATTCCAAACTTCTACATCTAAATCATCATCATCTATAACGATATGCCAATATGCTTCATCCTTTATTAATTGATGTTTTATAATTTCTGGTTCTTTTTCAAATATTTTATATTTATGATAAGCCTGTTCTAATGTTCTATTAGCCCATTCTTCCCAATTATTTTTATAATTACGATTCATGAATTTTTGAATACCGGGCAAAGACATCTCTTGTTGAACGCCTTGTTGAAATTGTTGTTGTCCTTCTTCAGATTCCATATCAACACCTTGTTGTTCCATGTATTCCGAAACTTTTTGTTGTGCTTTTTGTTGAAGATAATCTACAATCATTTTCTTTTTGTATTCCCAATATTCATTTACAGAAGTTGGATCAACTGCTGATATTTTTATACTGTCATATTTCTTCATCATCTCTCCAGAAAGGAGTTCAATGACGGAAGGAACTATAGGAAAAAACTTTAAGTCCTCAGCCAAAATAGTTTCATCTTGTTCAAATAGAGATTTTTGGATATTATTTTCTATTTCATCATATATTTGAGAATAATCACTTTCGTTTACATTTAAATAATCTTCCACATCTATAATACCATTTGCAATATTATAATTTTTTTGACCATTACTTTTTTTAGTAGCTAGTTCGGATTCAACATATTGTTCCATCCAGTCCATATTTTCTCTTCCCCACATTTCATCTTTATCTTCAGAAGGAATAGCTTGTGGAGGTTGTCCATATATGTTATTATTATAAATTGTAGGCATATTGTGTTGTTTTATTTTATTTTCTTTTTCTTAAATTTGTAAGGTATCCATTTGTTTGTCCAACGTAACCTGTTCTGGTTTTACTGACATACCCTTTCGATATTAATTTACTGTTTTTTCTTCTAATTAAATCGTCAAAATTATTATTAGAAGAATCATCTTGTATAATACCTACCATTTCTGCTCTCTCAGCAGACATAATAGCTAATCCTAGGGAAATTAAATTGTCATAGTTGTCTTTTGAATTTTGATCTTTAACGGGTTTCCAAGCTAACATTTCTTTTAATACAAAAATATTTTTTATTCTTTCAACTCCAAAATGTTCTGTAGGTTCACCTGTTTTTTCATCATAAGTAATATATATTACTTGTTCTACATAATTTACCAATGTATCAATAAGTTCATCTTTTAATTTAGTTGTCATTGGTACTCCATAAGGGGATGTGAGTTGGGATGTGGATGTTGGAGTTATGTCCATCAACCATTTTGGAGTCTTACTTATTTTATGTTGTTTTTTGTCTTTTATGGCTTCCTGAATAAACCATCTAACGTTATTTTCTACAAGAGCTTCCGCATTATAGTATTCTAATAACATCATTGCTTTTTTATAGAAATCCATTTTATCTTTTGGTCTACATCTATATGAAGCTACAGGTTTATTGGCTGCAAATTCTTGACTTAATTTATGGGTTCCTTTATAAATATCTATACAATGAATCGAAGGAGAGTTCAAAGATTCTGAATCTCTACAAATATCCACACCTGCCCAATACAAACCATAAGGAGGTCTTTCCATAGGAAATTCCCATACTTGTATTACTCCATCTTTGTTTTTTATTTCTTTAGGTTTTACTGGAAAATCCAAAATAGGTTGGTTTTCAAATTTAGAAAGTAATTTATGTTTTACTTCTCCTTTTTGTGTTTCATATAAATCTACATATGTACCATGATCCTCTTTCATTTCTATTGCTGAAATTTGATGGTCCAAAATGTCTCTATTGAAGACACTTTCATTTCTATATTGGAAACATTCCATTAAAGTCAATGGGGCCTGGGATATAGCAAACATATAACTTTCAAGAGATTGTTTCTTTATATCTTCTCTCTGACGTAATATATATGCTTCTGATCTAGGTACATCTGAATTACCATCCTTATCTACAAAAGGAACTCCTTCTTCATCTACACCAAAAAATGCCCAAGATTCAGGTACAAAAAACCCACATCTTTTTCCAGCATATTCATTTTCTTTATCCCATATGTTTTCAACCCAATAAAAATTATGAGCTTCAGGGCTTACAATTATATCTTTTAGTCCTCCATCTAAATGTTTAAGTTCTCCTACAGCTCCAGAAACTATTATAGTACCTGTAGTGACATTACCATAACTAATCATAGGTTTTACATATCCTATAAATTTAGATAAAACTGGATTTACCCCTGCCTCATCAGAGAATATATATTTTGCTGAATTATGTGTAACTGTACCATCTTCAAGACAATACAAATTATCTTCACATTCAAACCCATAATATTCTCCTAAACCGTATGGTGTTATTTTTAATTTTGATCTTATAGAACTATTTTTTCTAGGAATATTTTTTGGTTTTTTTCTTTGAATTTTTACGGGTATCTTCCATAATTCTCCTATGATATGTAGACAAGTAGTTGTAGTGGATTTATTATAAACAGTGGAAGTTTTCCCAGTTGATTTTTTAATTCCAGAATGTACTTTAAATCCTAAATCTATACATAATTCTTTTATGTCTTGACATAAATCTTTTTTTGTTACACTTATCTCAAATCTTGCTTTTTTAGTATTATAATACCCATCAGTATCTAATAATCCAGCTAAAAGTTCTAATCTTTGTTTTATAGATGATTTTTTAAATATGCCTGGTATATGTTTATCTTCTAATCCTAATTTTCTTAATTTTGATGTATAACAATTTTTTTTATCTTTTTTCATTCTTAAAGCTACATCCCACATTTCATCATTATACTCAGGTCGTGCAATGTTTCTATGTATTCTAGATAATCTTTGATTTTCTTTTATAGCCAGTGTTTCTAGAAAATTTGAAATCTCTATGTCTTTAGTCTCATTAACTATTATACTATATCTACCACTGTGACCATCTCCTAAATATAATCCAAGAAAATAAGGATCTACAGGTAACTCTATTTCCTTTTCAGAATAAACAATTCCTTTATGTTTTATACCATTCAATTTCTTTTGAGGGTGTGGAAGTGTTTTTATAAAATCTTGTACTTCTATGTTTACATATTTGTCTCCCCTTTGATCATACAAATGTAATTTATGATTAGGTGTTACAGTATAAGTAATTCCTTTACTTTGTTCCACATTATACATCTCAGAAACCCCAGAAAATAAATTTAAAACTTTTTTTGGTTTTCCGTCTTTCCCTATAACAAAATCCCCTTTTTTTATATCTTCTACTTTTTTTAAAGATGAATCACTCATTTTAATAAGTGTTCCTTTTAGATTACAGCCTCCAACACCTTTAGAAGCTGACTTAGAAAGGACTAAACCTTTTAATGAGTTCATTCTCCCTTTAGTAACTTTTCTTCCTGTTTCAGTAACCATTTCTTTAGCTACTCTCCAGTTCAAAGTCTTATCCGGATTTAAGTCCCTATACCAAGGAGTAAAAATATTTAGATGTTCTCTATAAGGTTCCAATATTTCAGCCCAAGCTTTCTGGACTTGGGGTTCCTCATAGGTTGCAATATAATTAGGTGAACCTCTAGAAAACCATAATTCTCTAATAAGAGGTGCACAAAATTTTAACGAGAATCCTGAATTATGTACATGAAATCCATTAGCAAAATAACTAAAAGTTTTTTCTGTACTTAAATCATAAGTAGTTCTTTTTTCTTCTATAATTTCTACAGATATTACTTCCTTTAATTCAGGTATATCATAATTAAGATGATATATTAATGCTCCTTCTTTTATTAAACCTATGGGCTTGAATCCTTTTTCTGTTCTTACGAAATGTTCTTCTAAGCAATCTATAAATTCACCATTACTTATAGTGATCCTATGTATTTTATCTACTATTTCCCCTACCCATATTTCAGATATATGATCTATAATTAGTTCATTATCTAACCCCATTGAAAATACTTCTCCTTGATATTTTACTTTAAATAAGTCTTTTATAGGAAAACTTCCATCTGGTGTATCTATAAGTGTATTTTCATCTACACATTGCCTCTTCTTAATTACTCCAAAATGTTTTTTTAAAAATACAGCATGTTCTAAACAAAGAAATGTGTGATAATCTGAATCATACACATCTGGAAAATTATATTCATTATCTTGTTTTCTATAAATAGGTAAGTAGTTAAGGTAAAAGTAAAATAGGCCTGGAATATAAAATCCATCTATCCACAGACCTTCCATTATTCTTCTTTCCTCTTCTTCCCAAAATTCTGTCCATTCTAGAGTGTCTTCAATCAAATCAGTATAATAGCCTTGAGACCAATTTCCTTTCCCAGTTTCTTGAAAAAATATAGATCTTTCTCTCCACTTGAAAGTATCTTTAAGGTTATATTCCCCTACTTTTTTTATTTGATCTAAATATTCTTGATTTGTTTCTAACATTTTCTATAATTAAAGTTCTCCCAAACCATCTTTTCTACCACCTCTATTCCTAACTTTATCTTTTTCTAGATTAGCTATTTTCTCTAATTGAATAAATTCTAACATTGTTTTTCCACAAGTAGTTGATATTCTAATTCTTTCTGAAAGATTGCCTTCTTTGCCATCAGTAACTGTATTATTTTCAATATACTCCATAATATCTTCTAAATTCTTTTTGTTTTGTTGTAAATATTTAGAAGCTGTTGTTTCGTATAAAGACGTTAATTTTTTTACAGCCTCTAGTATATCTACATTATCAGGAACAATGTTTATATTTCTTTTTAGAAAATCTTTAATTAATAATTCATCTTTTTCCATTTCTGAATAATCAGCGTAAGGATTATCAGATTTATAAGGACAAGCTTTATAGAAAGCAAAAGACAACATTGCAATATGTTCTTTTGGATACTTGTCTATGATATTTTTTAATTCTGGAATTAATTGACAATGCATAGTAGCTTTGACTTGTCCATTCTCTACTGTAAAAATTTTTGTTAACATCTTTTATTTTTTAGGTAATCTATTTTTGAGTTTTAGATACTTGAAATAATTAAGTAGTTTTATTACATCTTTTTTTAGATAATCTACTTTGTATTTTGTTTCTTCTTTTATTTTATATTTTTTATTATCATGATTAACAACAACCAATTTTTCATCTTTCTTAGTTTTTACTTCTTCAAGAGGGATATGTATTAGTTCTAACTCTTTTACAACATACCCATATCTTTCCATAAAATATCCATAAGTAGATAATTGTAGAGCATACCCCCAGTAATTACTATTCATTAAATGGTTTAAAGGAGAAGTCATCATTTCATAAGTTTTAGTCCTTGGATTATAAAAAGATTCCATGTCAATTGACTCATTAGTTTTGAAATCTAGAATTTTTACATATCTTATTCCATTAATAGTTTCAATAAAAACCTTATCTGCTGTACCACAAGCTTCATACTCATGGTTATACATGCAGAGTTCTAAATGCCAACCATCTTCTAAAGTTTTAAGATCTTTAATTATCTTTTTATCACCCCTTACTTCTGAAAAATATACTAATTTATCTTCCTGTTCTTTAGCCTCATCCTCTTTAAATAAATGTAATAAAGTTCCTCTTTCACAAGAGTTTACTTTTTTCTTATCCCATTTATCCTGGACTTCTTCTACAGTCATCTTGTTTTTCTTAGCATAATCAGAAGCAATCTTATCCCAATCCTTATATGGTTCTACAAGTTTTTTGAGATAAGAAAAACTTTTGTATTCTTTATCTTTTATTATATATTGATGTGTGTCTTCTATAAAATACATTCTTTAAGTTTGATTGTTAAATCATTCAATAACCTTGTTTTTAACTGTTATTGCATGATATTTAATTCTATTTTAATTTTCTTCGTCTAAGTTTTGTTTAGCTATTTTATATATCTCGTCTTGTAATTCACTTTCTACAATGGCTTCCCACGCTGGTTCAGGAAGGGGACAGTTAGCAGATAAGCTTCTAATCTTGATTGAATTATCAAAACTGACATTACAAGAGCAATGGAGACATTTTTCATCATTGGATTGGATAATATCCATGACCCACTCTTCTCCTTTAATTTCTTTAATAACTTCTGGCACATCTTCTAATATTTTATAATGTTTAGAATTCCAAATACAAGAGTTACATATCGAATGTCTATATTCAGCTAATTCTTCTATGTCTTGTTTTTTGAAAGTTTTGTTTTTAATTCCTTCCATAATAGAAGTTTTATTTTTCCAGATATCTGGGAGTATTTTAAAGGTATTTTTTAAATTCATATTATATTTCTTTTATTAAGTTTTCGTTATTTGAGTTTTCTTTTTCTATTTGTTCAAAATACTTTACTCTACTGTTTGCTATTCTTCTTACAGTAAGAGAATTTTTTCTAATTCTATTTCCAATTGCTCTTACCCAGTTAAAGATATTATTAAACTCCATAACTTGCTCATAAGTTAATCTGTCATACTCTATGTAATGTTTTATTTCATCAATATATGTAATTTGAAGATCAACTTCTTTTATTATTAAAAGATAAACTTTATCTCTAAATAATTTTGCTATTTCTAAAGGATTTTCTTTTTTAATCAATTCACTTTTTCTTAATCTGAATCTCCATTGTTTTATAAATGCAACATAACCCGATAAGTTATTTTTAAATACACCTAATTCATTTTGGTACATATAATATTTATTCTTATTCGGACTAAATATTTCATTGACAAGAGAATCATAGTAAACTTTATACAACATAACTAAATGAGTAGGGCTAATTCTGTTTTCTTCAAAGAACTCTTTATTATTTTGAATTACATTATATGCTACTTGTCTTAGTTCCATTATTAACCTAATTTTATTTTGATCAACATAGTACCTTCTTTAGCTGTAATCAAATCAGCCTGTAATACTGGTAAGTCTTCTTTATTTAATATCCCTTCTTTTCTGAACTTAGTAAAAGCATTTGCTACTGTTTGCTCACTTTTAAATATTCCTTCTCTAACAGCAGTTACCTTTATAGTTTTAGATATTCCTTTTAAATAGATCAAGGCCAACAACTTTAATTCATTATCTGAAAGAGTTAAAAATTGTTGCCTTAATTGAAAGACTAAATAGTCTATTGGTTTTTTAAAAGAATGTGAGATATTAGTTTGCTCTACAACTTGTCTTTTATTTTTTTCTTCTTTCTCTTTCATGTTAGATTTCTTACTTGTTACTATAATATAATAAATTATAATTAACTTAAAAAGTTATTTTGATTATTTGTTCAAATATATAGTAAAATAATTTAGTAAGTTATATTTTTTATGATTATTTGAATTATTTTACCATAATATCATATTTTGTACCAAATTTAACCTATATTTGCGATATGAGTACCCTAAAAACACCACTGAAAAAGATAGATAGGACTTTATCAAATACAGACGTAGTTATAGGAGATCATGGTGATGAGCGAGTAGAGCAAGAGTTAATCTCTGTTGTCTTGAAAGAAGTTAGCCTTAAAAGTTGTTAGTATAAAGTTTATTTGCTTCTTGTGATAATAGTATCCTATCTAAAACACAAGCACCCTGGTAAATGGAAATCTAATAATAGAAACTAAAACCCTAGTTACTTAACATTATCTTAATATTGTTAATAGGATTTTTATTGTTAATAATCAAACAAATAGTGTATCTTTACTAAGTAGTAAGGAAAAAACCTTTTTAGGTTTAACCTTAAACTACATAGTTCTTTATATCTTACCTCAAAAATCCTTTCTTACTTCTTATGGAGGTAAGATCCTATCAATACTAATTTCAGAATCAGGGGTGTTTCATAAAAGTATTGAAGTAAGAAAGGTTCTTTTTTACCCCATAAGATATTACTTCCAGTATAAATGACAAACTCCAGAAAAAAGAAATTACTTCAATTGTAATTTAAACTTTTACAACCTTATTCTGGAAAAAATAATAAAGAACTTTAAATAAACCACCCTATGAAAATTCCAAAACTAAAGAAAAAAGCATTTACAATTCCATTGGGAATTTATCCTTTTACAATATTCGTATGTTTCCTTGACCTTAATCTCCTTATGGAAGAGATAAAAAAATATAGTAACCCACCTTCAGAAGAAGAATCCAATAAACTCTTTTCTGAGTTAAAAGAAGGAAGTGACGAGTATGGGGCAATTACTTGGAACCTGAAATCTGGAAATATAATTATCTTCATACCTAAAGACACTAACTCTAATTATATGGTTAATATGATCACTCATGAAACATTACATGCAACACAAATGATTATGGAAACAATAGGTACTAAATTAACAGAAGAAACTGATGAACCATTCTGTTATTTAAATGGTTATATAAATGAACAAATCTTTAAACAAATCTAAAATAAAGAATTATGCACCCAAAATTAAAAGAACAATTAGACCAATTAGAATTAAGAATGTTACTAGTAAATAGTACCTTGGAAGAAATTCTAAAAATAACAGAAGAAATAGAACAAGAAGAGATTAAAAAAGACAAGGAAGAAATGGAAACCTTTTTTGAAGACCTAGAAAACATACCTACTCTTAGTCTTCTTTCTGGAACAGATACTATACTAGATAGTCCTTCAGTGACTATAACATTTATTGTTGGGGATTTATCAGAGGAGGAAAAAGTTAACGTAGATGAGCTTAGAGAGTTCTCCTTAAAAAATCAAAAAGAATCTTCAACGTTTGGTACAGAAGCTTATGAAAAACTAGAAAAAAGACTAGCTGAGATAGAAGAATTTGAGAAGCTACATTATCCAGAACAAACTATAGAGGAAAAACTTAAAATATCAAAAGAAAATCTTAGATCTACAGTAGAAGAATATTCTAAATATTTTAAAACTCCAGAAGAAAGTTTGAGATGTAAACTTAATCCAAATAAATGGTTTACTCAAGAAGAAGCTGCGTTCTTCAGAAATATTGCAAATACTCGAAAAGATAATTATCCTCTTACTCCGAAAGAATGTTTTAAATCTATAGCTGAAAAATCAAGTCTTGATGATCTTAAATCTCATATCAAAACTCATTTTGAAGAAGGGAAGAAAAAAGATTTAGAAAATAAAAAAGTAAATCTAGTATATGATTTAAATACTGGAGAAATGTATTTAGAAGAAGAAGTAGAAGAAACTCCCAAAGAAGAGGAAGTTACTAAAGTATTTAAAGAATTAGAAGGAAATTGGAATAAAAAATATAAAGAATTTCAAAAATGGGAAAATAAATTTTGGGCAGGAATAAATTTACCAAAACCAGAATTACCTATAACAGGGCCTTATATAAGTGCTATATCAAATCCTTTCAATTCTCAATCAACACTACAACCATTAGATATGGATACTTTTAATTTATTTATAAAAGAACAATCAGAAATTATAAATAAAAATGATAAACCTAATTCAATTATTTATCCTCCGGATGGATTAGATAAACCAGAAGAAGAAAAGTTTTTTGACAAAAAATCTTGGAAAGAAGAATGGAAAAAGAAAGTTAAGAAAGCTTTTAAAAGAGATAAGAAACAAAATGAAACTGCTTTAAAAAATTTAAATTTATGAAAGAAAAATTAATTAATCATATTAAAAGAGATTACTTGAAAATAGAATTTACTTCTCTTGAAGAAATAGGAAATGTAATAATACAGAGTCCTATCTTTATTTTAGATACAGAAATTGTATTAAATGTATCAAAGGAAAATTTTACAAAGTTTATAGAAATATTAATTCAACATATTGAAGCAATACCACAACACACTTTATTGGACAGTATTCCTTTAGATAAATTCTTTTTACCTCAACACCCAAAACAAATAATTAAAGTTTGTCCAAAATGGTTTCCGGATTATTTGAATAAATATGAATCTATTTTAGAAATTAGATAACATAAATAATAAACAATAAATAAATAAATATGAATGATCAAAAAATAACAGCAGAACAAGCTACTAAATATAGCAACCAATATATTAAGGATAATATAAATGATTTGATTCTTTTAGAAACTAGGAAAGGAGAACAACATTTAAAAGTACCTAAATTAGAAAAAGAAATTATTGATGAATTAGAATCAAGAGGTTTTAAAATTTGGGATAATATTTTAAATATAACAATTATTTATTGGGGCAATTACTCTCCTTACGAAGAAGGCTTTATTAGTGAATAAAACAGTACTTATATTGCTTCCCGTAAGATTAGCTTATAAGTCTTTTCAAAAATTTTTCATCGCTGTTAAGGTGTCGCTAGTTAGATATTGACGAATATTTAAAGACCCCTTAATGAGATTGAGTTTAAAAAAATTTTTACCTCCACATTTTTTGTGGGGGTTTTTTGTTTTAAACCCATAAGGGTTATTTAGTATCCCCCTTCTTTTTGTCCTGGAAAGGGGTATATCCTCGTAGGTTTTTAGAAAAATTTTTTTTTTCAAAATTTTTAGATCATGGGGGTTTTTATTTATAGGATGAAAAAAAATTTTTTTTTAATATTTTTTCAATTGGCAATATTTATTGGGTAAAAATTTTATTTTTTTTTTTAGTATTTATTGGGGTATGGGTGTGAACACATAAAAACTACCCAGTATTGTTATCAGGTTGGTACTATTCCCCCCATCATTTTCAAAATCAATTTAAATTCAAAACCATGTTCAAATTAATCAAAACTACTGATTGGACTTCTACGTCAGGTTCTAAAGGAACTACCATTGTTGTCGCTTATAAAGGAAGAGTGTTTATCGCACAGTCTTCTGATTTTGATAAGTTAAAAATTGACGACAAAGCTAAAACTGTCTCTTTTGGTGAAGAACTCGACGTAATAGCCGAGAAATATACTACCGAATTAGGTGAGGTCAAACAAGGCCTCAGACTTAAACCGAAAATGGACTTGAACTTATCTGTATTCTAACCTGAACTTCGTTCAGTGCTTCAACTTGAATGTGCACACCATCGTGTGTACATTTAGGTAGAAGTTTTAAAGTGTAAATCCTTTATCATAATAAGCCAATCACAATATGTTTTGTGTATCAAGGTAAATTATGATAGACCAATTGATTTTTTAACTCCATAAAAGATAGATATGGATAATCAACAATATTACGACTTGTTTAAAATCGAGTCTCCTTCAGATTTCTTCAAAAGAATAGAAATAGAAGAGGCTGAAGAAACAGTTGTAGATGAAGGCAAAGTTATTGTTGCTATAAACAAAGAGTATTTCTTATTTAAAGAAGAAGAGAAATATTATTCTCCTAAAGGAGAATCTACTTTGGATATGGTGAACATGACAAAAACCATTGATTCTAATAGCACATTAACAGTATGCGAAATAGAATCTATGGACTTAGCTCTGGAACATTTCCTCTTATGGAAGAAAAATCCAGAGAACTATATTGCTCTACATTTAGATTAAAAACTATATTTCCCACAGAATGTAATTCGGAGAATGATCCGTAAAAGGCTTGTACCCTTACATAAGTTTTCTGTGGGAGATTAATTTTTTTTTTTAATAAAGGTTTATATTACGAAAGTTGTACCTTAAACAACTGAAATTGTTACAGCCATAGCAGGCGCAGCAGTAAATATGCTAAAATCTATTACCTTTCTTAGTGTTATATTTTCCTACAAGATTATATAATATTAAGAAAGATATAGTAAAACAACAAACCCTCATCCAATTTATAGGCCACAAATTAGGTTAATCCCTTTTATGCTGTCAAGGATTATAGTCTTGTGGGGGTTCTACAAGTATTAGATTAAACTTGAACTAACGATAGTTTTCTAATATTATGTATGTAACCAAAATAGTGAGAGACTACATTAAAAGTGTATCTGTCCACAACTTGTAAACTAACCAATGATGTTTACCCAAAACTTTCTCTCCTTCTATACTTTAAATAGTGTAGGAGGAGTAGAAATATTTATTCTTTAGGTGCTTTACCTATTTTAGTTATATCACTAAAGAAATTAGATACCTCACAATTGATTGTTTTTCTTTTTCTTGCAATATAAGGGTTTAGCATATAAATCTTTTGTAGATATCCAGAAGGAGCACATACACAATAAGACAGAATGTTTTTCTTAACCATCTTTCTTACAAATTCATACCATTTTTGCATATGCATATCAAAGGTAACACTTAATGTTTCTGGAGTATGAGGATGATTATTTCTTTGATAAAGGACACAACAATCTCCTTTGACCATGTTAGATAATAACATTACTTTCCCTCTATCAGCTGCATTTAAATGTTCAGCTAAGTAATAAATAGCATCTGCATCAAATATGACATACTCGTCAGAACTAATACTAAATTTATTAGTAACTTTATCTAATGTCATACTAACATTTGATTTTAACTCTGAATCAAGTAATTCTCCCGTAGAAATGTTTACATATTCTTTAAGGTTGATTGCTTCTTTTTTCTTAATATTTTTCTTAGTATTCATAGTATTGATATTTACTTCTCAATACAAATATACACAATTTATGGCAATAGTATACTTTTTAGTATAAAAAAACCAGCTTTTGTATACCTTTTAGTATAAAAAATAAAATGACCTAAACTATTGGTATCATTATGTTTGAGATACTATTTTAAAGGTTTCGTGCTTATTATTATTTAGAGTGCAGAAAAGGAATAACATAGTACTTTTCCAACTCACCTAATAAATAGTCCAAACTAGTAGTAAACACTATGTGTTTCAGAGGTTAACAATAATCAATATTTTGACACTTTTATAGTGTTTAATCAAAAACAATTTTAAATAACTCCATAAAAGAAAATAAGATGAAAGAGAAAATCAAAAAATTAATCATTATGGCTGGAATAGCTATGATGTTAGTTGGTCCTATATTGTATCACATGTTTAAATAAACAAAGAAAATGGAAAACTCTAAAATTACTCCAAAAGAAATAACACAAGATATTGATACTGGATTAAATGTAGCTTCTTTTGATTACTATTCTGGAGTAATAGAAGCAAGATCAAGAAATCTAAAACAATCCATGAATATAGAAAAAGATACTTTCATAGTATGTTGTGGAGATGTTATGTTCATAGTAACATCTAAAGAATATCCAGAAATACAAAGAAGGGTATTTTAAAAATAAATCAGTGTGTGTGTAGTCCCTCTGTAATGTAATAGTTATGGAGGGATATTTTTAATTAGTAAAACCTAAAATTAAATAACATGATGACAGAGCATGAAAGAATAGAGTTGAACAAAACTCTACCAAAGAAGATGTTAATAAGAGATAGCGAAGAGGAAAAGTGGGTAGAAGGAATTGTATTATATATCCTTCCTGGAAATGCTATTTTTCCAGTAGTTATAGTTAATTCATATGATGAGAAATCTTTTAAAGATGGAAATAAATATTATGTAGGTGTTTATAGATACTACAAAGAAATTCCACAAGTAGAAGAAATGACTCTAGAACAAGTTTGTAAAGAGTTAGGAAGAGAGATTAAAATCATTAAATAAGATTGTTATAAGAATATCTTAAACATTTCCTTCTAATTAACATTGAGATAACATTAGGTAAGCTAATATGTAGTGATTAACTTTAAATCAACTATTAGTTTACCTTTTGTTTACATTGTATTTATTAGGTAGTGAGGAGTGAATGAGAGTTTTGAAGATTTTATTGGAAATAGGTGAAAAATAAAAAGTTTTGTATAGGGAGAAAAAACTTTTTTGAGGCAAATTCACTATGTTATTAGAATTAGTTTTAATAACATGGTAAATTGGCTATTGTTAAGGGAATGTTATGTAGAATTGTAGATTGGTGTGTATTTAACATTAAGTTTACATAGTTTTGTTTAATGTTTGGTGATTTTTGTTGAACAAAGTATGTTTTGTTTAACTTTTTTGGTCATTTGTTAAACAAAGTGTAGGTATTTGCACCCATCCCCACACATTCAATCCTTATATTTTACCCCAATTTTCTAATACCTCTATATATTACTGAGGTTCAAGACATTTCCCGCCCGCCAAAATCCACGCTGACAAACATAAATGAATAAAAGAGATAGTTTATTAATAATAATACTAGCTATAACTAACAATATCTACTATTACAATTTATTTACCTATCTATAAACTATTTATTTAGTCCTTATTTAGGTTATTATTTTAATTGTTTTAGTCTATATAATATTTATTACAATCACATTAAAACCAGCGAAAAATGAAATCAGAATTAACTTACTTACTAGAAGAATTAGAACTTTTAACTGATGATGAATTTATTCAAGTAAAAGATTTAATTAAAATAATCAATAAATCATTTAAAACAGCAGAGAGAGATCAAGAACAAATTGAAAATAGTATGTCTGAAATAGGACATGATATGTATAACTACCAAGCTTTTTTTTAATTATCTAATAAATAAACAAAATGAAAAAAACATTATTCAGCTTCTTAGCAATAATCTTATTATTATGTAGTTGTGACAATAAAACTAAGGAAGGTTCTTTTTCTATAAATACTATAGGTGACTATAATATAGTAGAAATTGATAAATGTGAGTATATAGAATATGACCAAGGTCTTATTGAATATAGAGTTTATTCTCTAACTCATAAAGGAAATTGCAAATATTGCAAAGAAAGAAACAATTTAAATAACAATTAAAAATAAAGAAATGAGAAATGGTACAGAAGCAATAGGAACTATTCTAGGATTAGCTCTTATAGTCCTACTATTAGTAGGAGAAGTAAAATGCTTTATCAAAATGGTAAAATGTAATTGGGATCCAGTCGGTAAATCAGAAATTATATATACAGCCTCATTCTTTACAGGCTTTGGAGGAGTTGTTGGTTATTTTGATATAGATGATAAATAAGCAACTATAATATAAAACTGATAGGATACACTAACTTTCTATGTAAAATACAGGAATCAGCTCCTGAGTGATGTCTAATTATGTATTACCAATTAGTTTAGAAGAAATCAATTTATTAAAAAACAAAATTTAAGAAAAATGAGAAATTTATTGTTACTCACAATAACCATTATTCTATTTTCCTCTTGTATCCATAAGAGGGAAGATAGAGAAATTAACAAAACAAAAGTAAATACAGAAAATACATACAACTACACTAATCCATTAGATAGAACTTTTAATTCTTTAAAATCTCCACTAATTATTAATGTAGGAACAGAGTTTATAGAAATCTATTATACAGACACAATTCGAAATATAACATATTCTAGAATCTATAATAGAAATATTGTAGAGGATGATAGTAATTCTGTTGTATTATTTAAAGATGATCTTGTTTTCAAAAATGAAAATAAGTATGTATCTTACGATAGAAATAGAAGAGATTCTGATATAATAAAAAATTAACCTGCCTTAAATGGTAATGATTGTAATTAACGTGGTGTTTTAGTAGCAATTAGAAATAATTGTAGCTGGAAAAACTATCTTAATACTCCTGCCACAACTTTAAATAGTGAGGATTAATTACAATCAGGTTATTTTTTTAATAATAATTGATTATAATAAAAAACAAAGGGCAGGGCACAAAAATACTGAACATTAGCAGAGGTTGAGGAACTGCTATTATTATAATCAAAATAGATGCAATTATATTAATAAGATTTTGAGTATAAAATGTACATAAGATACAAACTCAAGTAAAAGAAACTTATTAAATGAGATTATATTGCTTAGTGAATAGTGAAAAAGGAGGGGAGTTGTAAACCCCATTGCAAAACAATGACAAACACAGGTCAAAACTGCTGCAATATCCTTAATTCACACTATGGGAGCTTCTCACTCCCTTATTATTTAAAAATGTATAATACAGGAAGATAACAGAGATTCAAATCCTCTATACATTACAAAAACTCAAATTATGAAATACGAAATAAAAAGATTTAATGATACTGATGCAGTAGTTATTTCAAATGAAGAACCTAAAATAAATGATTGGTATAACTCGAATTTAGGGATTAATAAATTAGGAAGTACTACCAGATATGTTGAAAAATATCGAGAAAAAATAATAGCAACAATCTCTCCTTTTAAAATAGGAGGGTTACCTATGCTTGAATTACCTAATCAAGAAGAAGATATAAAGAGATTAGCTTTAGATTACGCAAAAACACCTATTCTAAATCATAAAGAACAAGATTTAAACACTGAAATTTGGATTAGTGGTGCAAGACAACAAGGTTTCATAGCAGGCTACAAAGCAGCTCAAAAACAGTTTAGTGAAGAGGATATGATTAATGCTATTCAGATGGCAAGAGGTATAAGAGAAGGAAAAGAAACCTTTACAGCTGAGGATATATCAGGTTGTACCGAAGTATGTACTTATGATTGGACATATGAATATGAAGAAGGAGAAATCTTACAATCTCTACAAAAGAAACAATTTCCTACTTCTGTTGAATTAACAGAAGATTTACAAATAATAAAATGGTATTATGAATAAGAAATACAGAATTAGAAGAAACTACTGAAAAAGAATATCCTTTATTAAAAATAAAACCTTTTAAAAAGTAACACATTGTAGATATAAAATAAATTGTTACATTTACATTTTTAAACCCTTTAAATCCTCTATATGAGAAAAAGTTTGTTATTGCTCTTAATGGGAGCATTTTTAGTAGCTACTACTGGATGTAGTAGCTCAACTACTCCAGAAGTAGAAAGTGATCAAGAAATCCTTTCTTCTGATTCTGGATTGATTGAAAATCCTTTAGTGGACACTCTTGATTTTGTAGATCAAGAGTAATTTTTAAAAGAGAATAGTGGTGGAATTGGTTAGACACTATGATAAAAGATGAAGTACAAGTCTTTTTAAAAAACCATAATAAAATAAGTTTAGCGACTTTAATAAAAATGGGTTGTTGGTTCGAATCCAACCTATTCTCCTAATTTGTAAACAATTATTGATTTACAAATATTTATAGTACAGTTTTAGTATTATCTTTCAAAATTTTCAAAATATAACTCCTATTATGATAGCTACATAATAATGTTATAGATTAGAGAAAAGTAGATTGATAATGCTAAAACTTTTTTTGTTTAAAATTATTTATTAACCCTCATAAAAAAATCTAAAATGAGAGAAATAACAATAAGTCCAAAAGAGTATGTAGAATGTTTTCTAGAATTAGCTAATAAATCTAATGAAAAATTCAAAATTGTAAAAATTACAAGTAATATTGTAGTGTTATTAGTAACAATATCTTTTATTAATCAATATGGATTTTAGATCCTACTTAAACTAAGAAAAATGGAAAAATTATTAATCTCAAGTATAAACTTTTTACTTATATTATTAGCTTTTGTGTTAATAATAGCAACATTAATTCAAATCTTTAACCCAATAAACCCTTTAGTTCAAATATTAGGATACATCTTTTTTTGGAGTGTATTTTCAATATTCCTAATAGTAGGAATTTTAACCTTAATGAAACAAAACAATAGATGATAAGTTTTCATATTAGTTATATAAAAGGAGGGATTTATTCCACAGGAATTACCCTCCTTGCTAATAATTATAGCGATGCTATATTAAAAGCAAAAGAAAAAAACATTCTAGAAGAAGACATTGTGTATATTCAAAAAAAGAATTAATGAAAAAGTCAGAAGAATTAATGTCATTAGCTTCAAAAGAGGATAATGATATTATCTCTTTTGCTTTACAATGTAAAGCTTTAAGAGAAAAAAGATCAGAAAAGTTTTTAGAAGATTGGCTTCCTCTATTAGAAATAAGATATCCTATAGAGTTTAAGAATCATAAATATTCTATTACAACTCAAGAATTTGGTATTATAGACTA
>Ga0154020_10001156_pt1 | contig 32560 bp, 16 predicted proteins | sample Klosneuvirus_201_FD_109709 | JGI IMG/M metagenome (GOLD analysis project Ga0154020, IMG submission 109709) | Active sludge microbial communities from wastewater, Klosterneuburg, Austria - Klosneuvirus_20160825_MG | ecosystem: Engineered > WWTP > Aerobic digester > Activated sludge | place...
GAAAAACAAAAGGGAGAAGTTTTTATTTTAAGTTTATCGGTTGCCAGGAGACGAATGCCTTCGCGATTCATAGTAAGCCGTGCAGCTTGGGCGGTCGGAATTATGTTGAAGCCTTCGTTTTCTAATTCAACCAATGTGTCGGTTGCAATCGCCTCTACCTCCGGAACAATATAGTGTGGTCTTTCCCTTTCAATAACCTGTCGTAACGCGTTACCATCCAACATCGAAATAGTATAGGATCGATGTGCCACTTGCATAGCGGGTGCGTGATCATAACGATCCACTGCAATTACTTCCACGCCATAGCGCTGAAATTCGATCACCACTTCTTTGCCCAACTCACCTGAACCAAGCATCATTACCTTAATAGCAGTTGAAGTAAGAGGCGTGCCAAGACTTAAAGATTCTTTCATAGACTTTGATCCAGTACTAATCACTTATCACCTGGATGATAGGTTCTTTCGGCATGCTTCATAACATCCTTTTTATAGAACCAAACATCTTTAAATTTTCCATCACTATATAAACCTGCCTGATCCTTAAAGTGTGGCGACAGTGGATTATTATTGTTACCTCCTGCCAGCAATGATTTTGCTTTTACTTCTTCTCCAAATTCTACTACAGCTACAAAACTATTTCCTACCGATCCATACATTTTTTTTGTATCCGGATATTTTCTACTTCCGAAAGCCGCCAATGATCCCCAAAAAGATGAAGCCGAAGCCACGGGTAAACTCGGCTTATTGTCATCATAGGTTTCAATTATTTTACCTGTTAACCTTTGAAAGCGGTTCACTTCGCCCCACGCCACTTTCCATGTACCAAAATCATTTTGCAATTCATCCACTACACTTGCCAACGCATTCAACTTTTCGGTTGCCGTACTTTGGGTAGCCATAAACTCGATAACATCTAATTGACCACTACCTGATGGAATTCGTGAACTTATTTTTTGACGAAGTTCCTGCCCCCAGTAGATTGCTAACGTGGTGGGTACCGATGATTTTTCGTAACCCAGATCCCAGTCTTTTAACAGTTTCATTGGCTCAGCTAATTTCGTGATTAACTCTAAATTAGTTCCGGACTCATAGGCTGACACAAGAGCTGGAATTAATTTTTCAAATCCAGCAAGATGCGGATCATACGCGGCAGCAATTAATTTATCTAAAGTAAAAGCGGATTCCTTATTCAGTACCCGCTCTGCATTAATACCTCGTGCATTCTGAGCATCGGGTGCCATATACGTAGGATAGGCTTCTTGCTTAGGGCTTTGATCTCCCGCCAAGGTAAAGGGTGTTGAATTGCAATTTTGAATCCAGCCATTAGATGGATTGAATGAATGAACGATTTCTGACACTTCATGTAACCCTAACCAGTCTGTTCCGGGGTTACTTCCATCTAATTGCTTACTCCAATCATAACCCGGATTTCTCTTGGGAATAAAGTCTCCATGCCAATACGCAATGTTTCCTTTACTATCTGCAAACACGGTGTTGTTTGATGAGTTGGCTTTCAGCTCCATCACCTTTTTGTAATCCTCTAATCCGGTGGCGCGTGTTCGCTGATACGATTGTGTTAATGCTTTCAAAGGTTCTACCATCATGGCGAGACTAACCCATTGCTCACCCTGACTAGCTATAATTGGTCCATGATGTGTGGAATAAGTAGCAAACTCTTTAAATTTCTTCTGACCATCTTCCTTATACGCAAGTCGGATTGTTTTTATGGAAATGGGACGCACCGTATTGCCCTGTCTATAAAACAAAGAATCGTTTTTACGCACCAGCGTTTCCAGGTACTCATCCATTACATCCGCCTGACTTGTAGTATGCATCCAGCCGCAATATTGATTGAAACCCTGATACACAAAAAACTGACCCCAGGTTACAGCGCCATAGGCATTCAACCCTTCCTCGCTTGTAACATGAACTTCTGGGCGAAAATAAAAAGATGTGTGTGGATTAATCAGTAGTAGCGCATTTCCAGACGCACTGCGCGAAGGAGCTATGGCAAAGCCGTTAGAACCCTTAGGTTCGGGTTCATGATCCTTTTCTTCAATTGATGAAACAGTTTTTCCGTCTCCATAGAAGTTCTTCAATCTGCTAACAGATATCGACTCCAAATCTCCACCAATACTCCCTTCACTAAACAAGAAGGGCATCCACGGCTGAAACCGATGCAAAAGTTTAGGTTTCACTTCGGGATGTGTCTGTAAGTAATAGTTAATTCCATTAGCAAATCCCTCACATAATCTCTTTAACCAGACAGGGCTACCCGTATATATACTTATAGCTTGTAAAGAGTCATAGAATAACCGCGTACGCAAGTCATGATATAACTTAGATTCTCCTTCTACTTCCGCTAATCGACCCACCGCGGTAATGTAGTTCATTTCAACGCGTTCAAAATCATCTTCACACTGCGCATACAAAAATCCAAATATGGCATCGCCATCTGTCTTGCCATAAATATGCGGAATGCCCCAGGTATCACGAATTATCGTAACCCTTTTTGCTTGCGATTTCCAGGCAACAATTTCAGTTTTGGTAAAGGGCTGCGCTATCAGTGTACTTGAAAGGAGGCAAATAAAAAATGCAAGTCTCATAGGGAAAACATTGTGTATTGATGTACCAATCTCTAAAGCAGATCCATCTCTGGCGAAATTATTCTAGTTTTACCCCAAGGTTTTTACCAAGGAGTTTAAACTGATCAGTCCACTCCAAATCCATTTCCTGTGTAGGCTGATTACCCCGCTCACGTGAAATCTCAAAGTAAAAATTCTGGCTTTTATGAAAATTGGGTTCAAGTTTAAATAAGTCCAACAGCGGAAACATTCTGTTCAGGCGTTGCAGTCGTTTTATATTATCATGCTCACTACTAATTCGCTTTAGTTCTTTAAAAATACTTTCGCCAGCCAGGCGAGAAACTTTGTGGGGATCTTCAATTTTAAAATTCCATTTGGCTAACTCGGCAACAATCCGTTCCATCTCCTTTATATTAATCTTGTCGGATTGAAAGATCTTAATTAAATCCGCATTTAGTACATACTCAAAAGTGGTTCGATACGTGACTGGTATGGGTATATTATTATTAGCTAAAGCATTAATTAATGGATAATCCCGATTATAGCTCTTTCGTAAGGATTGCTCCAGTTCAGCCATACTCTCCTGAGAAATCATATCCAGAATTTTTCGTTTCTCATCTTGAAATAATTGCCAGATCGTATACTTTTCAGGGCCAAAATAAACTTGCATTAAACCAATTACATCACCCAGTCGACCCTCTTCAAAAGATTTAACCATTCTGATTTGCATGCTGGCAAACCGATCGGGTTCCATATCCAAAGAAATGTTTCCGATTATATTATGCTTGCCCAGATAGATAACAGCAAAGGCGAATTTTTTCTCCGACTGCGTTACCATAGATTTCACTTTGGTAATCCCCAAAGACATTTTTTGTTCCCCGGCTTCTTTCTTTATAAAGAAATCATTGGAGGTGCTGTAATTAAAGATGGTTAATGCCTCAGGCTCCTCTTCAAAGATAGAGGCAACCGCATAATGCATCCCTACTCGCTGCAAGTTTGTTCGCGAAGGCAAAACCACACTCTTATAAACGTTAGCACCCTGCTGATAGGTACTTACGTTGCTCGGGGCCTCTTCCAGTCGCTTGCTAAACTCCTCTTCCAAATCAACTTGCCCAATTTGATTGGCTAATTGAATCACGCGGCTCGCGTACTGCATCACTTGAATCGTTTCAATACCAGAAATTTCATCAAAGAACCAGCCACAACTCGTATACATAAGCATGGCATGACGTTGCATTTCCATGATCCGCAAAATGCGGTTGGTTGAAGCATCCTTAAGCGCATGGTCCTTTAAAAAACGTTGAATATTATCATCACTTCGCTTTAGCACAATGTTGATGTATTCATTTCGTGCTTTCCAAGGATCTTTAACCACTTTAGAGGCTTCCTGCTCAAAGATTACTGAAACACTATCGCGTAACCAATCTAACGCTTCGCGTAGCGGTTTACGCCACAACTGATTCCAACCCGGTTTACCAGAATTACAACCACAATTATTTCGCCACCGCTCTATGCCATGCACGCAACTCCACGAACTATCTTCAATAATCTGAGCCTCATCCATGGGCGGATGTAATTCGATAAACTGAGCATAATTGGTTAGTATGGCATGTTCATCTTTTTTGATGTAATCAAGACAAAAAGACAAAGCCATCTCTCCATGTTTATGATGATGTCCATATGTTTCGCCATCGGTAGCTACGTGCACCAGTTGTGGGTTTAGATCATCTTTATTAATAACACTTAAAAGGCGATCGGCAAATCGCTTTCCGTCATTCAACAAACCATTAAAGGCAATACCTTGAGAGATATCACCTTCATAAAAGAATACAATGATCGACTTGCCGCTGGGGAGATTGCATGCATAAGCCTTGGTGGTATCTACAGAATGTGTATTGACTTCAGTCCAATCACTTTGATCAATTTTTTTTACAGCTTTTGCCTGGCGTGGAGCAAGAATCGTAAACTTTATATTATTTTCAGCCAACACTTCTAATGTTTCTGTATCTACGGCAGTTTCCGCCAGCCACATCCCTTCCGGTTTTCTTCTGAAGCGCTTCTCAAAATCACGAATTCCCCAAAGCACCTGTGTTACTTTGTCGCGCCTGTTGGCTAATGGCATAATCATGTGATTATACACTTGCGCTACGGCTGAACCATGCCCACCAAAATTTTGCTGACTCAGTATATCAGCCTCCAGAATGGCTTCATACGTTTCAGTGGCATATGCTTCCATCCACGAAAGTAAGGTAGGGCCAAAGTTAAAACTGATGCGCGCATAATTATTAACTATGTTTTTAATAATCCGCTCTTCATCTAAAATACGCGAAGTGGCATTGGGTTCGTAACACTCGGCCGTGATTCGCTCATTCCAATCATGATAGGGATGGGCTGAGTCCTGAAGTTCTATAACTTCCAACCATGCATTTTCGCGCGGGGGTTGATAAAAGTGTCCGTGAATACAAACGTATTTGTTTTTACTTCCTGGCATTGGCAATACGATAAGTTAAGCGTGCATAGAATTATTCAAGATCAAACTCAGATTTTTCTTCTTGAAGTTTTAAGACAGTACACGCCAAAGGGGGCAAGGTAATAGAAACTGAATAATCTTTACCATGATATTTTACCGGGGTGGTATTCAAAACACCCTGATTGAGTACGCCACTACCACTGTACTTCAGATTATCAGAATTGAAAATCTCCTTCCATGTACCGCGATAGGGAACCCCGATACGATACAGCGGTCTCGCTTCAGGCGTAAAATTACAGATCACAATAAGTGCATCTTCTTTATTTTCTCCTTTGCGCATAAACACAATCACACTATTTTCACGATCCGAGTAATCTACCCATTCAAACCCTCGATTATCAAATGGAAATTCATACAGGGCAGGCTCCGCTTTATATAAATGATTTAAATCTTTAATTAAAGTAAGTACCCCTCTATGCGGACCATAATCCAAGAGGTGCCAATCCAGACTACCATCGTGATTCCATTCTGCCGACTGACCAAATTCGCCACCCATAAATAGAAGTTTAGTGCCTGGGTGTGTAAACATATAAGCATACATTAAGCGTAGGTTAGAAAATTTGCGCCACTCATCGCCCGGCATTCTGCCTAGTAAAGATCCTTTGCCATGAACTACCTCATCGTGCGAAAGCGGTAGCATAAAGTTTTCAGTAAACGCATAGATGATGCTAAAGGTGATTTCATCCTGATGATACTTGCGGTGAACCGGATCTAACTTAAAATAACTGAGGGTATCGTGCATCCAACCCATCATCCATTTTTGTCCGAAGCCAAGCCCACCTGTGTACGTTGGCTTTGAAACCCCCGACCAGGCTGTTGATTCTTCCGCAATGGTAATTACATCCGGGTAAGTTCCATAAACCACTTCATTAAACTCTTTTAGAAAACTTATGGCTTCCAGATTTTCATTTCCACCATGCTCATTTGGAATCCACTCCCCGGCTTTTCGTGAGTAGTCGAGATAAAGCATAGAGGCCACAGCATCTACGCGTAAGCCATCGGCATGAAATACATCAAGCCAGAATAGTGCATTGCTAATAAGAAAAGATCTTACTTCATCGCGACCATAATTATAGATATAACTACTCCAATCCGGATGAAATCCTTTGCGAGGATCAGAATGTTCGTACAAATGTGTTCCATCAAATTTATGGAGTCCATGCGCATCGCCCGGAAAATGCGAAGGCACCCAGTCAAGGATAACCCCTATCTCGGCTTCATGAAGCGCATCCACCAACTCCATAAACTCCTGGGGCGATCCAAATCTACTCGTAGGTGCGAAATATCCCGTGAGTTGATACCCCCAGGAACCAAAGAATGGATGTTCCATGACCGGAAGAAATTCTACATGTGTAAAACCATTCTCCTTCAGGTAAGCTACTAACTCAACAGCCAGTTCTTTATAGCTCAACGAGCGATTGCCATCATCAAACCTACGTTTCCAACTACCGGCATGAATTTCATAAACTGAGTACGGTTTAGGTTTGGATGCATTCTTCTTACGTTCAGAAAGCCAATGGCTATCGCGCCAGGTGTAATCATGATCCCATATAATGGAAGCTGTATTGGGTGGGATCTCAGCATAAAAAGCAAAAGGGTCGGCTTTCTCCAGATAATCTCCCGTGTTTGAATGAATAGCATATTTATACACCTCGCCTTTTCCTATACCGGGAAAGAACCCTTCCCAGATTCCGGACTCATCCCAACGCGGTGATAATTTATGATCATTATTATTCCATGAATTAAAGTTACCAATAACAGAAACGTTACGCGCGTTGGGAGCCCAAACCGCAAAGTAAGTACCCGCCTGCTTTTTATAGGTCATCAGATGTGCGCCTAACTTTTCGTAAAGTTTGTAGTGCTTTCCACTTCGGAAAAGGTGAATGTCAAAATCGGTGAGAAGACTATAACTGTCATTCTCTTCTTGCGCTACTTTGGAAACTTTTTTCTTGCCCATAATCTTAGTTTTTCATTTTTCGTACTTCTTTCGCTTCAAAATACCTGTTCATGTGATAATAGATTCCGCGTAATGGAATGTTTACCCAGTCAGGGCGACCATTTAATTCATAGCCTAATTCATAAATTGCTTTTTCAAGTAAATACGTTCGTAATAAAGTTTCATCCTGCTGGGTCAATTGACTATCTAAGCCCATACGTTCCAGATAGGCGCCCAAATAAAACCGACTAACATAATGTTGCCATTGTTCGGCCCACTGAATCAGAAATTCAATATCCTTTTCACGATAATTTTCATTAAGTAGAATTTTACCAAAAGCAGCATAATGAAAGGATCGCATCATTCCGGCTACATCTTTCATTGGACTTTTCTTGAGCCTTCGCTCGCTGAAACTAAAACCAGGCTCCCCTTCAAAATCAATAATGATAAAATCTTTACCGGTAAATAAAATCTGTCCTAAGTGGTAGTCACCATGGATTCTGGTTTTGATGGCATTGATTTTAATCTGATAAATTTCGCTAAAGCATTCCAGCACCTGGTCTTCCATTGCCAATACTTTACGTGCCAGCTCCTGTGTCTCGTCATTTAACTTATCCATGGATTGCTCCAAAAGTTTGAACCGATCGCGCGTCAGTTTTCGCAAAGCCGAATATAATGATCGCTGATAATTTGCTGTGAAATACTCAGGCACAAAAGCCGGGCTCGTTTGATCGGACGCCAAGGCAAGATGCATCTCGGCTGTGCGCTGCCCCAATCGAACCACTCGCTCGTAAAAACCACGACCAATAAACTCCTGAATTAACTGCGGAGAATCCTCAAATTTTACTGCTGCTTTATTAACTAAAGCCGGAAGTTTTTCTTTCTTGGCTTTCGCCATTATCCGTTCGTAGAAACGACCTACCGAGTCAATCGTCATTACCCACGAGTCGCCTTGATTCTCGACTTTCTCCTGAAGTAAGCCGAATACAATGGTACTTCCATCGGTGGCACGATACTCTACACTACCTGCAAATTTTGGAGAATTCCGAAAAGAAGTATTCTCCGTTAAGAATCGAACTATTTCCAAATCAGGATTTATTTCTTGCTCAATCTTTCGATAGAACTTAAAGAAGTACTCATCGTTGTAAATGATAGCCGTATTGCTTTGATCGGCCTTTAAGATTTTAGAATCTACCTTTTCTACATTTAGTTTAGTAAACACACTACTGTTAAACTCCAAGGTTCCTTCATCATCCTTGATGCGCGCTTTGCGCTCCATGCCTGTGAAGAGAAAATCCCTAAACCCCTTATGGTAACTACTATCCAGAATGAAACCAATTTTGCCTTGAATCTCGGCCCGGCTCACCACACTTTGAGCCGTGTACTCCACCGTATCAATAATATTATCGGAAGGAATAAAGCACAAGGGCAAAAAGTAAAACTCTGGCAAACGCTGCACGTAGTGTACTTCTATAATTGTCAAGTAATGTGTTTCGCCTTCAACTTTTACCGGTATAACTTTATGAATGCTCATTTTAGAAATGGCACGAGCCTTGCCACCAAACCAGCGACACTTCTTCATAAAAGGATGGAGAATTTTACGCTCCAATACTCTTACTTCATTGTAATTCGCGAAGATGCGTTCCCACGAAAGATCAGACTTATAAAGAAACAACTCATTGGTGCTTCCTGTTAAATCTTTCTTCTCGGTTGCATCTGCCTGAAACCAAAAATAACCATAGGGTCCAATCGTAATCGAATAGTCTCCGGAACCAACATTCATAAATTGGTTTTGACTAAACACTTCGGTTATATCACAGTCTTTAAAAGACTTTAGATCGAGTGTTGTGGCTTGCGAAAACTGAGATAGATTGGCAACAACAATAATATTTTGCTTCTGATAACTACGAGCAAAGCATAAGATTTTTGAATTGGAACTGTCAATAAATTTAAGATCACCCCGACCAAACAAGTTTAATCTTTTACGCATAGCCAACACGTTTTTGATCCACCACATCAATGAAGATGGATTTTCGTCTTGCGTGGCTACGTTTACCGATTCATAGCGGTAAACCGGATCACTAATCACCGGAAGGTAAAGTTTTTGCGGATTAGCCGATGAAAATCCGGCATTGATATTCATGTTCCATTGCATGGGTGTACGCACACCAAATCTATCACCCAAATAAATGTTATCTCCCATTCCTATTTCATCTCCATAATACAAAACAGGTGTACCCGGCAGGGAGAAAAGAATAGTGTATAATAATTCAATTTTTCTTCGATCGTTGTTAAGCAACGGGGCCAGTCTTCTGCGAATGCCTACATTATGCTTTGTATTGGGATCGTTCGCATAGGCTTTAAAAAGATAATCTTTCTCCTCTTCCGTTACCATTTCAAGTCCGATCTCATCGTGGTTGCGTAAGAATAACGCCCATTGACTGTTGGGAGGGGTAGCGGGCGTTTGCTCGAGAATGTCGACAATCGGATACGCATCTTCCGTTCTTAATCCCAAAAACAATCGCGGCATTAAGGGATAATGAAAATTCATGTGACACTCCTGCCCTTCTCCAAAATAGGTGGCTGCATCTTCGGGCCACAAGTTCGCTTCGGCAATAAGAATCCGATCTTTGTAATGTTTATCGATGTGGGCACGCAGTCGTTTTAAAAATGCGTGCGTCTGCGGTAGGTTTTCACAATTGGTTCCTTCCTCTTCAAATAAAAATGGTACCGATGGCAAGCGTAATCCATTTACTCCCATTTTCATCCAAAAGTCAACCACCTTAATCATCTCCAATTGCACTTCGGGATTATCAAAATTCAATTCAGGTTGATGGCGATAAAATCGATGCCAGAAATAGGCCTTGGCTTCATTATCCCAGGTCCAGTTGCTGGACTCCTCATCCATGAACATGATACGCGCCTCCTTGTACTTGTCGGGCGTATCGGTCCACACATAATAGTCTTTATACTTAGAGCCCGATCTAGCCTTACGGGATTTTTGAAACCACGGGTGTTGATCAGAAGTATGATTTAAAATTAACTCCGTGATTACCCGAATGTTTCTTCGATGCGCTTCTTTTAGAAATTCTTTAAAGTCTGCAAGCGTACCATAATCGGGATGGATGTCGCAATAATCGGTAACATCAAATCCATCGTCCTTTTGAGGTGACGGGAAAAAAGGTAGCAGCCAAATCGTATTGATTCCTAAATCTTCCAGATAGTCTAATTTCTGAATCAGTCCTTGGAAATCCCCTACTCCGTCACCATTGCTATCATAGAATGCGCGCACACTAACTTCATAGATTATGGCATCTTTAAACCAAAGGGGTTCAGTATTTTTTGACGAAACGGCCATACTTATAAATTGGATTCGTGTATTTCTAATTTGAATAAATGAAACGGCATTTTATGCGGGCTCAGGTCAACATAATTCCACTCCTGAATCCAGGTGAAGCGTTCGTCTGTAATCAGATCATGTAATTTAACATTAATTTTATCGCCCAACTTCAATCTTTCTTTTGGCAGTTGTACATACCCACTTTGCCCGCGATTCGAATCCAGGTTAACAATCACTAAAATAATATTTGATAAATCATCAGTGGCTTTTAAATAAGCAATAAGTTGACTGTTCTCGATAGGACAAAACTGTATGTTCCAGGTTGATTGCAATGCAGAATTTTCTTTCCGGATTTTATTGAGAATACTCATGATATCTGTCATGCGATTGGTGCGCTTCCAGTCGTAGTTTCTGATTTCATATTTTTCTGATTCGAAGTATTCTTCTCTGCCCTCTACTGGAACGTTTTCATAAAATTCGTAGGAAGGACCATATACCCCATAATTGCTGGACAAGGTAGCTGCCAATGCATACCGAAGAATAAAACTATTTTCATTTTGATTTTGTAAATGATACGGAAGAATGTCTGGAGTGTTTGGCCAAAAGTTTGGCCGGAAGTAATTTCGCGAGGCGCCATACACCAGATCGTTTACATATTCAATCAACTCTTGTTTGGAAACCCGCCAGGTGAAGTACGTATAGCCTTGTGTAAACCCAACTTTGGCCAGTGAAGCCATAATCTTAGGCCGGGTAAACGCCTCTGACAAAAAGATAACATCGGGGTTTACTTTTTGTACTTCTGCTATTACCCAATGCCAAAATGGAATAGGCTTGGTATGCGGATTATCAATTCTGAAAATAGTAATCCCCTGTTCCATCCAGAACAGGAATACCGATTTCAATTCCTCCCACAGTTCTTTCCAATTATCCGTTTCGAAATTAAAGGGATAAATATCCTGATATTTCTTCGGTGGGTTTTCTGCATATTGTATAGAACCATCCGGGCGTTGCTTAAACCACTCGGGGTGCTCCGTAACGTATGGATGATCGGGTGCACACTGAAATGCAATGTCCATAGCGATATCAATATCCAACTTCTTCGCCTCACCTATCAATTTTTTGAAATCGTCCATCGTACCCAATGCAGGAAGTATCGATTTATGTCCACCTTCATCGCTGCCAATGGCCCATGGTGAACCCGGTTCTCCCGGCTTAGACTTAACATTATTATTTTTTCCTTTGCGGTTTACTTTACCAATAGGGTGAATCGGTGGAAAATAAAGCACATCGAACCCCATGGCTGAAATGCGCGGCAAAAGTCGGATGCAATCTGCAAACGTGCCATGTTTGCCCGACTCGAGTGAAGCCGAGCGCGGAAAAAATTCATACCACGCACTATAGTTTGCTTTTGTATGCTCAACCTGAACACTGACTTCATAACCGAGTTTAGTTTCGTTTTCCCGCAAAGGATTTTCGTGTACCACATTGGCAAATTCAGTACTCAATACGGTATCAATCGCTGTCTGGTATTTCGCTGTATCTTCTAGTTTCCGCGCAAGCGAAATAAGTTCTTTGTTGGTTTCCCCTAACGTTCTAAGCAAGACCGCGCCTTCCATTAATTCTACTTTAACCTCAACCTTCGCATTGGCTTTCTTTTTAAAGCCATCATACCAGGTATCAAAGTGATCGATCCATGCTTGTATGGTAAAGAGATACGTGCCTTTCTCGGGAACATAAAACGAAGCTTGCCAATCATCGTTAAAAGTTTGCTGCAATTCAATAACGCTCCAGGCTTTTGCGCCTTGTTTCTTATATAAGACCTCAGCACGAATATGATCATGACCATCACCATAAATCGCGGCCGTTACGTCTACCCGCTCGCCTACTGAGCGCTTTGCAGGATAAAGCCCACCATCAACACGGGGCTGAACATTTTCTATGATTACTCTTCTTTTACCGTGTTCCATTTATAAAAACGATTTGTAAAATTACTTCATTATTACTGATGCATAAGCCGGGATAACCAACGTGATGCCTTCCAACGTAGCGACATCATTAGTTTTATAATCGATGGTAGTAAACTCATTGACACCTTCCAGTTTTGCCGTTATCTCAACATCCGAAACGTTATGGATGATTAATCTTTGTTCGCCCTCATATACCCGAATAAAACTTACTAACTCGCGAATACTTACCGGGGAGGTTTCGATGCCACCGTATGTAAGCACCTTGCTAGCATTGCGATAGGAGATAAAACGATGATAATAATTATATAAGGAAGATGGATCGTCTATTTGCTTTGCCAGCGGTCGAACGGTTGCATCCGTACTGTACTTGGGCGTTTCCCAGGAAGTTCGGAGTTTATCTTTTTCGTTGTCATCCCAAATAAAAGGTTCGCGAATATATTCGTCAGGCTTCAACCCTTGCATACCAATTTCTTCACCATAATAGATATAAGGGGTTCCGGGCAGGGTCAATAAAATTCCTGCAGCTACTCTAGCTTTGTTGAGGTCATTACCCAGCTCGCTTATAATTCTATTTTGATCATGATTTTTTAAAAAAGTAGCATCGATGTAATCTTTGGTACTTGATGTATAGAAATCATTGATCTCCTTATACTTTCTGATCAATCCGATAGTATCCTGACCTGCCTGCACCACAGACGTAATGGCATAGCCCATATCAAAATTGAATAGTGCGGGTAGCCCTTTTAAGTAAGGCGCTACTTCTGGTGCCTTCGACCATACTTCGCCCACCAGATAAACATTGGGTTTAATCTTTTGCATTTCCTCTTTAAACCATACCCAAATGGCGTGATTGTCCGTAGCTCTTTCTGTTGGAAAAATATGTTTAGCAGCATCCAACCTAAAGCCATCCACATTCATTTCGCCTAACCAATATTTTCCAATCTCAACAAATTCAGCTTTTACTTTCGGATTATCAAAATTCAAATCGGGCATGCCGCCCCAGAAAAAACCGTAGTAGTGTTCGCCCAACGTATCACCGTTTGCAGGATGCCATTGCGTAAGATTATCGGAATCTAAGGAAATTGTCTTCTTTGAAAGTTGCGCGCGTATAGAGTCCTTCTTTGCCCACACATAGTAATCGCGGTATGGACTATTTTTATCAGCGATGGCAGCTTGAAACCACGGATGATCAGAACCGGTATGATTAAGTATGAGGTCAACCAGTATTTTGATATCTCGTTTGTGGGCTTCGGCTACAAGTTTTTTAAAATCCTCTTGCGTACCGTATTCGGCATCCACTGCTTTATAATCAACCACATCATATTTATGATACGTGGGTGAAGGCATAATCGGCATGAGCCAGATGCCGCCCACGCCTAAGTTTTTCAGGTAATCTAACTTATTGGTTAAACCGTTAAAGTCGCCAATGCCATCGCCATCGCTATCGGCATAGGAACGCACAAACACTTCATAGTTTACCCCATAAGGCCATTTTGTGATTTTCTCCGGCTGTTGACAGGAAATTATCAGCAGCAGCAAACAAATAGTAAGAAAGCGCATCATTTATTTTATCTTAAAAATATAGGATGTGTACGGTGTTAAATCAACTTCAAATGTCCACGATTTATCCAGCCCGATGTCGGTACCACTTCTTAATAAATCGCGGCCTAAATAATCCTGTTCAGCTTTAAGAGTAAAGGCTTGAACCACTTCATCGGACAACTTAATTTTTACTCGCAATGGTTTGTCGTTAAACCCTGAAAGAATAACCAATCGCTCCTCACCCATTACTCTTGCAAACACATGCGCCTTGTCTGGGATATTGCCTTGTTCAAGATTAAACAGTGTCAAGTCATAATAATCCCCATCCGTGATAGCTTTGTTCGTAGAAGCGAACTTCAGCACATCCGAGTAAAATAATCGTAAGGCTTTTTGATCATCACTTAAAGCACCGCCATCATACTTTCCGCCATTCACCCACTTTTGATGTTCAGGTACACCCCAATAATCAAAAATTGTGGTGCGGCCATCTTCACCATTAAATCCTTCCTTGCCGGCACCGGGTTCGCCAACCTCCTGGCCAAAATAAATCATGACCGGACCTTTATCGATCATAGCGCTAATAACCATAGCCGGAGCGGCTTTCCAATAATCTCCCGAAAATTGGGGTGAAGCAATTCGTTGCTCATCATGGTTTTCCAAAAAGTGTAGCATGTTATGGTTAATCCCATCCAGACTTTTTTGAATGCCCGGAAGATGCGCGGTGCTCGATTGGTTGTTAATCAATAACCGAAGTGTATCGTATAATTGAACTTTGTCGTATAAGAAATCGAAGCGACCTGTTTCAAGATAATTACGGTATTGACTGGGGTTATAAATTTCTGCGATAAAAATGATTTCTGGATTCACAGTCTTTACCTGCGGAATAGCCCAATGCCAAAATTCAACCGGCACCATCTCGGCCATATCGCATCGAAAACCATCCACATTTTTGTTTGCCCAATACACCAGGATGTCTTTCATCTTTACCCATGTGCTGGGAACCGGATCAAAATGAGTTTTACGATTATCTTGAATGTCTACCCCATAGTTTAGCTTGATTGTTTCAAACCATTCGTTGATGCCAGGCGTAGCGGTAAACTGATCGTTGCCTGTAACCTTGGCAGGATTTTCAGAATATTTTTTATCCTTAGTGGGAGCAGCATTGGGTCCTAACGCGGAGTAATTTGGCGGAGGCTGAAATTGTTGACCCGGTAAATAATAAAAGTTGTTTGAAGCCTTAAACGAAACGGAGGTATCATCATCCTCACCCAAATCTTTTACACCTGCGGGTTTAGCATCGCTTTTATAAGCTCGGGCCACATGGTTGGGGACGAAATCAATAATCACCTTCATTCCTTCCGAATGCGTACGCTCAACCAATTGGTCGAATTCTGCCAGTCGGTCTTTTACATCGGTTGCCAGATCGGGGTTAATGTCATAGTAATCCTTAATGGCGTATGGCGACCCGGCTCTTCCCTTAACCACATCGGCATCATCCAACGGAATGCCATCTGCAGTATAATCAGTCAGAGTCGCATGTTCAATCACGCCTGTGTACCAAACATGGGTTACACCCAGGTCGCGAATTCCTTTTAGCGCGGATTCATTAATGTCTGCAAATTTCCCAACCCCGTTTTCTTCGATGGTACCGTATGGTTTGTTTGTAGTGCTCTGATTACCAAACAGGCGGGTCATCATCTGGTAAACAATCATTTTTTGAGAGGTGGTTTGCATAGGATTAACGTCTGGGATCTTTTCCTTTGGAGTTGAACAGGCTGCTAGTAAAACAAACACTATGGTTACACAAAATGGGGATTTCATACGCTACTTTAAAAGCTACAAGATAAAAATTCCCTTCCCGATTCCACAGGTAAAACCAATAAGATTAGGCGAAAAACAGGGTATTTTTGGATATACTCCAAAAATCCAGAGCGACAAGCCACACCAATTCAGAATAAAATAATAGGATATTAATGCCGATTTATCCTTCAGGATTAACACCAACGAGCGAAGGATCCATAGGAAGTAACTTACTTCAACAGAGGAAATCTCCCGCTCTGGATTTAGTCTATGCCTTATAGTCGTTTTTGTTTATCTTACTCGCTTTCTGAGCGATTAAAAATTAATTCTACAAAGATGTTTAGAGGTATCCTATTGATAGTGGGTGTCTTAATCTCATGCTCCACCCCAAAAAATGATGAGTATTCCGTTGGGCAAATAAAAACCCCGAAAGGAGAAATTGTTTTTTGGCTATACGATGAAACACCTAATCATAAGCAGAGTTTTATCCAACTTGCTAATGACGGCTACTGGGATTCACTGACCTTTAACCGGGTAATTCCCAATTTCGTTGTGCAGGGGGGCTGCCCCGATACCCCTGCTGGATTTACAGATCCTGAATATTTACTTCCGCCTGAGTTTGATGATAACCTCCTTCATGATTATGGAGCGGTAGGCGCAGGACGTGATAACAATCCAGACAAACTTACAGCCCGATGTCAATTTTATATTGTTCAAAATAAAAAAGGTGAGCACAGACTGGATGGTGATTATACCGTGTTCGGTAAAGTACTGAAAGGGATGGACATAGTTGATGCTATCGTCAATGTGGAAAGGGACTCAACCAATAAACCTATTGTACCTGTTACACTGGATGTAAATATTATAAAACTTACATCCAAACAATTGAAGGAAATGGGATTTGACCCGGAAGCGAGTTCTTCTAAATCAGACAAAGCATTGAAGTAGCAACAATCTCATAGCTCCAAATCCAGAGCGATGAGTGTAATCAATATTAGGTTAATGATAATCATAAATACAGTTGCGCACGATTGACGAAAACCAACAAGCGAAGGATCCCATTAGAAGAACGACTGCTACCATGGAGATCCATCGCTAGAGCAACGTAAATGACCAGATTTGATTTGTAATTTCATTTCTACTATCGATCTTCTTCTCCGCTCTGGATTGGCCTATGCCTTGTGAATCGTCACGGTTTGACAAAAAAAACCGATCTCATAACCCCTAATCCAGAGCGATGAGTGTTACTAGACAAGGTTAATGATGATTATAAAAATATAGGCGCGCATGATTGAAGAAAACCAAACGAGCGAAGGATCCCCTAAGTAAAACGACTACAGTCAAGGAGATCCTTCGCTGGGGCAACATAAACGACAAGATTTGTTTTATAATTCATTTCCGCCAACGATCTTATTCTTCCGCTCTGGATTGACTTATGCTTTGCAGTTGTGGGTGCCCCGCCCCTGTTGGTGTCCTTCACCAACAGGCACACATTCGCGTTCAATTTTTCTAACCCTTACTCCAACGGCAAAAATCCAAATGGGATGATCGATGCTTGCTGCATAGAGGCACGGGTTCGGGGCGGGGCAAGGATTGGTTGCTCTTTTAGCGAAGCCTGATAGGCAGCTACCAGTTGATCGCGCACGGCATCATTAAACGTTATTACTACCTGCTGCTGACCCAATGCTTTTAGAATGCTCTCTATGTATTCCTTCCCTTCAGCTTCCGCCTGAATTAAAATCCGGTTTGACTCGGCAAGCTGACGCGCAGTATCCATTCGAGCGGAAATAGTTTTGCCCAGGTACTCGCCTACTTGTGGGTATAAGTCTTTGCCTACATGTACTTGCACGGATCGCGTTTCGCGAATCACCATGCGGTTGGTATGATATACCGGCTCGTTCAACTGAGCTCGCGGCAGAATTATAGATTGTAATGAATCTTGCTGCCAAACCAATTCAATGTCTTTTAGATTTAAATAAGCGGTAATGGTAACGGGCATCTGCACCATGGCGCGGATGGCCTTTGCCGGGTTGTTGTTCTTGTGAAGAAAAAACAAATCGGTGTAGGTATGTTTTACCAAATGCAATTCGCGGATGGACAAAATTTGTTCGAGCGTAAGGTGTTGGGGTGACTGTGCGGGCATGAGGCGGCCATAGAAGAAGCCACCGATAGCGGCTGCTACAATCAGGCCGAGGGCAAGAATGGGGGCAATTGTTTTCATAATTCATTTGATTTAAAAGTTATTAAAAATAAAAAACCTCTGCGAGCCTGGCCCACAGAGGTTTTACGTTTTGTTGGGCATGCTTACCTCGTTAGTTTAAAAAATCGAAGTGCTTTTATTTGTGCATACTGCGCACTGTCATGCCCATAGATGGCACGCACATACTTCTTAACAGCCAACGCAGTATTATACAACGAGACCGGCTTCGAATACAACACCTCGTTGCGGGCAATGAGTGTATTGCGCCAAATCTTGCGGGCTTCATCCACCTGTTGATTAAGAAGCTCCAGTTCCGTTACCACCGTGGTTAACCCTTGCGGACTTAGATCCGGTTCGTTTACCACATACAAAGGCTCCGTGCTTACCGCCTTCACAAGTTTTGAAAACGAATCGGCTTTGCTCACGTAGGCGAGTTGCAAGTTTGCCTGCGTTTTCTTTTCAGGTTGTGCCGCATCGGATGGAATGGGTGCCCGATTTTTTGGTGCTTTGCCCATCATCTGATGTGCAAACTGTCGCGCATGATCCTTCTTTTCGGTAGCGGCTCCTGAAGCTTCGAGTGCGCGAAGAATACTCGAAGCCAACCGTGAAAGCTGATCATACTTTTGCTTTCGTTTGTTCACCTGATTGTTGAGGTTAGCTTGCGCATTCTTTACTACTTCGAATGACTGGCGAACTTCATCCAACTGTGTTGACATTGATTCAATCCGGAGGTTTGGGCGACCAGGATTGTACTTACCTCCGTACCCGGTGCAGAAGCCTACTAACTTTGAGAAGGCGTCTGCAATTTTTACATGTGTCATAAAAAAGTGTTCTTTCTTCTTGCAACGCAAACAAATGAAGGCATGGTTGTGATTTTTTAAACTATTTACAAAACTTTATTTCACATCGTTTATGAAACTTAAAGTGAGGTGGCACGTTTCAAAACAATTTTTAAGTTACCGGTAATTAGATTTTACTTAGAAAGAGTTGTGGGCCGAAAGTGATTAAGCAGAAAGGGGAAAGCTGTTCGTGCTCTTGTATAAAATGTTTGTATGCACTATATAATCTGTTCGGGTGCTCTATGTACTTTACATTGGTGGCATGTATAAACTGGTGTGATGCACTGTGTACTTTGTACCGATGGCATGTGTAAACTGGTGTGATGCTCTGTGTACTTTGTACCAATGGCATGTGTACACTGGTATGGTGCTCTGTATACTTTAGATTGGTGTCGTGTGTAAACTGGTGTGATGCTCTGTATACTTTGTACCGATGGCATGTGTAAACTGGTAGGGTGCTCTGTATACTTTAGATTGGTGTCGTGTATAAACTGGTGTGATGCTCTGTATACTTTACATTGATGACATGTATAAAGTGGTGTGATGAGCTGTGTACTTTGTAGTGGTTCTCTGTATAAAGTGGTATGGTGCTCTGTGTAATCTACGCGGGTGTCATGTATAAAGTGAATTTATGGGAATTGTTGGTCAGGCGACCAACAATAACTTAGGGATTTGACCCGGAGGCGAGTTCACCCCGTTAAGACTAAACTTTGAAGTAGTAACAATCTAAGCCCTCCAAATCCTGAGCGATAAGTGTAACTAAAATACGGTTACTGATAATCATAAATACAGCCGCCCATGACTTACGAAAACCAACGAGCGAAGGATCTCATTGGAAGAACGACTTAGGCTCAGGAGATCCTTCGCTGGAGTAAGGTAAATGTCCAGATTTAGTTTTTTAATTTCATTCCGCCATCAATCTTCTTCTTCCGCTCTGGATTGGCTTATGCTTTGCAGTTGTGGGTCGACCAATTTTTCTATTGCAGGTATAATTTGTGGTAACAATAGCTCCTATCTAAATTTTGCAAAGCTTGTTGGATTAAATTTACTTCTCAGTACTCAACTTCTTCTTAATCGGAAACTCAAACCCGAATCGTATTGCAAAGCGATCACCATACGGACTGTAATTATCCGGGTCGTATAAGTTATAGAGTACTTCGGTGTTGCCTTTAATATTTTTATACACGGTAAAATCTTTTTTGATGCCCACAAAGAAACTCGGCACCCATTCGCGGTAAGCCGGATCAATACCCTGCGTGCGGGCAAGCTGCGATGGAATAGTTGTATTCATAATTTCAGGAAGCATTCTAAAGCTAATTCCTTTGGTCCATTTAAATTCAACAGCGAACCGCGGACCATAGATAGCTTCTTCTTTGTGTACAGTAACATCCTCGAAGGCAAAGCGATAATTCCACCCGGCACCTGCCGAAAGGCGCGGTGTAATCAGATACATCAACATTGGGTTGACATCTAATAAAAAATAATCTGATGCTAAAATCTGAAAGGTGACCCCGGGAATCAATCGTTCAATGAAAGGTTTTCCTTTGAGCGGGTTGGGGAGTTTTTTGGGCAGCTCGGCCAAACTTTTTACTTCCGAATATTTTCCTTTCAGGGTACTCATTTTATCCATAGCCTGTTTCAACACTTCCGATTTATCAGCAAAATGATCTTGCGCTACGCTCATAATTTCCTGTTTGGCAAGCCCTTTCATTTTATCTTTCATAGCGGCAGAATCAGTCAATTGCCCCGATTGCCCTAGCATGGCATTGCCTTTCGCTAATTGATCAACGCCTTCCATGGAGGCCACCTTACTTTCCATGGTCTTATCGATACTCTTTATTTCCTCCAGATTTCCATTCACTAAATTCTGTGCGTCCTTTGTGTAGGTGCCGGCTTTACCAGCCAACTCCTCTACCTTACCTAAATCTCCAGTAAGGTCTTTAAGGTTTGGATCTATAGACAACTGGCTGGTTAAGTTAGGAAGTTTTACGCTTGGCAGCGAAGGCAATTCACCGGCAGGTAAGTGAATATCTGAGTTGGGTATGGGCAGCGAATACTCACGCACCGAAGTTTTCAGTCTTTCGAAAGGTTCCTGCATTTGCGGAGGTAATTGAATTTCGTTGAAACTATTGGTTGCCTTATTCTTTAAATCATGCACGGTTCCTGTTAGCTCTGAGATTTTTGTGTCTTTAAGCTGGGTTAGGCTGTCTAGCTTGCGCCTAAGTTTTTCTGTTGGAAGTTTTAAATTGTTGAGGCTATCAATTTTACGTTGAAGTGCGGCACGCTGCGCCTCAATTTTAGTAAACTGTTTTTGATACAGATTATTTAAGCTATCGGCTTTGGTTTGAAAAGCGTTGGTGATGGAATCTGCTTTGGTAATTGATTTTTGCAGCAGGGTATCGGTGGGCAATTCAGGTAATTCAAAACTCAAACTATCCTGCTGGGCCAAGGCGAGGTGACCGATTAATGTGAGGACAAAAATGAGTTTCGTTTTCATTATTTCTTATTAAATAATGTGGCACCTTGTTCTGCAATTGTTCTTTTTGTACTCACTTAGTTAATTCCACTCGTTTATTTTTTTCTATTACTACCTATACATTCCTGACTTCACCTTGCGCGGAGTCCCGAGGCGGAGACTCCGCTGGGAAGGGATTCAGGTAATTCAAAACTCAAACTATCCTGCTGGGCCAATGCGAGGTGTCCGATTAACGTGAGGATAAAAATGAGTTTAGTTTTCATTATTTCTTATTAAATAATGTAGGCAACCACTCATTACACGTAATGGTGATGAAGTAAATACCTTCCGATTCTGCTATAGTTCTTTTTGTACTCACTTAGTTAATTCTACTCGTATATTTTAATTCTCTTACTACCCATTCGTTCCTGACTTCACCTTGCGCGAAGTCCCGAGGCGGAGACTCCGCTGGGAAGAATTTTTGTCCTGTTTTAAGTTTACGTTTTGTGTAAACCTATTTCAGGACTAGACAACCTATTTCAGGACTAGACAATCATATCAACATCCTATGCCATCGTCTAAGTCATAGGTATAACTAATCTTTAATCGCTAGTTCATGTTTACCCCTGTCTGAAACTAAAAATGCTTGTTCAATATCGTTCACTGTACCATAAACTATAGACGTGTCTCTATAGTCAACCTTCAAATAATTAAACATGAATCTTGGCGTTGACGAAATGCCCTCGTAGAGTATTGAGCATTTTCCCCTTTCCAATTTATAGACACCTTGCAGAGAAACAGTATCAATAGTCAATTCAATTAATTCATTTGAATCAACAAACTCCTTTAAGAAGCGAACACTTTGATCTCCCGGCCAATTTTCTTTAACAAATTCCCTATCAATTCTAATAGTGATTTGCAAATCAGTACTAGAATCATTGCACAACCTTGCTTCCGAATATGGATCGCAAGAAGATAACACACTACAAAAAGCAAGTAACAATAGTCTTTTCATATTTATCTTGTATTCCATAAAATGTTGATGTATACGTCAAGTCGCTGATACCAATTCAAACTAGATGATTTTGTTTCTGTGGGATAATATTTATGGCCTTCAGGGCCAAACATCAGAATATTCGCGTCAGTTTCAGTTCTAAAGTTATCATGAGATAATCCTACTTTACTTGGATCTATTCCTAAAACAGATTTGACAAATGTTTGCTCAATCGCATTGTAAAGACTTGGGGCACCTATGTTTTTGTAGAACTTAAAATAGCTTCCATCATCCCTTAAGAATTGCAAATAGTGACCAACTTCATGCTTCGTTAGATTTCCGCTATTAGGCTCTACAAAAATCCCAATGCCTGGCAAGGTAATTCCACCTGACATTAGGGAAGTCTCAACAACACCTAACGGCAAACCTGGTGGATTACCCGTTGCACTTCCTCCCTGTGTTTGCTGACCAACCTTCGGTATAGGAATAAATTTTGCATTAATGACTAACTCTCCGTGTAAACTGTAATGACGTTGAACCCAATAACCTGTATCGCCATCTTTATTCTCACCAATTTCTCCACCATCCCTCCTTGCTGCTGCTGCATGCGATCCAGCTAAACTAGCATTTACTACGTTATTCAATTCCCCATCATCTCCAGGCCCGTATCGGCTATAGCCACTACCATACATATCATCATCGCCTATAGGCCGGTATGTGTTCGCCTGGTTACGCTGGATGTCTGCAGCGCGGCTGTCATTTATATCTTGTACAGGGCTATCGCCTAAGGGGTCGTTGTAGTACACGGGGTCGTTAAACGCAAAGTTGTAGGTACTTATACTTCCGTACTTGTCAGCCAATGGGTCTACCTGCGTCATGCGGCCAAGGGTAGGGTCATAATTTCTATAATGCAGGTCGTATAAATTAGAAGTGGCGTTTAGTTCCGTGCCACCATTGCCGAGAAAATTATTTCCGGTATTATTTTCCCTCGTCCAACTGTTTGCCGTTTGGAGACCGAAGGGATAGTATTCATTATACTGAATTACGTTGCCTTTGGTGTGGGTCATTACAATATCATCAAAATACACATCTACTAAGGTAGGGTTTTCGTTGCTTACATACATAAACACATAGCCTTCTTCTTTGGCGGTGTACTCGCGCATCAGGTAGTCGTGCGGCACTATGGGTGTGGCGCCTATCTGGTTGGCCGTTGGGTCTACTGCCTCCCACGTGGCATCTAAAAGTTTATAGTTTTTATCAAACACAATAATATTTACAAAAGCTTTGGGGCCTGTAGGGTTAATACCCCCGCTACCACCTGTAACCAGGCCGCCCCAAATTTTAAGGGCCGAGGATACCGTACCGGTTTCGCCCCCGGGTGGAACGGGCACCCCAAAGGCCGCATACAAAGCGCTGGCAAAACCCGCGAGGTTGCTGCCCGTGCTGCCGGGATTCTGATATTTTGCCCACGCTTCTATTTTTACTTTATCGCCCGCATACACTTTATAACTTTTGGCCAAGCCCACCTGGCTGTTGAGTCCACCCGTAAGTTTTTGCGCGTAGGTATAGGTGGTGCCTGCATCGGTATGATCGAACAAATTAAAACCCACACGGTTGGTGTAGTTGTTAAAGTTTGCGTTGGTGGCGGCTTCCATGTTGGCGGTTACAGCAACTGGTGCCGGGGTAACGGAAGTAAACAATACCCTTGTGTTGCCCTGATGGTCGGCAATGGCATATTGATATTCAAACGTGCTGCCATTTTTTACTACGCGTCCTTCGGGGCTGCCAAAGAAACTAAGCACCGGGGTGACACCTTCGTACACAAACCCACCTACATAATTAGTAGTAGTTACAACAGCACCCACCGTAGTAATCATTTTCAATTTTGTTCCACTGGCATCGTACGTATAGGCAACGGTTTTGGTAGGCGTTCCAGTATAGGTAATCATTATCGGTTTGCCCAGGTCGTTATAGACTATCGTTTGGATGCCTTTGTTGTCGTCTTTAATAAGGCTGCCGTTGGCATTATAATTATAGTCGGTGGCGGCATTGATTGTTCCGTTAACAAAACCTGTGGCCAACCCCGTATCATTAATTGTAGTTACCTGATTGCCGGCCGTAGTACTATAGGCGTATGTAAGGTCATCTACCGCTTGTGGGGCACTGGTTATGGTAATGCCACTATTACCGCGCGCATTTTGGTTGCGCTTCAAGGTTTTAATATTGCCATTAGCATCGTAGGTAATTTCTTCATTTAAAGTATTTGCTTCTTTGGTCCACCCAACTCCGGTATGCGCCTGAAAGGCGGCCGTTTTCAGGCGATCGCTTTTATCGTAAGTATATTTATAGCTACGCTGATCAGTGGTGCCCGTTGTGCCTGGGCTTTTCCATTTAATGGCGCTTACATTTCCGTTGTAATATTGGGTATTGCTTAGCCCAGGTTCAACAAGATTGTAGCTTAACTCCATCCCAAAATAATCGTTTGTTTCATCGTTGTTAGCGGCATTCAATTCCAACTGTGCATTATTAATTGACTTGAGCCAGCCCCGCATATTATAGCGGTAATCGACAGACTGTAAAAAATTGATGCCCGTAGTATTATGCAATTTTTTATCAACCACCTGTCCCAATTCATTATATTCATATTGAGCAACGAGTTGATCGGTGGGCGCGCTGTTGTTGTTTTGAAAGACTTTGGTTAATCGGCCCGCTAAGTCGTACGTAAATTTATTAACTACCGTTACCTGGTTGGTGCCGCCCGCGTTGTGGTACATTTTTGACTGCAATAGCTGGCCTTCAAAATCATAGATGTTGGTGGTCAGGTTATCGATGGGTAGCGATAAATGATTGTTACTGCGATGTTGAATTACACGCCCAAACTTATCGTAAAAAGCATAACTGAAAAGCCAATTTGCAGTACCTAAAATTAATCGCTTTGATCCGGTAGGTAAACCAAAAGCGCTTACCTGAGCCCCCTCGCCTGTTATACCCTGGGCCGTGTAGCTGAAATCGTCTGTGCCGTTGTTGTCAAAATCATACGTGTCGTAATAATTTACTGAGAGCACGGTGAGCGCAGTAGCATTCTGATTGGCCGTTGGGAAACTAAGATTGGTATAGCCCTGTAATGTGGTACCCCGATCTTCATACCACACCCCGGTTGAATACAGACCATCGAGCATGGTTTGAATTGTTGCGAGTGTGTTTTGAACGTTATTAATGTAAATGCCCGTCATGATTTGTCTACCCTTTACATCGTATTTCATAAACAGCCATTTCTTGTCCGTACCACTTCGTAAATAACCATCCTGCATTAAAACAAGCCGATCGAATTTATCGTAACCATAGTAGATTATTCCGGCATCGGGTGTTTTCTTTTCTGTAAGCCGGTTGAATTTATCGTAGGTATAAATAAAACACCACTTATCGCGTAAGGCTGTATCCCATGCGCCCGCACCAAGTGCAGCTACTGCTTTGGGTGGTACCTGAAGTGCCAGGTTACCCCGGTCGTCATACACATAATAAGTTTCGAGATAAGGAGTTGCAATTCCTTCCTGGGCTTCACCTAACTGCACCTTTTTAAGCAAAGTGCGCCCGAGTTTATCGGAGAATACAAGTACCGTATTATCGTTTTCATCTTTTGTTTCTGACACGGCTAATAAACCGGCAGCATACGTTAAGGGTGCAACCGTAGCGGGTCCATTAATCGTCCAGATTTTTACTGCATCCGCTACCGTGTTAACTCTAAAAACTGATCGCACGGTGTGCAAAGAACCCGGTTGCCAATCGGTGCCCGGTGCGCCTTGTTCAGTTACCCGAAACAAAGGACTATTATCGTACAGGGTTCTGGCAAAGGGGGCCGTGTTACCATCTGCCGTTGTCGGAAGTTTGGTTGCATTAGCCCCATTGTAAGTACCCTGATAAAATTTATACTGTTCACTTAACGTGTAACTATTACCCGCACCTTTTAAAGCTGTTGTCCGCTGAGTGCCTTCGAGGCCGGGGGTTGTGTAAGGTAAAAATGTGGTGTCCATTAAACCATACTTGTTATAGGCAACGGGTTGCACAATGTCTCCGAACTTAGGGGATTGACCCGCAATAACAGTTTGGGTAGTGCGCCCAAGGCCATCATGATATTCAATTGCCTGCGTTAGTTCGAGAACATTTAGTGAATATAAGTTTGTAGCTGAGGTAACACCCGGCTTACGAATGCGGGTGATGCTGCGGTAATTTGAGCTTTGAAAACTAAGCGCAGAAATAGTGATCTCAGCCGTGGGATTGCTCAAGGGTGAAGTTGCCGAACCTTTAACGGCCACTTTATATTTGCCCGGTTCTTCGATAGAAGGCATGGCGCCTGATATTGTTGGAGCTAAAATGCCATCCTTATACCACGTATAAGTTTGGTAAGTTGAGGGTGTAACCGCGAGTGCAGTAACTCCACCATAAGAAAGCACAGCCGGGCCGGTAAGTGTTAGCACGGGGTTGGGATAAATAGTAATCGAAGCGGGTGCAGAGTTTGCTTCGCTGCACACCCCGTTTTTTAATACCGCGCGGTATCGTGTGTTCGTAGTTATCCCTGAATATGTCAATGACGAAGTTGTATTGGAAATTGATTGCCACGGGCCATTGTTTATACTTTGCTCCCACCGGATTACACTACCATTATTACCGGAAAGAGAAAGCGTACCACTTGCCGAAGCGAAGGCTTCCACATTGCTTGTAACCGTGCCACCAATAGTTGCGGCATCTGCCAAAACTGTCACAGCAATAGCATCGCTCCAGCAATTTCCATTTTTAGCGCGCAGGTACCGAACTCCGGGTGTTGTTACTAAATACGTGCTGCCAGAATTGGCGGTGCTAAAACCATTGTTGGTATCTTGCCAATACCAGATGTGGCCCCCGGTTGGGGTGCCGTTTCTGGTAATCTGGTAGTTAACTCCGCAATTGTAGTTAATAGTAAAAGAGGATGATGGTATAAGTAAAACATTGACGGGTGATAAACTTGCCGTTACCTCTTGTGTATAACATTGCGTGTAAGGTGGGCCATATCCCCAATCACATTCCTGCCAACTTTCCCATCGGCAATTAACCCAATCCTGAAGTTCCCATTCCCAATCGCATACCCATTGCGTATAGTTATTACAATACCAAACCGGATCGGGATAAACGGTTTCACAAACTTCCTGAGTGGATACGGAGCCCACATAGCCGATGTTGTTTTTCCAACGAATAGTTATTGAAGTACTATTTTGTGAAATAATGTCACCCCCGGAAACGGACCAATATGTGTTATAGAGAGTCAGGCCATTCGCATTTAAGGTATAGGTATGCGAATTGGTATTATTTGTTTCAACACAAATGGAGGTGGCACCACTGATAGTTGGCTGACCAATACAAAGAGTTGAACTAAACAGGCTAACAAAAAGCAGGCTTATCAGAACTTTTATCATATTGGAAGATTAAAGGCAGTTGTGTGTTGAATTGGTGTCGTAGTTTATCAGAATAGAACTGGAACTTCCACTGACTGAATAGGTTGAACCGCCCGAGGTGCAAGAACTGGTGACTACACACATTACTTCAAAGTATACCCGATTCTCCCAGCCAATGCCAACATTTCCATAATTAAACGTATAGTTAACTCCAGTTTGATTGGCTGCTGCCAAAACGAAGCTTGCATCGTTGGCTGTTTTATAATACCAGCTATAGGTGGTCATATTTGCTGTTAAACAGCCTGTTACGTTTACTGTAAAAGTTCTAGCATTACCACCATTATCACAGTACTTGATCAGATAGGTATTTTCTGGAGCGACAGCAGGTATAACCCCCAGTGTAACATTTAACGGTGGCGGATAAACCTGGTATTTAAATTTACTGGTACTTGGTTCATAGCCTGTTTGTGAAACCAGTAATTCAACAAAGTATTCGCCCGCAGTGTAGAAGGTATGATCTAATGTTAAGGCATTTGAACCCACTATGCTTCCATTAACCTTCCAGGTGTAATTAACGGCCACACAATTAACGGGTGCCGTAAATATTCTGCTGTTGCCAGCTGTAATCGTTGTATTGGGGGATGAAATAGTAAAATTTGATTTGAGCGTAATTAATGGTGCGTTCTTGTATTTATAATCAATTACCTGAACTACATCTCTATCTGTATTCCGAATGTATTTCAATCGGCCCAATTCATCATAGTCTTTAAATTGAGTGTTTCCCCGCGTATCACTCACAGAAGATACTCCATAGAGTGGCTGATAACCAACTGTAGTTAACTCAGCCCTTTCCGGGTAAAACGCTATGTCATCTACTAAGATATTTGCTGAAGCACCCACCTCAAAACTAAAAGATGTTGGGATGCCAGTCATGCTAATTCTCTTATCTAGAAAAATCCATTTACCGCTAGCACTTGCGGGATACGTAACCAGCGTTTCAATCCAGGAAGTGCCATTAAAAACTTTGGCCTTCACAGAAATATTAGTACCTGTTGTAGCCTTTGCCCGGCACGTAAACCGATAATAGCCAGAACTGCCAACCGCATTGGTAATGGCATCTCGCCTTATGCTGGCAGATGAAGTAAGGCTAACACTTTGATGGCCCGACCAACTATCTGTTGAAATGGTATAAGGTGGGTTAAATTGATAGCGTGAATACGTATCAAAGTTCGAAAAAACTACTTCATTAGGTTTTGCATTCGCAATGGTTGCTACCGGCAGGCTATTGTTATAACCCATATGGGTGGACAGTGTATTGCGTTGCAAATCTGTAGACGACAGTAAATTCCCTACCCCATCGTAGGCGTTAAAGGTGGTGCCGTTTCTGTATTTGGTACTATAATTAAATTCCTGGTACGATCCGCTGGTTGCAACACTGGCCCGTGCAAAGCCAGCTTCGCCATTATATTGTAGTGTTCGGATCGGAAGTATCTTTGGCGATGACTGTGCGCCTGTTGAAAAGTCGCTGAACAGCGTGAGCCATGATGAAAGAAAACTTTCCGTTCCAGATTTGGTTAAGGTATTTGTCTCCTCGATAACTACGCCATGCATGTTGTAGTTGGCTGCATCATTCATTCTCTTTATTGATTGCGAATGTTTTACCTTGGTAGTATCCGCTCCCGCTGCGTTAACATTTGTAATCGCACTAAAATCTTTGGCGTAAAGAATTTTTGTTTTGTAGGTATCATTATTACTGTTCGTCTTGGTAATCTCACTCAGCAAATTCGCGGTATTATAGGTATAGGTAATATGATCTGAAACAGAGGTTGAGAGGTTAGCAGGATCATAAACTAAAGTTTGCTCAGTGTCCAGTACCCGCACCAGGTTAGCGAGAATCTTGTATTGCCCAAAGCTGAACGTGTTGGTAATATTATATTTATCAAACTTGGTTGCTGTAATGGTCGTTACCGGAGTAGGCAATCGTTTATAGGTTAAAATTTTTTCCTTGAGTGGTTGGGTACTGCCTTCAGCAAATTCACTTACCCTGCTTAACAGTCCTTGTTCGAATTCATAGTTAGTGGAAAAAGGAAATGGATACGCATAGTACTGGGCATCTTTTAAATTTCCCATTGCCGTACCATTACGGGCAACTTTTGTTAGGGTAGCCGCAAAATCGGTATATGGTGCCGCCAAACTTGTGTTGGGATATACCCCTGGTAGAAAATATTGATAAACTGTGCTACCCTTGCCAGGCTGCTTTACAGTAACACGCTCATACTGCACTTCGCTGCTGGGCGATAAATTTTCGGGGACAAGGATAAAATTAGTTCCATCTGCAAAACAAAAAGCAGGGTTGTAAAGTAGGCGACCACTGCTCTGGCCGTTTGCCAACTTATATTCATAATCCGTTACTATATTATTGGAGGTATTGGTATCCCCATCATTAATCACCACCTGCTTTACTCTTACTCCTCCACCCAACGTATCAACGGCAAAGTCATTGTAAGCGGCAGCTTCATATTGAATGGCAGCAAAACCACCTGCAGGATACACAATCTTAGATAACGAGCCGTAATAAACTGTATTGGGATTGACAGTCCGGATATTTGGACTTTTGATAAGCGTGTACCCAGCCTTAAATGCAATTCTAAATCGCTCTCCGTTCGAAGCACCTTCATTTAAATAAACCCTGGGGATCAAGCCCCCGCTGGCAGCGGGTTGACCATTATAATAACCCCAGTAATCCTGCCCAGTTTTATCGCTAAAGGGAATCGTTGTAGTGTTGTCTACATAATTAACATTATAATATTCAAAACTATGAGCCGGAAACGAGGTACAGTTCCCTTCTTCATTGATCTGCTTAAGAAAATATTTAACAACGGATCCTAAATTATCCAACCAATATTTTACTCCTCTATAGACAAATGAAAATCGCTTAACCTGGTTTTGGGTGTTTTCTTTAACTTCAATGAAAGAGATCAGATTGTTTGACCAGCCAAAGATTACTGAAAATGTGCCATAGTTGATTCCACTCAAAGTACGGGTTTCCAGATAATCAGTCATGGAATACAAGTGAGTTAGTGGTCCCGTTGTATTAGCCGGTGGTGCGGGATTGCTTGAGGGAATGGAAACCTGAACTTTGCGGGTTGTGATAATTGTGTTATTGTTAATATATGAAAGAGAAATAACCTCGCCAGCAGGAGCAATTATTTGAGTGAGTTTCCAACTATGATTGTAGGTTGCCTTCTGACTATAATCATTATAATCTTTTATAAAATGCGTAATAGGTGTTGATCCATTTTGGATTGCCTGTCGCGAGGTCTGTTCGGTAAGATTGAATAGATACTTAATTCCGCTATTTGTAGTTACCGTAAAAGCATTGATTCGGTTATTGCCATCTTTGGTATAGGTTATTTTCAAATCCTGATATGGAATCATTCGTATAATATGGCTATTGTCGAAAACAAATTTACCACTTAGCCCCGGTGCAGAAATCGTAAATATATCTGGCTCCGTATCATACTTACTATTAAAAAAAGAATTCAGTGTAGTCCAATTTGCTAGTTCAGTTCCTGGTGTAAACGTATTTGTAAAACCCAACGATAACCATCCTTTGCGCAGGTCTCCCGCCCCCACATCATAGTCGTCTGGTAATCCTCTTAATTCCCGGGTAATCTGTCCTCCAGCCACCAGTGTCCAGCCGATCCCACCCGTACTTTCCACTTCTTCAACCTTAACTCCCCCACCATTGTAAACCATGCTAATAGGCACTTGAATGCTACTTAGTGATGCATTCCAGATTGGAATATTTACTTGCGCTTTTCCGGTAAGGGGGTCAACCGGTACAGAGGGCTGGGCTAGTGAGAGTTGAAAGCAAAAGAGAATTAACAGGCAGAGAGTACCGGAGAGTTTTTTCATAGGCAATGTAAGGTTCAGGGATGGGATCAGGTTAGTGTTAATTTTCCTGATCTTAATCAAATATAGATAGCTGTTCCTCAATAATTTCAGCTATCTCATTCAAAATCATACCTCTACATCTATCCCCCATTTATGGGGGTCCATGTTTATATTTAAGATGAATTCGAAATACTGCGATAAAGATTTTTACTAAAATCTATAAAACACTACGTTACTATATGTGGCATGGAAATTTCTTTTATATTATCCGATTAGAAAGGCAAAACACATGTTAAAACCTCAGCCTCGCTTCGATCTTAAAAAATGAAATGTAAGCACCGCCAAACAAATGACCAATCCCAAAAACTCGCGGGTTTCTTCGATGTAAAGATTTTGCATTTTGGCAAGGTCATCGAACAATAATGTTTTATCGGGCGACTGAAACCATTCGTACGCCCCGGGTGCGAGAATCGCTGCATAGATAATGTATAGACCAGCCGTTACCATAATCCAAATTCGGAAATGAATTTTGAACATGGCCAGGATAGACAGCACCGCCATGTTGCCGTAAATTAAAATCCAGAGTGCGGGATCGGGATCGTTTATTTGTACGAAGGCAAAAACAAGAAACAGGATTGCAAAAATGAAATTCAGAATCTTCATGATCAGAAAATTGCGCCTGCAATCGTAGCGGTCATAAGTGTTGCCAAGGAGGCCGCGATCATTGCTTTTAATCCTAACTTAGATAAATCGCCTTGTCGGTTAGGGGCCATCCCGCCTATCCCACCAATCTGAATGGCAATAGAACTCAGGTTAGCGAACCCACATAACGCATACGTAGAAATGCGAATTGATTTTTCACTCAGCACCCCTGAAGCTTTTAAGCTAGCCAGATCGAGATAGGCCACAAACTCGTTGATTACCATTTTTTGGCCCAAAAGGCTACCTACATAAAGCGATTCATTCCAGCTTACGCCAATACAAAACGCAAAGATCCTAAACACCTGACCTAAAATGTACTGTAATGAAAATCCTTTATAGACACCATTC
>Ga0154020_10001157_pt1 | contig 32556 bp, 28 predicted proteins | sample Klosneuvirus_201_FD_109709 | JGI IMG/M metagenome (GOLD analysis project Ga0154020, IMG submission 109709) | Active sludge microbial communities from wastewater, Klosterneuburg, Austria - Klosneuvirus_20160825_MG | ecosystem: Engineered > WWTP > Aerobic digester > Activated sludge | place...
GGCTGCGGCAGGGACTGTGAGGCTCGCGTTCCAGGCGGCCCAGGGTACTTGGGAGTCCTCTGTGACACCGGCAGAGACCTTGCCGCGACGGGTGACTTCGATCCCGCCGGGCCTGTCTTGGTTTGTGAAGCGCTGGGCTGCCGGACCTCCTGCGATCCACTCGGCAGCAGACGTCCCAACCATAAGGACATCCGCCCGATCGGAAAAAGGAACGGGAAAGTGATCCTGCGGAGTCGCGCTGATCAGGTTGGCGATCTCTTGTGCGGCTCCAGATTCGCGAGCTTCCAGCTCTGCGGGTAGCGGCCAAGGAGTCGCAGGCGTCGAAAGCGCGTGGCTGTCCTCGATGGGAAGGGAGTAGTGAGCGACCGCAATCTGCCAGCGCTGATTCTGTTTCGCTACGACTTCGGTCATCCGAAAGATCAAGTGCTTTTTGCCAGCCGGACTCTGCTCCCGCCCCTGCGTGGCTTGCTGCGGATCAGTCCCAATCTCGCGGTCTGGTTGGCGTGCGCGCGTTTGGCAGCTCTCTTGCCTCGCCTTTGCGTGCGCGCTACGTTCGCCGCCTTGCGACTGACTGGCTCTGCTGCCGTTTCGCTTCGGAGGCGATGATGACTGCTGCTCCTCGCGTGCGTGGACTTGTGACCTGGCTGCTCTGCGGGGCGGCCTTGACCGCGGCGACCTGCGCCGACGAGCGCGTGGCCCGCACCTTCGATGATGAGCCGTCGCCGATGATGTCGATCGACATGTCCGTGGGCAAGCCGGTCTGCGTTGGGCTCGGCTGCAAGATCGCCGAGTGTCCGCCCACCGGCAGCGACACGATTGTCTACGGCAAGGTCACCGCGCCCAACGGCCAAGACCCGATCCGCGAAGCGATAGTCTACGTTCCGGCAAGCGGCACTCCCGAAGAGTTTCCCTCCGACGTAAGCTGCGAGGTCTGCAACAGCCCCATCGGCGGCACTCCGGTCACCCAGACCGTCACGGGCATCGATGGCACTTTTGAGCTGCGCCATGTCCCGGTCACCGACGGTACGCCGATCGTGATTCAGAAGGGTCGGTGGCGGAAGATGACTCGCATCAAGGTCGAAAAGTGCGAGCGGCAGGCGCTGTCGGCGGACGATGCGCGCCTCCCCAAGACGCAGAGCGAAGGCGGAATCCCGCGCATGGCGGTGGCGGTTGGCAACTGGGACTCGATCGAGTGCGTGCTACGCGGCGTCGGCCTGTCCGAGCGCGAGTTCACGGCTCCGGGTGGTGGGGGCGCGGTCCAGCTCTACGACAATCGCGCCGATAGCGACGGAGCACCGGGCGCGGTCAATGTTCGTCAGCTGCTCACCAACCTCGCGAAGATGAAGCAGTACAACCTGATCTTCCTCAACTGTAGCGATGACACCAACTCGGCGACGCTGCTCACCGACGCGAAAGTCCGCAAAAATCTGGTCGATTACGTGGCGGCGGGCGGGCGGCTTTATGTCACCGACTGGTCCTATGACTTCATCGGTCAGCCGCCGGAGTTTGCGCCCTACATCTGCTTCAACGATGACAAGCCGTGTACCGATAGCAGCCCGCACGGGCGCTACGCAGCGACGGGAGCTTTTCGTACCGGCAGTGAGAATCCGCTGTGGGCCGACATCGATCAGTCGCACACTGGAGGCAAGAACCTGGCGACCTGGATGGCGACGCTGCCGGACCCTTCGCCGGGCGGCAAGGTCAAGATTGTCGATGATGTCGGCTCGTGGGTGCTGATGCGCCAGACTGCGCAGGATCAGACCAAGTATCCGTCGACTACCTGGCTGTGGGGGACGGTGAAGGGGCAGCGCCGTCCGGTCACGGTGACGTTCGATTATCCGGCGACGCAGGCCTGCGGCAAGGTGCTCTATGCGACCTACCACACCCGCGAGCACAGCGAGAGCGGACTATTTCCCGCCTACTGTCCCAAGACCAAGCTCATCGCGCAGGAACAGGTGCTCGAGTATCTGATCTTCGAGATCAGCTCCTGCGTCGGCCCGATTGGTTGAGGGCTAGTGCTTGTTTTCCGGGGCCGGCGGATGGACGGCGGTGGTGAGATCGCCGGGCAGCTCCGTAAAAAAGCGCAGGAAGTCCCGATGCACGGCTTTGGCATCGCGGCGGCCCAGCTCAATGAGCTGCCGGGCAAACTCTCCGTCGAACAGCAGGTAGGACAGAAGGTCGCTCTCGTCCTCGGCATCGATCTCGCAGACCATCCGCGCCACCCGTCCGAGCGGGCCCGGCATGCGTCGCGTAAAGGCTGGCGAGCGTACGTAATCCACCGCCATCTTGCCGATGTTGTTCGAGGACCGTACCAGCAGCGCCGACAGCGGCTTCATCACTTCGGTCTTGTTGTGGTAGCCCATCGCGTCGTTGATCTGCGGCAAGAACTCGTGGCCAAAGCGACTCTGTCCCGCGAGCAGGATCTTGTTGATGCGCTGGAGCCGCTCGATGTCGTTCTCGACGCGATCGAGGAGCAGGGCGTTGAGCGCTTTGCCGATCAGGAACATCGGGCTCGGCATCTTGGCGGCAGGATTGGGACGCTCGGGGATTTTTTGGATCTCGTCGACGTAGCGCGGGCTGACGACGATCATGCCGTTGGCCCCGAGGTGCCGCGCCGGTGACAGCGGTACGTTCTGACGCAGACCGCCATCACAGTAGAACTCGCCATCAATCCGCACCGACGGGAACACCAGCGGAATCGCCGCAGAGGCCAGCGCGTGTTGTAGCTTCAGCTCGGGCACCTTGCGCGGCACCACCTTCGGATCGCGTGACCAGCGCGGCACACCGTGACTGGAGCGCGAGATATAGACCACGGTATTGCCGGTCGCGATGTGCGTCGCAGAGGCGGTCACCGCCTGGAGCAGCCCGGCCTTCAGGTTCTCGGTGATGCGCTCAAAGGGAATCGCGTTGCGGATGATCGATTCCATTCCCATCGGCTCGATCAGGCCGCCATAGCGATCTTCCTTGATCGAGGAGGCCAGCGGCGATGGGGCGAGCAAGCTGCGGGCAAACCGCGCGAGGTGCAGCGGCTTGACGCGCACCACGTCGTCCATTCGCAGCGACTGCCACTGCTCGACCAAGCGACGGGCTCGACTGCGCGGCGCATCGGCAAACGCCGCCAGCCCGCAGCCATTGATCGCGCCCACCGACGTGCCACAGATGATGTCGAGCGGGACTTCTCGACCGAGGTCGCGGGACACTTCCTCGACGATATGCTGGACAACGCCGACCTCGTAGGCACCGCGCGCGGCTCCACCTGCCAGAACCAGCGCAACTCTTCCTGGGGTGTTGTACAGGAAGTCAGGACGGACGGGGATCATCCCCTCATTGTCGAGGAGAGTTGCGCCTGGATTCAACCAACTCGCGGCAGCGACGAGCCGGGCGGGAGATTTTGAGTGAGCTGCGGGATCAGGACCGCGTCGGACTCGGCAGCGAGGCGATCGGCGGGGTTTGCGGGCGTGCTCAGTCGATCGGGAGCCGACTCCACCGCCGGTGGCACGACCTGCTGGAGCGACTGGGGCGCAAAGCGATGCTTGAGGATCTCGACCAGCGTCACCCAGGCCGCCCGCAGCGAGTTGAAGCTCGACGAGCCGATCACCCGCGGATGGTAATCGATCGGGACCTCGCCAATCTGAAAACCCAGGCGCGCCGCTTCCGCGAGTAGCTGTCCGTCGATGAACACCGAGCCGGCGGTCAGATGAATCGCGTCGAGCACCCGTCGGTGGACAAACTTGAACGAGAAGTTGACGTCGCGCACCCGCACCCCAAAAAGCGTCCGCACCAGCAGGTTATAGACCCTCGAGTACAGCGCCCGTCGCGGCGTGTCGTAGCGCCTGAGCCGATAGCCAATCAGCAGATCATTGTTCTGGGCCTGTGGCAGCGCGTCGGCCACCACCGACAGATCGACCGGCAGGTCGCTATCGGTATAGAACACGAGGTCACAGCGCGCCGACTGAAAGCCTGTCCGCAGCGCCGCCCCGTAGCCGAGGTTTTTGGGATGCTGGACCAGCCGGATGCAGGGGTGGTCTCGCATGAAGCGCCGCACCACCTCCGCTGATCCATCCTTGCTTCCGTCGTCGACGACCAGGATCTCGTAGTCGTCAAAGCCGAGCTTGGGCACCATCGCGAGCGTCTGCCGAAGCGTCGCCGCGATGTTGTCCCGCTCGTTGTACATCGGGAAAAAGATCGAAAAGCTCTGTGCCGCCCGCACGCCCCTTTCGTAGCGCGAGCGGATCGGCGCGTCCATGGAAATTGCGAACGCAGACGCTCAATCTCTGGCCGTCAATCTCAAGAGGGAGGCTGCGAAACCGGGTACCCTGGGATGGCTTGGTTGCCGATGCGCATCTATTCCGCCAGTGAGGTCTGCCGAGTTCACGTCGAGCTGACCACGCGCTGCAACGCGGCGTGTCCGATGTGTCCGCGCACCCGGGCCGGCGGTGAGAAGAATCCCAACCTGCCGCTCGCCGAGCTTTCCCTGGCAGACTTTCAGCGCATGTTTCCGCCGGAGCTTTTGCGTCGGCTCAAGCAGTTTCTGTTCTGCGGCAACTACGGCGATGCCATGGTTGCGCGCGATACCTTGCCGATCTGTGAGTACCTGCGGCGCGAAAATCCCAAGCTGCGGCTCAAGCTGGTCACCAATGGCTCGGGGCGGGAGGCGGAGTTTTGGGCGGCGCTGGCCAAGCTGGTGACGACGGTGACCTTTAGCATCGACGGGCTTTACGAGACAAATGCGCTGTACCGGCGACGCACGAGCTGGCCACGGGTGATGGCGGCGGTGCAGGCGTACCTCGGGGCGGGCGGGCGCGCGGAGTGGGACTTCCTGGTCTTTCGCCACAACGAACATCAGGTCGCCGAGGCTGAGGCGCTGGCCAAGCAGCTCGGTTTTGCCAAGTTCAACCTCAAGCGCTCGCAGCGGTTTCTCGTCGAGGGGCAGGCGGTCGAGCGCTTTCCGGTGCTGCGCGCGGGCGGTGGCGTCGCTTATTCCCTGGAGCTGCCGCAAGCGCCCGACTACCAAAACAGTGGCTTTGTGAAGCTGTCGAGTCTGCGCGAGCGCGGCCAGAGCTATCAGGAGTACCTACTCTCGACGCGAATTGCCTGCAAAGCGGTGCGCGACGAGCAGGTCTATCTGAGCGGCACCGGTCACCTGTTTCCCTGCTGCTGGCTCGGGCAGATCTATGACTCGTGGCCGTCGCCGATGGCCGCCGAGATTCGCGCCCGCATCGCCGAGCTGTCCGGTGGCCTTGCATCGCTCGATCTCCGGCAGCACAGCTTCCACGAGATCATCGACGGACCCTTCTTTCAGCAGCTGGTCGTGCGCGGCTGGAGTCCGAGCGCCCCCGACGGTCGGCTGTCGGCCTGCGGTCGGATGTGCGGCGAGATCGACACCCACTCTCGGCAGTGGGAAAGCAGTGGGAGCGCGCCAGCCTCGTGATACGCTGCGCCGATGAGCAGATGGGCTCTCATTTTCGTGCTCGCGGTTGGCTGTAGCTCGGGCGGTGCAAAGCCGGGAGGCCGTGGTGGTGCCGACGGTGGTAGCGATGCGCGGGATCTGGCGTCAGCCGTGGAGGACTTGGCGGGAGACGACCTGGCGGGAGCAGATTTGGCGGGAGTGGATTTGGCCGGACTCGACCTCGCGAGCGTGCCGGATCTGAGCGTGCCGCGAGACCTGAGCATCCCGCCGGATCTGAGTGTGCCGCGTGACCTGAGTATCCCGCCGGATCTGGCGTCGCCGTCCAGCCAGAATGTCGATATCTACGTCGACAACTTCTGCAAGATGGACGTCATCCCCAAGAAGTTCGATGTCCCGGCGGGCACGTCCCTCAAGCTCACCTACGTAAACCACAGCCGTGACTACCCCGTCGATGTCTGGCTGTCCTACGGCGGTGGCTTTCTCGACCTCAAGACCGGCGCCTCGTGGGCGGATCGCTTCGAGCACTGCCGGGGCCTCAGACCCTCGACTGCGTGGGCTGATATCAGCACGGCCTGTTCCAGATACCGGCTGATGATCAACTGTCTGTAGGCGCAGCGACGAAGCTGCTTAGGCCAGGTGGTCGCGCAGCCGCTCGGCCAGCTCGCGGGGATCGAGCGAGGTGTAGTCTTTCGCGACGCCCTCGCTGACGTGCTTGGTCAGGTTGTGATCAGCGACCTCACGCAGGTGCCCGAGGAACTCTGGATTGGCCACCAGCACGACGCGACCGCAGCGGTGCTCGTTGAGACCGCGCGTCAGCTCGCCACACAGCTCGCGCGCGAAGTGATCGTGCTCGGTCTCCTTGAAGCTGTGCTCGTCGGTACCAGAGCGGCTGCCCTTGCCGGGGTGCGGTCCGGCGTGCGATTGGCTGACCCGACCGGGGCGATCGCTGCCGACGTCGTGATCCTTGAGGCGCGACGCGGGATGCGGATAGTCGTGGACCAGCTCGAAGGCGTTGCTGCCGATCTTGACCTCAAAGATTCGGGCGCGGCTCGCGTCGGCGACCAGGACCCAAACTGGAAGATGTGGCTGCATGGATGTCTCCTTTTGATGGCAAGAATTCAGGCGCGGAGTGTGCCTTATCCCGGCGACGAGATGCAAGCTTCCAGACCAGCCTGCGCCGCGAGTCCGTGCTGTCGCAGACACTCGTAGAGGAGGACGGCTCCAGCGGCAGAGACGTTGAGGGAGGCCCCGTGGAGCCCAGACGGCATCGGAATCTCGGCACGGAGGTCGCAGGTCTTGCGGACGAGCGGACGGAGTCCTTTGCCTTCACCGCCGAGCACAATTCCCACCGGCATCGTCAGATCCAGCTCCCACAGCGGCTGACCGCCTTGTCCGGGAGCAACCGCAGCGACGAGCCACATGCCTCCTTCCTTGAGCTGTTCCATCGCTCGTACCAGGTTTGGTACCTTGACAATCGGCAGTGAGGCCGTCGCTCCCGCCGCCGCCTTGATGGTCGCCGCCGTCACCTGCGCCGAGCGATCTTGCGGCAGCACCACCGCGTCCGCCCCGAGCACGCACGCCGAGCGAATCAGCGCCCCCAGGTTCTGCGGATCGGTCACCCCGTCGAGGATGAGCAGAAGCGGCGTCTTGCCCTCCGCCTGGGCCTGCGCCACCGGGACGAGCGGGTCGGCCTCGTACTGGAACTCACCGCATAGCGCGACGACTCCTTGATGCACGCCGCCCTGCGTCAGTCGGTCCAGCTCATTGCGAGGCCGGCTGTGCCAGCGCAGCCCCACCTTGTCCGCCGTCGCCAGGACCTTTGCCAGCGCATCTCCCGGTCCATCTTCACCGACCGCCACCAGCAGCGAGTGAATGTCCGACGGTCGCCGCTCCATCAGCTCACGAACCGCATGGACCCCATAGACGACCTGACTTCCCAAGCTGGCTTGCCGTTTCATGGCGCCGTTTTACTCCACTGCTTTGCGGCCTGCGTGGGATTTGTGTATAGCTTGCGCCCCCATGGTTGCGCGTTCCGACGCTGAAGAGTCCGCTTCGCCTCCTGTTTCGCCGCTGCTGCTGCTGACGGGGTTTCTCGGTAGTGGAAAGACCACGCTGCTCAATCGCCTGCTGTCGTCGCCGGGACATCCGCGCATCGGCGTGGTGGTCAATGAGTTCGGACAGGTCGGCATCGACGGCAAGCTCCTGCCGGGCAGTGGCATCTTGGAGCTGTCGAACGGCTGTGTCTGTTGCGTGCGCGGCACCGAGCTGTGGGAATCGGCGCTCGAGCTGGTCGATCGCGCGGGCGCGGAAGTGCTGATCGTCGAGACCTCGGGGCTGGTCGAGCCGCAGGCGCTGCTCACCCAATACGAGCTGCTCCCGACGGCGATGGCGGCGTGCATTGATCTCCGCGGGCTGCTCTGCGTCGTCGATGTCTTGCATGTGAGCGACTCGGTGCAGCGGCGACCCGAGGCGCGACAGCAGATCGAGCTGGCGGATCGCCTTGTGCTGAGCAAGCTCGACGTGGCGTCTCCCGAGGATCTCTTGCGGGCCCACCAGCTGCTCGATGAGCTTTCCGCGGCCACCGATCGCGTCGGGCTGTCTCTCAAGTCGAGTGATCACGAAGTGGCCGAGGTGCTGCGCTGGGCGCTCGGTCCGCGCGGTGAGCACTCCCGACGGCCCCGACCGGCGAGCGAGCTTCGCCACGGCTCGTCGCAGCTTCAGGCGGTCTCGGTTCGGCTCCCGTGGCCGCTGCTTGGTCCGCCGCTCCAGCAGCTTCTCGACGAGCTTCCGGGCGATGTGCTGCGCGCCAAGGGCTTTGTCCGTCTGTACCAAGGGGCGGAGCAGGCCGAGCGACTGATGGTGGTGCAGCTGGCCGGTCGGCGCGTCGAGCTGAGCGAGGCCTCGGCAGAGTTGAGAGCGGCGGCGGCGGGTGAGGGCGCCCTGGTCTTTATTGGCGAACACCTCGACGAGAGCTGGCTGCGGCTGCGACTGTCGGCCTGTGCGGCGCCGCTTGCCGAGACTCATCGCTAACGATTTTTCCAAAAATCGTTCTCTGACATCACCAGTCCTTTCGCGATGTTCCCGGCCATGAAGCGAGCGCTCGGTTTCGTACTGGCGGCTTTGCCGCTTTGGTCCGTCGGCTGCGAGAAGACGGCGCAGTCGCAACCTGCTCCATATTTTGAGCCGTCGCCTCCGACGGTGCCGCGGCTGACCAGCGTGCAGTATCGCAACACCGTCAAAGATGTCTTTGGCGGAGCGCTGCCAGCGACGGCACTAGAGCCCGATACCAATCCCTGCCATCTCGCTCAACGGGCTGGACTCGATGAATCCGCCGATCATGAGTGCGACCGAGCTGTTCGATCTGCTGTTCGCGATGCCCGGTGAGTCGGCGGAGCAGGTTCGGCGTGCCAAAGCGCTCGACGCGGTGCTCGACGATGCCAAGCAGCTGCGCGGACGACTTTCGACTCGTGATGCGGCGCGGCTCGACAGCCATCTGGATCAGCTCGCGGAATTGCAGCGTCGTCTGAGCACGAGCAGCGTCGCCTGCAAGACGCCGAAGCGTCCTAATGAAGAGCTGGATCTGCACAAGAAGACCACTGTGATGGCCGACCTGCTGGCGATTGCGCTCAACTGCGGGCTCACGCGGGCGTTCCCGTTCATGCTGACCTCGCCGGCGACGACCCATGTGTTCTCGAACCTGGGCGTCGGCAATGACATGCACACCACCTGTCACAACAGCGCCTGGGGCGACATTCGCAAGATCACGCAGTACCAGATGGAGGCGTTTGCGCTCCTGCTCGATGCGCTGGTCAAGGTGCCGCTGCCGTCGGGGAAGCCGCTCTACGGCCGTGCCTGCATCCTGGGCACCAGCGAGTACGGCGAGGGCTGGAAGCATGGCGAAAAAGAACACCCGGTGGTCATTGCGGGCCGGGCCGGGGGCAGGCTCAACGTCGGCGTGCATACCCGCGAGGCGGGCGGCAACCTCTGCAAGGCGCAGCTCACCGTCCTCAGGGCGCTCGGGCTGCCGTTCGATGGCTTCGGTTTCAACGGCGCCGAGACCAGCATTCCCGTCGCTGGCATGCTGACACCGGGTGTGACATGAGCCCCATTCGCCGGCTGCGACACGGAGCGCTGCGACACCGGCTGGGACTTGCGCTGCTCGTGCCGCTCGGTTGTTCACCACCGCATATACCGCATCCACCGACGGAGAAGACGCCCGAGCCGATTGCCTGCGGCGCCCTGACGCGCTGTGATGGCACCTGCGTCGACTTGCAGAAGGACCCGGCCAACTGCGGGCTGTGCGGGCGAACCTGTGTGATTCTCAACGCCAGCGCCGGCTGCGAGCGCGGCGAGTGCGTGGTTGCGTCCTGCCACGACGGCTTATACGACTCGGACAAGAAGGGCTCAAACGGCTGCGAGGCGACCTCGGTGTGCGTGGCCGGCAGCGACTGCAAGACCAGCTGCGATTCCATCGGCAAGACCACGTGCAGCGACGGCATGTCCTCCTGCAAGGTCCCGGCGGAGAGCTGCAACGCCCGCGACGACGACTGCAACGGCTCCTGCGACGAAGGGGCGCTCCTCGGCTGTCGGAAGGCGTCCATCGCGCGCTCGGCAAGGGTCACTTCTACACCACCGACCAGACGACAGCGAGCACGCCGCCGCTTATGATCGAGGCGCCCAACTACTTCTTCCTGTAGCAGAACGCAGCGACGGGACTTTTGCCGTTTTACCTCTGTCCGAAGCCGAGCGGGATGTACTTCCGGACGCAAAGCTCCGTCTGCGAGGGGCTGGGGGTGGCGGGCACGCTGCTCGGCTATGTCGCCGCTGAGGCCCTCTGCGATGCCCAGCCGCTGTACCGCTTGTACGCGCCTGGTTCGGGCGACCACTTCTACACCACCAGCGTCGCAGAGCGCGACAACGCCATCACCGCCTACGGCTATCAGTCCGAAGGCATTGTCGCCTACATCTTCATGCGCCCCTGACTTTGAGGAGTCGATTGGGGGCCGATTGGGGGTCGATTCGGAGTCGGGCCAGCGACGAGTGGTTGCCTTACGAACTCTTCTGTTTGGCGAGATAATCGCGGGTGATGTGGGCAGCTTGGTCGTAGCCATCGCGGATCTGATCGACCATGAACTTTTCGATCCTGCCGCCGAGCAGCGGGATCGACACCTTCAGCTCTCCCGCAAACTCTCGTCGACAGCGTCCCGGTCCGAGCGGCGTAACCGCAAACACTCCCGAGAGATGGAAGCGGTCGCGCATCACGGCGGGCTCGATGGTGACATCCATCTTCGATTCAGCCTTTTGGAAGACATCGATCTCGGTGTAGCCGGTCTCCCTCACCACCGACGAGGCCCACGAGGGCACTGCCATGTCGGGCTCCAGCTTGACCGTGCGGTGGAGCCTGGCTCCCTCGTCGCGGCGCTCGGTGACCTTCCAAGACCGCATCTTGAGACCCCGGAACAGCTCAGCTTCAAACGCCTCCGAGAAGAAGATTTCCCAGAAGCCAGCCGGCTCGACGTCAAAGTCATGAACAAAGCGGAACTGCATCAAGACACCTCGCCGCTCGCGGGAGCGTTAGCCGAACAGCTTTTTGAGTTCGTTCTTGATCTTTTCTTCGACGGTGCCCTTGATCGGCGTCAGCGCGAACGACAAATCGAGCATCACGCTGACCGCATTGGGCAGGATCGTGATGGTTCCCTTGGCGCCCGTGCGCTCGACCTTGGCCACCGTGTCCGACTGCCACTGAGAGGTGAGTCCGTACTTTTCCGACAGCTCTTTGCTGAGCTGTTCGAGCTTCTGCTTGGCCTCAGCGGCGGTGACCTTGTGGCTCTGCGAGATTTCAACCTTGGGCATCGGGTCTGCTCCTTGTGGGCGTTGGGTGTGGACCGAGCGGGCGAAGCTCTTCGCCGCTGTATGTGCCTATATCATGTGCTAGCTTGCCGCCAAAATGGACAAGTTAAAAGGCCCTGGCAGAGACGACAGCGAGCCTCCACCGTTCCGCATCACCCGCTTCGCTTCATCGGGCGGTTGAGCGGCCAAGGCGGGTCCGGGTGACCTGCAAGAGCTTCTGGTGGGTGACGACGCACTCTCTCTCGGCGGCGCTGCCCAAGCGGCGGTGCTCGTCGGGACCGAGACGGGTGACGATGCTGGGGTGTTTCTTGTCCGCGATCTGACCGCGCAGGGTACCGGGCTGATTCAGACGGTGGACTTCATCACGCCGCTCGTCGACGATCCGCTGCTCTTTGGGCAGATTGCCGCCGCCAACTCGCTGTCTGATGTCTATGCGATGGGTGGGCGACCGATCTCGGCGCTCAACCTCTGTGTGTTTCCCAAGGAGCTGCCAGCTGCTGCGGCCCGCGCCATTCTCGACGGTGCGAATCAGAAGCTCCGCGAGGCAGGCGCTGTGCTGCTCGGCGGTCATACCGTGCGCGGGCCCGAGCTTCTGTTTGGTCTGTCGGTGTGCGGCATCGTCGACCCGGCGCGGATCTGGCGCAACGTCGGGGCTCAGCCAGGGGACTGCCTGCTTTTGACCAAGCCACTCGGCGCGGGGCTTCTGGCGACGGGTCTGCGGCGCGGGCTCCTCTCTGCCGACGAGTACACCGAGTGGACCGGGCAGCTCACCAGGCTCAATCGCGACGCTGCCGAGGCCCTGCAAGCCTTTCCGGTCTCGGCGGCTACTGATGTCACTGGCTTTGGTCTCGTCGGTCATAGCTTGGGCATGACCAAGGTCGGGGCGGTCTCGCTGCGCATCAATGTCCGTCGGCTGCCCGTCTATGGCGGGGCGCTGCGGTTGGCCAGCGCGGGCGTTACCTGCGGCGGGGCCCGCAACAACCGTCAGGCATTCAGCGAGCGCGTCGAGCTGAGCGACGAAGTCACTGCCGGGTGGCGAGAAGTCCTGTTCGATCCCCAGACCTCGGGCGGGCTGCTGGTCGCGCTGCCGCGTTTGGGCTGCCAAGACGCGCTGTCGGCGCTGCGGTCTGCCGGCGTGTCAGCGTCCGTGATCGGCGAGGTCACAGAAGCCGCGGCGCGACCACTCTGTGTATATGGCTAAGCCCGAGAATCGGTTCTGACGTAGGCCCGTTGTGCAGCCTTTGGCAGAATGTCGCACAGTACCTACATAGACGATTAATTTTTGTAACTAATGAAGGTTCAAGCCTCCAAACGCCATATAATAGTGATCTGATGCCGAAGAGCAGGGCTCATGTCTCATGACTCCGACGCTGTGTCGCGTACCGACACAGAGTGCTGTCGTGGCTGGATTCGCAGCCTTGCCGAGGGGCTACAGGGCCTTTTTCTGCTGGTCGATGCCAGTGGCGTGCTCGTCGAGGGTGTAGTCCACAGCGTCTTGCAAAAGCGGCTGTGTGCGATGGAGCCGGTGGCGGGTGTCCAGCTTGGGCAGGTCTTGCCGCGGCTCGCCAAAGTCCTAGATCAAGGACTTACCATCTGCCGCAATACCGGTTATCTGCAAAAAAATGAACACTTGATCGAAGAAGCGGACGGGACTACATTTGTAAAATGTTATATTGTTAAACTTAAACATAATCGATTTTCAGTGATTGTTATCGATTCGCATCATGAGCGCTCACTGGCACTGCAAGTGGCGGCTTTGGAGGCGGATCAGCGGCAGACGATTCAGCTCTTGCACGAGCTGGATGCCCGCTATCGGACACTGTTCGACTCGCTCAATGAGGGCGTGGTGTTCGTCGCCCGTGATGGGCGGGTGCTCGCGGCCAACGAGGCGGCGGCACAGATCTTCCGGACCACGCCGTCGGAGTTTCAGAAGTTGCAGGTCGACGGGCGACCGCTGCCGTTTCAGATCATCGGTGAAGACCTCCAGCCGCTGCCGCTTGAACAGTGGCCGATGTCGCTGACGCTGAGCAGTGGCCTGCCGCAGCGTGAGTCGGTGGTCGGCGTGGTGTTTCCGTCGAGCGGCCCGTTCTGGTTGGCGCTCAATGCGCGGCCCCTGTGGCGCTCTGGCGAGAGTGTGCCTTATGCCGTTGTGGTGTCCTTTTTCGATATAACATTACGCAAACAGTTAGAGCAGGAACTACACCATCAGGCATTCCACGATGCGCTGACCTCACTACCCAATCGTAGCCTGTTTATGGATCGACTCGATACCGCGATACGACAAGCGCGACGAGCCGGTGATTTGGTGGCAGTGTTCTTCGTAGATCTCAATGGTTTTAAGTCGATAAATGATGAATTGGGTCATGACATTGGGGACCAGTTCCTTCAGTGCGTCGCGCGGCGGCTCTCGGACTCGCTGCGGGACGGCGATACGGTGGCGCGGTTTGGCGGAGACGAGTTCACCGTCCTCCTGCCGTCTCTACAGGGCGCCGAGGATGCCTTGCGGGTCGCCGAGCGGGTGCTCGACGATCTTCAGCAGCCAATGGTGCTATCGGGGATGACTCTGACGGCGGGGGCCAGTGTGGGCATTAGCCTCTACCCACACGATGGCAGCGACTCGGCGATGCTGATTCGTCACGCCGACCAAGCAATGTATCGCGTCAAGGCGCAGGGCCGCAACGGCTGCGAGTTCTTCAGCGATGAGATGAGCGTCCGCAGCGGTCGTCCGCAGCGAAGTGACAGTGAGTCGAGCCGCGAAGCCGTCACGGGTCCGCTGGGGCAGCCGTGGGACGGTGCGAGGGGCTTTTGGCGCGGGCCGAGCGACTCGGAGTGATGCAGTTCGAGGCAGAGTGAGGGCTCACTCGCGGGTTTCCCCGGCAGCAGCGGCGAACAGCGCTTGTGTTGCCGCTTCTCCGCGTGGACCCTTCTCGGCGGACCAGCGCTCGAGTACGGTGCGGGCCTCGCGGCGAATGCTCGGATCGGAATCAAACTGCGCGACGTGAGCGAGCAGCGGTGCGGTCTCGGCCAGGCCCAGCCGTCGCAGGGCGAGCAGCGCGGACCGGCGGGCGCGTGGCTCGGTGCGATGCAGCAGCGCCTCGAGGGGCGGCAGCGCCGTTCGGCCGTGGGACACAAGGGTGCGCAGCGCCTGCTCTTGCACTTCACCGCTCGAGGTGACCAGCAGCTCGACGCTGGCTTTGAGGTCGACCGGCTGCTCCAGACACGCCCCGAGGAACACGCCGAGCAGCAGACCCAGTCGCCGCGAGGCCAGGCGCGAGCCTCGTTGCATCAGCGTGTCGCCTCAAGCTGGTGGCGATACCAGGCGATGGTCTCCGTCAGTCCCTCGTCGAGGTCGAAGCGCGGTTCCCACTGGAGCAGCTCGCGCGCCTTGGTCACCGACGGAACCCGTAGCTCGACATCGGGATGATTCCAGCGCACAAACTCAATCGGCGACGACGACCCGCACAGCCGGCGAACCAGCTGCGCCAGGTGATAGACAGTGACCGTCGAGCGCGGGTTGCCGATGTTGAAGGCCTGGCCGCTCGCCTCAGGTCGCGTCAGCGTCAGCAGCGTCGCGTCGATGATGTCGTCGATGTAACACCAGGCACGAATCTGCGAGCCGTCGTTGTGGATGATGAGCGGCTCGCCGCGCAGCGCCCGGACGATGAAGTGGTGGACCGCGCCCTCGCCGATTTGCCGAGGCCCATAGATGTTGAACGGTCGCAGCGTCACCGCCGGAAACTGGAACTGCCGATGGTAGGTCATCGCCAGGTGCTCAGTCGCCAGCTTCGACACTGCGTAGGTCCAGCGCGCCTCGCCAACCGCACCGACGCTGGTGGCATCCAGCTCGCTCACCTGATAGGCATAGCGGCCAAACACCTCGCTCGTCGAGAAATCGAGGAAGCGACGACAGCGCCCGGCCTCGTGGGCGGCCTCGAGCAGAAACGCTGTTCCGAGCAGCGACACCCGCATCGTCTGCGTCGGCATCCGCATCACTGTATCGACGCCAGCAATCGACGCCAGGTGAATCACCAGATCGGTGTCCTTGACGGCCTTGCGCACGGCCTCTTGATCGAGCACGTCACCAACGACAAGCTCAACATTTGGATGTTCGTGAAGGCCAGCGGGACGCAGCGCATCGCGGCGCATGATGTCGAGCACCCGCACTCGGTTGTGGGTCCGCAGCCGCTCGACGAGGTGCGAGCCGATAAAGCCGGCGCCGCCGGTCACAAGCACATGCGCGTCGCGCAGCTCAAGGTTTGCCATGGACATGGCCGCGCATGCTAGCCGGGTTTTCTGGCGCTGCCGATGTCTTTTTGTCGGCGCTTTTCGCGACTTCGGCAGGCGGGCCGTCCGGGGCCACAGTCTCGCCCCGCAGAGAGCGCAGCCGCTCCCCGAGTGCTCGCTCCAGGCCATTTTCCGACGGTTGGTACAGCCGCAGCTCGCGCAGGGAGTCCGGCAGGTAGTGCTCCGCGACGTGATGGCCGGCAAACTGGTGTGGGTACTTGTAGTCCTTGCCGTAGCCCAGCTCGCGCATCAGCTTGGTCGGCGCGTTGCGCAGGTGCAGCGGCACCGGCTGCGCGCCATGTTTGTCGACGGCCTGCTTGGCCGCATGGTAGGTCATCTTGGCGGAGTTGGACTTCGGCGCGAGCGCCAGATAGATCGCCGCCTCACTCATCGGCAGGGTTCCTTCGGGCAGGCCGATGAAGCGCACCGCCTCGGTGGCCGCCACCGCCACTTGCAGGGCCCGTGGATCGGCGACGCCAATGTCCTCGGCAGCAAAGATCACCATCCGACGCAGCACAAACAGCGGGTCTTCCCCGGCCTCGATCATGCGCGCCATCCAGTACACCGCAGCGTCGGGATCGGAGCCACGCAGGCTCTTGATGAACGCCGACACCACGTTGTAGTGCTCGTCGCCGCTCTTGTCATAGAGCAGGACCTTGCGCTGGAGCGCTTCCGCGACGGTCTTCTGCTCGATCACTCGCCGACCTTGCTCATCGACAGCGCTGGAGTGCTGCGCTGCGACCTCGAGTGCCCCGAGTGCGCGACGGCCATCCCCTCCCGCCTGTTCGGTCAGAAAGTCGCGGGCTTCGTCGGTGAGCACGAGCGGCTGGGCGCCCAGTCCGCGCTCCGAATCCGCCATTGCCCGCGCCAGTAGCGTCGCCAGCTGATCCGGCGACAGCGACGTAAGCTGTACAACTCGACAGCGCGACAGCAGCGCCGCGTTGACCTCGAAGGAGGGATTTTCCGTCGTCGCGCCGATCAACACCACCGTGCCGTGCTCGACGTGGGGAAGCAGGCCATCTTGCTGTGCTTTGTTGAAGCGGTGGATCTCATCGAGAAACAGTACCGTCTGACCACCCCGCGATCGTTCATACTCGGCCTCGGCAATGGCGGCGCGCACTTCCTTCACCCCCGCGCTCACCGCCGACAGCGACGCAAAGCGCGCACCGACCTGCGTCGCCAAGATGCGGGCCAGCGTGGTCTTACCCGTCCCCGGCGGTCCCCACAGAATCAGCGACGGCAGCTTCTTCGACGCAAGCGCTCGTTCGAGCAGCTTACCGGGGCCAAGCAGGTGCTCTTGGCCGGTGTATTCGTCGAGGGTCCGCGGGCGCATCCGCTCGGCCAGCGGCGCCTGCGGGTCGATGGCTTCCCGCCTTTGTTCGTGGGGTGGCTGCGGCACACTGCTGAGTCGGGAAAAGAGATCCACGCGCCGACGCTAGTACAAAGCCCGGTGAGGATCTACTGCGCTCGGCTTGGCTACTGCGAGCTGTTGAGGAGGATCGACAGGTTGTTGCTGCCGCCGTTGCTGGCGGCGATGTCGAGCTTGCCGTCTCCGTTCCAGTCGCCAATCTGTACCCAGGTGGTGGCCTTGCCGGCGGGGATTTTTTGCTCTTGGCCGAAGCTGCCATCGCCGTTGCCGAGCAAGATGCCGACGCTGCCGGTGGCCACGTAATTGGCGATCACCAAGTCCAGCTTGCCGTCGAGGTTGAGGTCGCCGGTGGCCACTTGGTGCGAGTAGATGCTCTGTCCGTAGGCCTTGCCGGGCGCGAACTTGCCGTCGCCACTGCCCATATGTATCCACACCGCATTGTTGGCCAGGTTGGCGGTCACGAGGTCGAGCTTGCCGTCGCCATTGAGGTCAGCCGCGATGCCCGAGTAGGGCTGTGGTCCGGCGGGGAAGCTGTCACCCGCTTGGAAGGTGCCGTCGCCACGGTTGAGCGCGATCGATAGCTTCCTGTCGGTCTCGCTCCACACCGCGAGGTCGGGGCCGCTCTTGCCATCGAAGTCGGCCACGGCCACGGCGCGAACCCCGGTTCCGGCGGGATAGGACACCGCACCGGCAAACTTCCGCCCGCCCTGGCTGGTAAGCACGCTGACGCTGCTGCCCAGGAAGTTGGCAGTCACGAGGTCGAGCTTGCCGTCACCATTCAGATCCGCCACCGCCACTGCGCGAGGCGCCGCGCCGGTGGCAATGGCCTGTGCCGCTTCGAGCGTACCGTCTCCCTTTCCGTAGAGGACTTGCAGCGGATCATTTCCGTACTGCCCGGTCACAACATCGGTCTTTCCGTCGCCATCGACGTCGGCCACCGCCAGTCCGTAGGGACTCCGGCCCGCAACGTAGCTGACCTGCGGATGGAAGGAACCGTCTCCTTTGCCGAGCAGTACGTTGAGGTTGGCGCTGGTGTAATTGGCAACGATAAGATCTGCGGCATCGTCTCCGTTCAGATCGCCCGCAGCGACGAACCAGGGGTCGACTCCGGTGGCCGGAGAGTCCGGAGCGGCGGTGAAACCGGGGGCTCCGAAGTAGTAGCGGAAGGACTGCGGCAGAGTCGCCGGAGAGACTCCTTCCTCGTCTACTCGGACATCGACCAGGCCCGCTTTTCCCAGGTGCGGAGGCAGGGACGCGAGCAGGCTGGTCGCCGATTCCCAGCTTGTCTGGGTGGCGGTGATGCCATCAAAGGACACCGCTGCTGTCGTCGAGAAACCACTTCCGACCACGCGAACCGGGAGCCCTCCCGAGGTCGGTCCAGAGTTCGGAGTCAGCGACTCCAGCGTGAGCTGTTTTGGCGTACAAGCGATAAGTCCACAACACAAGCAAGCAGAGAGCCAGCGCATCGGCGTTCCTTTTTCCTTTTCGTAGCGGCAGCAGAGCGGGAAAGCGCAGCGCTGTCAAGCACCGCAGGAATCAGCAAGGAATGCGAAGGGAATGCGGAAGGACTGCGGAAGGAGTCCGGAAGGACTGCGAAAGGACTGCGGCAGCAGCGCTCACTTGAGGTTCTGGAGCAGCTTGACCAGCCACGTAAACTCGGGAAGCTGCGTCGAGAACAGCGAGCCGAGCGGAACCAAAATGTAAATCGCAATCGGACGCATGAAGGTCAGATCCCAGCTCAATTTTCCGGGCTCACTCCCCGTGAGAATGCTGAGCACCGGACTGCGATTGAGCTGCGCCAGCACCAGCGCCGTCAGTCCACACACCGAAAGGAAGATCAGCCAGATCAGCATCATCATCCACTGCATTGGCTGGAACGGATAACTCGACAGCGCCGCCAGCATCAGCACCATACACATCGTCCCGAGCAGCATTGAGTTGCGCAGGTGTGGCATGAGCCTAGTCAGCGATAGCAGCACGCGGGTCGCGAGGACATCCTCCGCCAGCGTGAGCCAAGCCAGGGAATTGGTGGTCGGCGCGCCGTAAAGAATCGAACAGAGCGCCGCTTCTAGCTCGCGATCGGCAAGCGGAAGTGGTGTCTCGGTTGCACTCTGCTGCTGCCAGCGATGCAGCCACTCTTCGATGGTGGAAAGCGCTCCGGCCAGGTGATCGGGGAGGGCGGTTCGACGGGCTCCGGGGTTCCCACAAAGCAGAGCCTGGGCCAGTGCCGCGAGCTTACTTTGCAGCATCTGCTGTTCGGTGTCGCCCGACAGATCTTCCACCAGCAGCGTTCCGAGAGGTCGCCGCCACGCTCTGGGAAGTCTGTCCAAGGCAGAATAGACAGGATGATGGAGCAAATGATGCAGCGCACCATCGAGATAGCGCCATGTCAAAAACAGTCTGGCCACAGCCATCAGGATGAGCGCGGTGGCGAGGCAGAACAGCAGCCGGAATACCTGATGGAAGCGGTAGATATCAATCGTGCTCAGGCGCCAAAACACCGGACTGGCGACGAGCAGCAGCGCCACTAGCACCAGCGCAAACGCACCCCAATGATAGGAGCCAAGCTGGCGATAGCAGCGCGACAGGTACTGCTGAATCTTCGCTGATTCCTTCTTGGGCGCGGTGACTGGGAAGTCGAGCAGCTCGCGGTGGCTCAGCAGAGACAGACGGCGCAGGTTGAAGTAGCCCCACAAGAGCGACATCGCGGACAAAAGGAGCAGCGGCAGCAACGGCGACAGCTCATACGAGGTCTGGGCCGAGCGACGCAGAAACAGAATCGCATAGATTCCGTACCACTGCTCGGTATTCATCGGGTCGAGCGCGCTCACGACATCGACTTCCAGCGACAGCCAGGCCAGCGCCAGCACCGCGCCTCCTGCGGCCATCGTAGTGGGGTGAAACAGCATCCGGAACAGACGCTGCCAGCGGGCTCTGTGCAGCAGCAGACTGGCCAGCGCACAGATCGTAACAATGCCCATCAGACTCAATCCCACCGTCGAGATCAGCGTAAACAGGAGATCGATGATCTTGTCGCGATCCAATAGAAGCAGATAGGTACTCCCTTCGCCGCGCGCGATGCTCGGGTTGCCGAAGAATCGCATCAGCCAATGGGTGAACGCGCCTCCTTCCTCATGTGCGGTGTTGCCGGTCCGAAAGCGCAGCGCGACGATTAGACCCAGATAAAACTCTAGGAACATGAGCGGCACCGTCAGCCACAGAACATACAGCTCTCGACGGAGGTATTCGTTGGCAAACAGCGGATGCGGACTCGGTGGCAGGTACTTAAGGAAGTCAAAAAAGCGTGACTCCTCTCCTTCCTGACTGACCCAAAGCGGCGCGCCAAACGAATTGCGGCGATAGGTATGGGCCAGTAGGAGCGCCAGCAGTGACAGCAATAGGATGAGTACGCGCACCGTTCCCAAGTCATAGGAGCTGTAGCGCTGGGCGGCGTTAGGAACCGGTGGCTCGGCTCTCTGCGTAGGTGGCTTTGAGCCGAGCGCGAGACCGGCATCTCGACGGGTGGCCAGCGTGTCATCGATCAGGGCTTTGGCCGGCTGCGCTGCGTCTGGAGTCTGGATCTGCTCGGGTCTGACCACATGAACCGGCACCAGCGCGTTGCGTCCGACCGCGGAAATCCACACCGGAGGCTTGGCTGCCAGCAGATTGTCAGCCTTTTCCAGCGGAACCCATGGCGGTGCATACTCGAGCAGGTATTCGGGATGTCCCAGCAAAAGGAGTGCTGCGTTGTAGACTCCCTGATCGGCCTGGCTGGCGAACTGAAGTCGCTGCTGCGCCCCGCGATACGGATAGGTCCACTGCTGGTTGCGCGTGAACAGAGGATAGGTCGAAGCGACCAGCATTCCGCGCGTATTGGGAAGGTCGGCGGGATGGATGAGAAGCAGCTCGGACTCAAACGTGAACAGCTGCGCATCGGGACAGTTGGCGCTGATTCGCTGCGCCAAGAACATCTTGTCACCAGCGTCGGTAACCATCAGTCCCACGTAGCGGATTCCTTCTTGATACAGAGTCGACAGCAGAGTGGACAGAGACAGGTCGCGGGCATTGAGCGTCTCTTTGCTGAACAGCGGCAGCCGCCCACTCTGTTTGGCATCATCGAGCTGACGATCCAATGTGTTCTTTTGGAGATCTTCGTACGGATTCCCGGCGGGCGATCCCGGTATATTTTTTTTTCGCGCCCACTCGGCCCGCAGCACCCGCAGATCGAAGGGAACGGGCAGCAGGCGCGGCTGACAGAATCCCATGTCTCGTCGCACAGCTCGCTTGGGATGCGCCCGTTCGCGCAGCTCCCGCAGCAGGCGTCGCTGACCGGTATGATGCACCGTCGCATTCCCATAGGGAGTCGACGACTCGACAATCAGCGCAATCTTGCGACACTCTGCGTGCTGATCCGCGATCAGGTAGTGATACATCGCTTGCTGCATCTCGGCGTCGGAACGAACGGTGGTGTGGAAGCGGATGGACCGCTCTGGAGTTCCTACGCTGCGCAGCACCTCGGCGATGTCTCCGTCGGTTGCTCGCCCCGAGATCATCTCCAGCGGATGACTGCGGAGCCGCTGGTTTGTGCTCACATACTGCGCCAGTCCGGGGGCCGATCCCGAAAACGCGGGAGCCAAAAGCGCCAGAGTCTCTTTGCTGCTCTGCTCCGCCGCTTCCTTTTGGCGAGGCAGAGAGTCCCAGTCCTCGACCGCGGTGCCGAGAGCGGCGAGCCGAATGCCGGTGCTCGGAGTTTCCTCAATCAAGTACACCACAAACGCACTCTGTCGCGCCGGGCGAGACGGCTCGCGTGGCTCCTGTTTGGTGTAGACGAGGACTCCGAAGTCGATCACCGCATCGTTGCTGCTAAAGGGATGCAGATCTTGGGCACGAAGCGAATATCCCGACATCTCGAAGGCGCGCTCGATGGCTTCCAGCGTTCCATCGAGGCCCCAGCTCGGTTCCGGAACCGTCACAAACAGAGCGCGCAGCGGTCCCGGCCAGATTGGCGCGACCGGAAGGTCTAGCGCGATTGGAAAGACCGGCGCGATCGGCAGGATCGGCGCCCAAGGTCCGGCAGCTACCACGACGACCGGCGCGATGACCGGGTGATGACAGCTGGTTCCCGTCTTCCCGGTAAGCTCACAGAGCAGCTTTCCAGCACCGTGAGAGAATGCCATCGCTGCTTTCAGTGCCGTCGGTTCACCCGAGTCCGCCTTGGCTGACGCTTCCTTGGTCGCTTTGCTGCGACTCTCGCTCGGGCGCGACTCTGCAGCGGACAATGGACTCTTGCCGTCCCCGCTGCTTCCGCCAAACTGTCTTGCGAGCGTTCCCGGCAGCACCAGCGTTGCCAAGATCGCGAGCAGGATTCCCACATAACCGCTCGACCGTTCCTCAGCTGGCATGGGTTGTCACTCCTTTGGCAGACATCTGGCAGACATCTGGCAGATATCAACTCATAGTGCGTGTTTGGTCGGCAAAGAGGAAGTGGTCTCTGCTGTGCGTTCGGTCACTGCGCGGGCGGTCTTGATGCCCAGCCGCCGCAATCGGTCACTTAAGGACGACTTGGGCAGATCGAGCAGAGCCGCCGCTGTCCGCTGGTTGCCACCTGCGTGCCTTAGCACCTCGGTCAAGACGTCGCGCTCAATGTCGATGAGTCGTCGGCCTCGCACGGCCACCCGGTCGTCGCTGCTCCCCGTCAAGCGGCGCGGTCCCGCCAGCACATCGCGAGCCGTGAGCTGCGGACCATCGAGGTGGGCGGCGCGCCAAATCGCCATCTTCAGCTCGCGGACGTTGCCCAGCCAGTCGGCCTGCGTCAGCTGCTGAAGCTCCGCTTCGTCCATCGTCAGCTCGGGAATTTCCGTCGCTGCTTCGCTGACAAAGTGACGTGCCAGCAGCACAATGTCGTCTCGCCGAGCCCGCAGCGGAGGCAGCTCCAGAGACAGCCCCGCCAGTCGATAGTAGAGATCTTGGCGGAAGCTTGCCTCGTGAACCGCCTTTGGCAGGTCGCGATGCGTCGCCGCCACGATGCGCACATCGACCGCCACTTCTCGGCTGGCTCCGACGGGACGAATCGCCCGGTTTTCGAGCGCCCGCAAGAGGCGCGGCTGAAGTTCCAGCGGTAGCTCGCCAATCTCGTCGAGAAACAGCGTGCCGCCCACCGCCTCGCCAAAACAGCCAAGGTGCCGCCGCTCCGCCCCGGTGAAGGCGCCGCGCTCGTGGCCAAACAGCTCGCTCTCGGTCAGCTCGCGAGGCAGCGCGCCACAGTTCACGGTCACGAGCGGCCCGCGACGACCACTCTCGGCATGCAGCGCCTGGGCAACCAGCTCTTTGCCGGTGCCACTCTCCCCGAGCACCAGCACCGGCAGCGGCGATGGCGCGAACCGACCCAGCTGCTCCCGCAGCCGCACCATCTGAGGACTGTGCCCAATGAGTCCGCTCTCCACCGGCTGAACCAGGTGCAGCGTGGTCTCGCCCAGCCGCAGCGTGCCGCCGTGGCGCAGCTCCCCGTGACGAATCCGCACCCCGTTGAGAAACGTGCCATTGCGCGAGCTACGATCCTCGACCAGCACCGCGTCCGCTTCAGGCCTGAGCACGACGTGACGCTGCGAGACATAGCGGTCGCCGAGCACCCAGTCGTTGTCCGAGGCACTGCCGATTCGTAGCGCTCGGGTCAGGAGCCGCTCACCACCGTCGCTGCTGCGCACAATCCACGGTCGCGGCTTGGCTCCCAAAGTGCTCCGTAAGAGCAGCGGTGTCGGCGCCCCCTCGCTGCCATAGGGCACGCGCGGCGCGTCATGGGCGACGGTGGCTTCGGTCTCACGGGGCAAGGCAGCGTCAGCAGCCTGGCGGAGCGAAGCAAACGGATCAGCGCTACGAATTTTCAGCATGGTGTTCCTTTGCAAAGGTGGTGCGAAGGTGGTCAGCGGTGGTGCGGTGAAAACTGTTGTGGGTCCGGGTAGGTTTCGTGCGCAGGTGGCAAAAAGTTGCTAGGTTTGGGGCCGTTTTTTCTCAAAAGCATCGCCATGCCAGACCTGCTGATCCGTGCCATTCATCGGACTCTCAACGTCCGTATCGTCGCTGCCATTGCCACCGTAGTCTGCCAAGAGGCGGCGCGACGTCACCGCTGTACCCCGGCGGCGGCCTGTGCGCTGGGGCGCGGCATCCTCGGGAGCTACCTGCTCGCCACCCTGACCCGCGGCGGTGAGCGCGTCACCATCCAGCTCCAGGCCGACGGCCCGCTGCGCGGCGTGAGCGTCGATGCCTACGACGACGGCTGGGTGCGCGGCTATCCACTCGATCCGCAGGCCTGTGCCGACAAGCGAATGGACCGTCGCCAGCGGCTCGCCGATCTGATTGGTCGTGTGGGCGTCGTCAACGTCCTGCGCGACGTTGGCCTCAAGGAGCGCTTCCAGGGCCAGGTCAGCCTGGTCACCAGCGAGATCGACGAGGACATTGAAGCGTACCTGCGGCAGTCGGAGCAGATTCCTTCGGCGCTCGGCTGTGAGCTGATCTTCGACGGGGATGGCCAGATCAAGCAGGCCGGCGGGGTGCTGATTCAGTCGATGCCCGATGCGCCGGTCGAGACCAAGACCGTGATTCGCGAGGCCCAGCACCTTCTGCGCAGCGGCGAGCTGTACGAGCTACTGGCCCATGGGCCTCAGACGCCGCAGGCGCTGGCGAGGCTCCTGCTTGGCGAGTACGCCGACGGGCTGGAGGTTCAGGACGAGCGCCAGCTCGGCTTCCGTTGTCGCTGCGACCGCGGGCGGATCGAGGCGATGCTACAGACGCTACGGGTCGATGAGCTGGACGAGATGATTTCTGACGGCAAGGCCGAGATCACCTGCAACTTCTGCGCAGCCATGTATCACTTTGGCATCGACGAGCTGATCGAAGTTCGGCGCGGCAAGCAGAAGGTCCAAAACTAGATGCGCACCCAAGTGGACCCTTATCTGGTGGTGCAGCCCGAGGTCGCGGCGGCGCTCGCAGCGGGGCAGCCGGTGGTGGCGCTGGAATCGACGCTGCTTTCGCACGGTCTGCCTTGGCCCGACAACATCGAAGTGGCGCTCGACGCCGAGCGTGCGGTACACAGCTCCGGGGCAGTGCCAGCGACGATCGCAGTGCTGTCGGGACGGCTGCACATCGGTCTTTCCCGAGAGCAGCTCGAGCGAGTCGCGCATGGACACGGCTTCTTCAAGGCGGCGGCGGCGGATCTCGGGCCTCTTCTGGCGGCGCAGTCCGACGGCGCAACCACGGTTTCAGCGACGGTGGTCGCCGCAGCGCGAGCCGGCATTTCGGTGATGGCGACAGGGGGTATCGGTGGCGTGCATCGCGGCGAGGGGTTTGACGTTTCCTGTGACCTGACGACGCTGGCCAGCGAGCCGGTGGCGGTGGTGTCGGCAGGGGCGAAAGCGATCCTCGACCTGCCGCGCACGCTCGAATATTTGGAGACGCTGGGAGTGCCGGTCGTCGGCTATGGCACCGCCGAACTGCCGGCCTTTTACACCACCCGCAGTGGCCTGCCGCTGCTCCATCGCGTCGACACGGCGGAGGCGGCGGCGCGGCTGCTTCGTTCACACTGGGCGCTGCATCCTCGACGGGGCGTCCTGCTTTGTAATCCGATTCCCGAGACCGAGGCGCTGCCGAGTGAGCTGGTGGAGCGGGCGATGCAAGCGGCGCTCGAGGCGGCAGAGGCTGCGCACGTTGGTGGCAAGGCCCTGACGCCGTTTTTGCTGGCGCGAATTGCGACGGAGACGGGTCTGCGCAGCGTCCGGGCCAACCGCGCCCTGATTGTCGAAAACGCCCGCGTCGGTGGGCTGGTCGCCACGTCTTTGGCCGCGCTCCGCAGAGCGGCGTAAGCAGCGACGACGATGGCCGCAGGGCCCGGGGACGAAGCCGACGGGGAATCTGGAGTAGATAAGAGGTGTCGAAGAAGCATCTGATGACCGCAGCAGCGGCGGACCCTCGGGACTTGGTGGCGCTGCTCCAGACGCGACTCGGGATGCAGCAGGAGCAGGCGGCGCAGGCGGTACGCGAAGGCGCAGTGTGGATCGATGGCAAGCGGGCCAGTCCTTCACTGAGGAGCGTGCTGGCAGGCCAGCGGGTGACGGTGTTTGTCGACGAGGAATCTTCACAAGCCGCCGTGCCGCAAGTGATCTACGAGGATCGCGAGCTGCTGGTGGTTGATAAGCCGGCGGGGCTGCTCTGTCAGCCGGGGCGGCGCGGAGGTCCATCGCTATTGACGATGTTGCCGGGGCCGCTGTGGCTGCCGCATCGTCTCGACGGAGATACCTCCGGGCTGACCTTGCTGGCGCGCTCGGCGGTGGTCTGTGCGCGGCTTAGCCAGGCGCTCGCTTGGGGACAGATTGAGCGGCGCTATCTGGCGCGGGTAAGTGGGCTTCCGGCGCCAAGCGGTCGAATCGAGCTGCGCATCGGCAAGTCCGCCGGGCCGGGAGCACAAAAGATGCGGACATATCCAGCGACGGCGAGCGAAGGTGATCCAGCGCGAAGCGACTTCATCCGGCTCGATATGCTAGACGGCGAGCGCGGACCGGAGTCGCTGCTGCTGGTCCGACTGGAGACGGGGCGGACCCATCAGGTGCGGGTGCATCTTGCCGCGAGCGGCCATCCCATCGTCGGGGACAAGCTGTACGGAGGTCTTCCTGGGCCGCGCCTCGGACTGCATGCGACGCGCCTTCAGCTGTCTCATCCACGCACCGGGGCTGTGCTGACGTTCACCGCGGGGCCGCCACCTGGGTTTTGGCATCGAGCGGCGCTGGAGCTGGCGAGGGCTCTTGACCCTTAGCGCGGTGGCGCGATCGCGGGAATCAGCTCAAGTTCGCAGTTTCCGTCGGGGAGCTGTTCATCTGTGCCGGTGCCGATGCGGTCGGTGAAGCCGACGCGGGTTAGTCCGTCGCCCAGCACCAGTCGATAGGGTTCCAGCATGCGCAGCTTGCCGTCGAAGTCGGTCTGGTAGGTGATGAGCCAGCGCTTGCGGCTCACCGCCCCGTGAGGTCCTCGTCCCAGCAGCGCCGCCCGGGCATTTTGGCGAACCTTGAGGTCTTCATCCATGACGCTTGCGTTGCGCAGACGGGCCTCGATACCGCCCGAGCGCGGCACCAGCGACGCCAACAGCAGCGCTGCATTGCGACGGACCCCAGCATCGGCGTCATCGAGCCACTCGGCATCCCGCGGCTCAGCGATCCCCAGACGGGCCAGCGCCGCCAGGGAGTTCACGCGCAGCGCCAGAAGCTCCGGCGACGAGTCCCGCTTGGGCAGAAGCAGCCGCAATCGCTCGACCACGCGCGCCGTCGCTGGATGGTTGCGCGGCAGGTTGGACAGCGCCCAGGCAGCCTCGGCAGCGGCGCGCAGGTCGGTCCCCGAGCCATCCTGAAGCTGCCCGAGGAGCGCACTGACCAGCGCGTCACTCGGCGTGGTTGCCAATAGCGCCCCGAGTGCCGCCGTGGCTCGAAGCTGGCGCACCGGATCGCGATGCTGGAGCAGCTTGATGAGGCGTCCTTGGGCCGGCAGATCGACAAAGGACTGGAGCGCCGCCAGCGCGTCGACGGCGAGTTGTCCCTCGGCGGTCTGTGGCTCGGCAGCGAGCTGGCCAAGTGAGAGCAGTCGCTCGCGCACCGTCTCGCTCTGTCGTCCCCGCAGCATCCCCGAGAGCAGCAGCAGCACCTCTGCGTGCGGTCCACCCTCGGGTGGCTTGCGCAGCACCGACAACAGCTCGGCAATCATCGGCGCCTGCCGCTCGGGTCGCGGCGACAGGTAGCTGGCCAGGGCTTGCGCCGCCGTGCGCCTCACCCGCCTTTCACTTGGTCCCGGTCGCACCGTCAGCACCGCGCGGAGCAGCATGTTCAGCGACCCATCGTCGAGCACGCCTTTGCGGGCGAGCTGGATGAAGGCCTGCGCAGCGACATAGCGGGTCTCGACATCGGCCAGCTGGGGGCGCTCGCTGGGGTCGAGCACCTCGACGAGCCGCGCCTGGCCCAGGCCAAGATCCCCGAGTGCCAGCAGGGCCTGCTGACGGACCTGGGGCTCGGCGTCGCTGCTCGCCACCTGGATGGCATCGAGTGCTCGTCGGTCGAGCAGATTGGGTCTGCGCAGCAGCAGCGCGGCCCGCCGTCGCACCGCCAGGTCCTTGTCGGTCAGATGCACCGTCAATAGGGCTGTGGTGTTGTGATCACCGACGGAGGCCAGGGCTTCCAGGACCTGCTCGCGGGGCAGTCTCTGTCGGTACAGCTCTCTTGTTAGCTCACTTTGCGCCAAGGTTCGCTGCTCGGGCACCAGCCTATGGCCCAGATCGCGCACCAACTCGACGAGAGCTGCCAGCTGATCGATCGTGAGCGCAGGCCGCGACAGCTCTTGCAGGAGCAGCGGCGCCACCCGATCACTACCGGCCAGCAGCGACTGGACGACCAGCGGTCGCAGCGAGGACTGGGTCAGGCTGGTGAGGATGGCCAGGGTTGCCTGGCGCAGAACTTCCGGCGACACCGTCTTGGCCGCCTCAGGGAGCAGATACAGACCGAGCGCTTGGGCAGCGGCGCCTCGTTGACCGTCGGGACCACTCTCCAGCGCCTCACGCAGCAGTGGAATCGCGGTCTCTGCGGCCAGTCGTCCGAGGCACAGCATCGCCTGCTTGCGCACCTCTTCGCTGGGATCGCGCAGCAGTCGCAGGGCTGCCGGCGTCGCATTGTGGGCCCGCAGAAGCCCGAGACTGCGCAGCGACTCTGCCCGGACATCGCGCGCCGGGTCCGACAGCCGACCGAGCAGCGCCAGCAGCACCCGACTGCGCAGCTCCGGCGGCAGCTTGAGCGGACTCAGTCGCCCAAGGACGGCCAGCGCGCTTCTGCGGACGCCGACGTTTTCGTCTTCGGCACGCAGCAGCACCGGGCCCAGCAGCTGCGGTAGATCCTCGACCGTGAAGACCTGCGAAGCGAGCAGCCGCTCGACCGCCCGCAATGCCTCTTGGCGGACCTCAAACTGGCTGTCACCCATCGCACGGGCCAGCATGGCCGTCGCACGCTGCTGCTCAGGCTTCGCTAGGGCGCCGTATTGTCCGAGGGCCTCGGCACAGGCTGCCCGCACCGTACTATCGACATCGCTCATTGCGTCGAGCAGTGGGCCCGCGGCAGCCATCGTCGCCGTCGGACCCAGCGCTTGGGCCGCCCGCGCCCGCACCGCCGAGTCGCCATCTTGCAGCCGCTGAAGCAGGTACGGGGTGGCGAGGCGCTGCGGCAGCGACTGGAGCCGCCCGATCCCTTCACGCCGTCGCGACGGATCACTGTTCGAGAGCAGCGCGCGCAGTTCATCGGGCAGGTCGCTGCCACTGCCGTACAGATCCGCCGCTCTGATCGACGGAGAGATCAGCAGTACGGACAGCGACAAGATCGGGAGCCAGCGACTCATGCGCACAGCTTGCAGTTATACCAGGAGGAAGCTCGCCTGCGCAGACCGTGCGTGCGCAGGCTGACTCGCGATTCCGTCCGCAGCCGCCCTGCGGAGAGAATGCCAGCCCTCCCACCCGAGACCACAGCCTGCGCCAAGCGCCGCTTTCATCGCACCAAGTCGCCTACCGTACCCGCCTGCCCCACCCGAAAAGCCTCGTCCTGCTGTTCCCCGACCGAGACATTCTGCGGATCGAAAAGGCGTCCGCACCCACTGTCACGGCGTTCGCACCTGCCGTCATGGCCTGCGCACCCGCCGTCCTGGCGTGCCCGCAGTTGAGGATTGAGCCTCCTGTGAGCGAAGCAGCTACCCGGCTTCGCGCGCTCAAAGATGCTCATCAACATGGTGTTCATGATGACGCTGATCACGAGGATCGACAGCAGGCTGGCCCAGACCGTGCCCATGATGTCCATGAGTTGGTACAGGCCGCGGATGTGCGGCCAGTCGCGCCAGATCTTGACCTCGTAGCCACTGCCGAGGAGCTTGCGAAGCTCACCTGCGATGCGTGGAGCCTGTTCCAGATTGTCTGCATTGAGCACGTACTCCGTGACTCGTCCGGGCATTCGCAACAGCTCTTGCGCCGTGGCCAAGGGTACGATCGCCCCCGCCTTGTTCTCGAAGATGCCGCCGCTCTCGGGCAGGGTTCCGCGCAGCACGACATCGAGCGCGTTGGGGGCACCAGCCTGCGTGCTCGAGCTGGCAAACAGCGTCGTCCCCGGCGTGGCCGAAAGTCCCTCTGCGAGCACAGAGCCGATGAAGATGCCGCTGGCGTCGCGGGAATCGAGCTTCTGCTGCGGGTCCGTCGAGATGTGCCGCCGCGGACAGACCTCAAGCTCGGCGCGGGGATCGATCGCCGTGGCGACAAACAGAGCCGAGATGCTGCCGTTCCCAAGCATGCCCTCGAAGGCCAGGCGACGGGTCACCGCACGCACTCCCGGAATCGCCCGCATGCGAGCCACAAGCGCAGGATCATCCGCCATGTCAAACCGGAGGAGGTCCTGCTCAGCATGGAGGTATCCGGCGTGATAAATCTGGATTGCGCCGATCTTGGACAGGACGTTGTCCTCGACGATGGACTTGGCAAAGCCCTGGCGATGGATCTGGAGCGCCCCCGCGTGGACCGCGACGATGGTGTCGCGAGCAAAGCGGCTGATGCTGTTAGTAAACCCTCTATTTAGCACCATGACCAAGAGCGCAACAAACAGCGCCACGAGCCCAATCACACTCCGCCCGCGGTGGCGAGTCAGGTTCCGCGCAGCGATTCGCAGCAGCGAAAAAGGTCCATGGATGATGAGTACATGATGTCACGCCGTTCGCCTGGCAGCGCACGTCCTATTGTCCGCACCGCTTCATCGAAGCCAGGTAGCTGTCACTTCGGGAAAACCAAAGCTGCCCTCCCAGCCGAGGGTCGAATTCAGCCGCGTCCCGTCGAAAATGCGTGGTCTCTTGACGTCATCGTCTGACAGAATTTGGGTGGACATGGCTGCGCCGACAGTGGCGCCGAAAGTAGGCGGTAGGTGCGGAAGGAGTCGCTCGACTTGGCAACTGGAGCGACATAATTGAAGCGTAATGGGAGGCCTCTGTCTGCTCTCTGGTTGGTAGCTACGGACCCGTGGTGTAGAAGTAGTTTAGGCACATCTCGTCGGTCGTTGATTCTCCCCAGATGACCGCGCTCGACGTCGGATTGTCGTAGACACACGTCAGCTTGATCTGGGTTCCCTTCTTCACCGGCAAGCCCTGATTGTTTTCGTAGAAGTAGAACTGCTGCCAGTTAAAGTCCCAGTCTGGAATATCGATCATGCAAGTATCCATGGTCTCCACTCGCATCCGTCGTCCAAGCTGATGAGCGTGCGGCAGCAGGCCGTAGACATAGCCATCCCCAGGGGCCGTCAGATTCCCAATCACCGCGTAGTTTGTCGCACCAGGAGGAATCACGAAGGAGGAGTTCTGAACCGACAGAATCGCCGCCTTTTTGGCAACCGGAGTCTGAGCATACTGGAGCTTGACGCTGGTCTGATCGGCGCTCCAGGCTCCGCCATGGTGGTTGTCGTAGTGGACCTGCATCACCAGGACTTGTCCTGCTGGCAGGGTGATTCCTGTATTGGCGGGATACTTGGTAGGGGGACTCCCCGGCACCCAACCACCGATGGTAGAGGAGGTCTTTATGCCCGGCCCCCCAAAGCACGGCCAGCCAGCTTCCGGAGTCTTCGCATCCGCCGCCTGGGCCACCGCTGCATCCGCAGGATAGAGCAACACGTGATGAACGTTTTGCTTGGCTCCGGGAATGACTTCATAGCCGATGACATCGCGGTCCGTTGCCAGCTTGGGATCGAGGACAAAGCAGTGATAATCCGTGCTGAGATTGCTGGCAGGAGTGTAACTACCGCTCGGCGTCACGGTGGCGTCCACCCAGTCGAGCGAGACCTTGCTAGGAGTCATATTCGCGGGAGCATCTGCCGGATTGCCAGCCGGCGCTCCATCGGCAACCCACGAATAGATCGTATTTATCGCATCTTGGCTGAGCGCTCGAGAGCTCTGGAATTTCTGACAGTTGTCCGCTGGTTTCCACGGCGGCATTCGATGTCCGACCACTGCGGATGAAACAGATGAGGAGTTTTGGAACGCTTCGTCATAAGTAGTGAGCGGGAAGGGACCAACTCCGCCCGTAACGTGGCAGCCTTGGCAGCTGCGCTGAACGATCGGCTGCACATCCTTGTAGTAGGTGATGCCGTCGAGCTTGGTGACTCCGGCTGGCGGTGGAACCGGCGGTAACATCGACGTATGACTCTGTCCGCAGGCCGCGAAAGACAGAGCGGAGAGCGACCAGCATAGGGAACGCTTCATGTCTACAGGCTCCTTCATTTGTCGTGGCGATGGACCCAAGCCCTGCGACCCGCTACGGCACCTGATGGAGCCAGCCAGCCGGATCCCCGCCGATCACAGCCGTACTAGTCCCAGGAATGATGACACCCGCTTGCAAGCTCGCAGTGGAGTCTGTCTTGACGGAAGAAAACGCAGTTCCGTTCCATTTTAAGATGGTGTCAAGGAATTCGTGATGCTCGACTGCACATTGCTTAATTCACCGACAGTCTGTTGACCCTATCTGGCTCTGCGCTTCGTGAATTGGCCTACGTTTTGTGGGGGGCGGTGGGATGCGGTGTCACTCTTCGACGGGAATCGCGAAATGTGCGAC
>Ga0154020_10001158_pt1 | contig 32555 bp, 39 predicted proteins | sample Klosneuvirus_201_FD_109709 | JGI IMG/M metagenome (GOLD analysis project Ga0154020, IMG submission 109709) | Active sludge microbial communities from wastewater, Klosterneuburg, Austria - Klosneuvirus_20160825_MG | ecosystem: Engineered > WWTP > Aerobic digester > Activated sludge | place...
CCGTGGGTGGAGCCGGCCTTGACGCCCCCGCCGGCCATCCAGATCGAGAAGCACCGCGGGTGGTGGTCGCGGCCGTAGTTGCCGTCGGCCATCTTGCCCTGGCAGTAGGCGGTGCGGCCGAACTCCCCGCCCCAGACCACGAGCGTGTCGTCGAGCAGACCCCGGCGTTTGAGGTCGGTCACCAGGGCGGCGGAGGGCTGGTCGGTCTGGAGGCACTGGCGCCGGATGCCGGCGGGGAGGTCGCCGTGCTGGTCCCAGCCCTGGTGGAAGAGTTGGATGAATCGGACGCCGCGCTCGATGAGGCGGCGGGCGAGAATGCAGTTGGCGGCGTAGGTGCCGGGGGTTTTGGAGTCGGGGCCGTAGAGGTTGAAGACTCCTTCGGGTTCGGAGGAGAGGTCGGTGGCGTCGGGGACGCTGGTTTGCATGCGAAAGGCGAGTTCGGCCTGGGCGATGCGGGCGGTGACTTCGGGGTCGTGGGTGGCGGCGAGCTGGTCGGCGTTGACCTTGGCGAGGGCGTCGAGCATGGAGCGGCGGGCGTGGGGAGAGATGCCTTCAGGGTTGGTGAGGTAGAGGACGGGCTCTTTGCCGCTGCGGAACTGAACGCCCTGGTGCTCGCTGGGGAGGAAGCCGGGACCCCAGAGTCGGGAGTAGAGCGGTTGGTCGCGGCTGGCATCCTTTGAGACGAGCACGATGAACGCGGGGAGGTTGGCGTTCATGCTGCCCAAGCCATAAGAGAGCCAGGAGCCCATGGAGGGGCGACCGGCTTGCTGATAGCCGGTGCAGAAGAAGGTGATGGCGGGGTCGTGGTTGATTGCTTCGGTGAACATGGAGCGGACGATGCAGAGGTCGTCGGCGATTTTGGCTGTGTGGGGCATGAGGTCGCTGATGGCCGCGGCACTGTTGCCGTACGTTTTGAAGTCGGTGAAAGAGCCGGCGAGAGGGAGGCTGGCCTGATTGCCGCTCATGCCAGTGAGGCGCTGGCCCTGGCGGACGGAGTCGGGGAGTTGCCGGCCGTTTTGGTCGCGGAGGAGGGGTTTGGGGTCGAGGGTTTCGAACTGGGAGGGGCCGCCGGCTTGGAAGAGGTAGATGACGCGTTTGGCTTTGGGGGGGAAGTGGAGGGAGGGGAGGAGGCCGGGGGTGGGCTGGGGCTGTTGTTGGAATTCTTTACCGAAGACGGAGCTAAGGGCAAGGCCACCGAGGCCAAGAGCGGACATGCCGAGGAAGTGGCGGCGGGTGAGGCCCATGAGTTGGTTGTAGTCGGGCGTCATGGGATTCCTAGCGGCTTGTGACGGCGGCATCCGAGGCCAGGATGGTGGAGCAGACGAGGGTGAGGGCGGCGGTGTGGGGGTCGGGGCTTTCGGAGCCGTTGACGGACTTGGCGGCGGGTTGGTCCTCTGAGAAGTCGGCGGACTGTTCTTCGTAGAGCGCGAGAAGAGGAGTGAGTTCGCCGGGGCGCGGGGGACGGGATGTGAGAAGTCTGAAGGCTCGAGTGATTTGGGCGGTGGGGTTGGCTTCTGCTTCGCTTGTGGCGCGGAGGGCGAGGGCTCGGGCGCATTCGACGAAGACCGGGTCGTTCATGAGGACAAGGGCCTGCTGCGGCGTGTTGGTTGGGAGGCGGCGCGCGAGGCACTTTTCGCCGCTGCCGGCGTCGAATGCCTGCATGTTGGGGGTTGGGGAGGTGCGCTTGCGGAAGGTGTAGAGGCTGCGGCGGTGGGCATTGTCGCCGGTGTCGGGGGTGTAGGCACCTGTGGCTCCGGCATCTTCGTAGAGGCCGGGGGGTTGCCAGGGTTTGACGCTGGGGCCGCCGAGTTTTTCGACCAGGAGCCCGGAGGCGGCGAGGGCTTGGTCACGGAGGGCTTCGGCGGGGAGGCGGAGTGAGGGGCCGCGGGCAAGTTTGGTGTTTTGGGGGTCACTGGTCGCGTCGGTGCTTGGCAGGTCTGATGACTGGCGGAATGTGGTGGAGAGGACGATGCGCTTCAGAGTCGCTTTGACGTCCCAGCCGTTTTTGACGAAGTCGGCGGCGAGGGTGTCGAGCACTTCAGGGTGTGTGGGCGCTTCGCCTTGCTGGCCGAGGTTCTCGAGCGTGGGGACCAGGCCGCGGCCGAAGCAGAGGGACCAAAGGCGGTTGACGGCAACTCGGGCGGTGAGGGGGTTTTGCGGGTCGGTGGTCCAGTTCACAAGGCCCAGGCGATTGTGTGGCCACGAAGGGTCGAACTTGAGGACGGCTTCGATGGCGCGGTCGGGGTGGACGGGGCGAGTCTTGTCGGGTTGGTCGTATTGGCCGCGGGAGAGGACGAAGGAGGCACGAGGTTGCCGCGACTCTTCCATGACCATGAGTTCGGGGATGGATTCGACGAGGTCTTGATAGGCGGCGCGGGTGTCGCGGAGGGATTTGGCGGCGGCGAGGCAGTCGGGGTCGATGGCTCGTTGATAGAACTCCGCAAGATCGACGTTGGTCGTGTTGTTGCCCTTGTTCGCGATCATGTCTTTGAGTTCACCGGGTTGGTGAAGGTCCGAGGCCTCGATGGCAGAAAGTTCGCGGTCAAACACTTGGAGGTCGGCCACGGCGCCGCCCTTGAAGCCTAGATCGCGATCGCGGAAACCGACCTGGAAGGATCGCACCGTGGCGGGGCCGTCGAGATGGTCGTGAGTGACTTCCGTGGACACGGGCTTGCCGTTGAGATAAATGTGGAGCCCGGCGGCGCGCGACGAGCCGTCGTACGCAACAGCCACCTGCACCCATTGGTTGAGGGGGAAGGGCTGGGTCGATTGAATGGCCGCGGCCGACCCGGGCCAGTTGTGGATGATCTCCCAGCAAAGCCGACCATCCTTGAGCATCACCTGATAGCCCTGCTCGTCGGACTCAATGGTGAACGTGCTGGTGTGGATGATGGTGGCGCGGGCTTTGGTTTCGGCGCAGCGCATCCAGAAGACCAGGCTGTGAGGATCGCATCGCCGAAATACGGGGACATCGGCGAACGAGGGGCCAGTGTCGCCATCCAGCGCGGTGGCCATGCCGTTGGGGCCTTCGATGTCGCCTTCGAGTGGGTATCGCTTGATGGCGGCCGGGACGGCGATGTCGCCAGGGTGGGTGAGCCATTCGCGGAACGCTAGTTGACGGTTGGCGAGTGTGGCGGTTTGGTTCGCCTCGGCGGCATCCACAGCCTGCTGCAAGGCAGCTAGTTTTGCGGATTGCTCTGGCGTCGGCAGCCGCATCGCAGGCCGCGGCGTGGCGGGTGTGGAGTATGGATACGTTCCCGCCTCATCAATCGCGTTGAAGAATGCCGTAAGACTGTAATAGTCAGATTGCGGTATCGGGTCGTACTTGTGGTCGTGGCAGCGGGCGCATTCGATCGTCAGGCCCAGAAACGCCGTGCCGAACGTGTGGACACGGTCGGAGGTGTATTCCTGACGGAACTCTTCATCGATCGAGCCGCCTTCGTTGGTCTGGCGGTGAAGGCGGTTGAAAGCGGTGGCGATTTTCTGGTCCCGCGTGGCACTTGGGATGAGATCGCCGGCGATCTGGTCGCGGATGAACTGGTTGTACGGAAGGTTGGAGTTGAACGCATTGATCAGCCAGTCACGCCAGGGCCATACGCGGCAGTCCCAGTCGGATTGGTAGCCGTAGGTATCCGCATAGCGGGCAACATCCAGCCAGTCCGCGGCCATCCGCTCGCCAAATCTCGGCGATGCGAGGAGTCGATCCACCTGTTTCTCATACGCATCCTTCGATTGGTCATTCAGGAAAGCCTCGGTCTCTTCGGGCGTCGGGGGCAGTCCCGTGAGCGCGAAGGACACGCGGCGCAGAAGTGTCGCACGGTCGGCCTCGGGTGCGTAGGTGAGAGACTCGGCTTCGAGTCTGGCGAGAACGAACCGGTCGATCGGGTCGCGGGGCCAGGACTTGTCTTTCACTTCAGGAACCGCCGCGGCGATGGGCGGCACGAAAGCCCAGTGGGGCTTGTACTCTGCCCCGCTCTGGATCCACTTGATCAGGACCTGCTTCTCAGCCTCCGTCAGAGGGTGCTTCATCTCCGGCGGGGGCATCATCTCATCGGGTTCGTCGGAGGTGATGCGGCGGGCCATTTCGCTGGCGTTCACATCGCCGGGCACGATCGCGCGGAGCCCGCTCTTGAGGAGGGCGGTGGCGCCTTCGGCGTTGTCCAGGCGGAGGCCGCGTTTGCGGGAAGCCGCGTCGGGCCCGTGGCAGCGGAAACAACGGTCGGAGAGAATCGGGCGGACTTCGCGGTTGAAGTCCGGAGGTGTGGGAACAGGGTCATACTCAACGCCCGCGAGTACGATCAAGAGACAAACTATGGCGGGGCGGAGCATGGGTGCAGTATAAGAGGAAGCGTCCTCGGTCCCGAGACTTTCGCGCGAGGGTGAGCCGGGAATCCTCCCCCGTTCAAACTCGTGGGATACTCCGACCGGGGCGACACGCCCCGGCTCACCACTTGGTGGATTCCTCTGCATCCGGCCGAGGCCTTCGTGCTGTAGAATCCCTCGAACAGCCCACGGCGATCCTGGGCGCGACGCCTCTCGACAGTCCCCGAAACCTGCATGCACGACAACGCTCGCCGATTCCCCCCGCTCGTTCTGTGGCTGGCGCTGCTCGGGTTGGCCGCGACCATGCTGCTGGTGGGCAATGAAGGGGTGCAACTGTGGGATCGGGATGAGCCGCGGTACGCGGTCTCGGCCCGCGAGATGCTCCAATCGAAGAACTGGGCGGTGCCGACGTACCTCGGTGCTCTCTTCCCCGACAAGCCCCCGATGCTCTATTGGTGCCAGGCCGCGTGCATGGCGGTACTGGGTGAAAACGCGGCCGCGGCACGGTTGCCGTCGGCGATTGCGACCCTGCTGACGCTTGTCGTTCTGTCCGGGGTGATCTGGAAAACCGTCGGCCACCGTCGCGGGCTCTGGACTGGGCTGGTGTTCATTTCCTCAACCCTGGTCATGGTCGCGGGCAAGACCTGTCTGACCGATGCCCTTCTGGTGCTCTGGGTCACGATCGCCCAGTTGTGCATGTACGCCGCGTACGCGGGGCGGGCCAGCAAGTGGACGCTCGCTGCGATGTGGGTCTCCATCGGTCTTGGTGTCTTGACGAAACTCCCCGTGATCATCGCGGTTCTGGGGATCACGGCGGTCGTACTGGCGGTCATGGACGCGTTCGCTTCGAGAAAGAGCATCTTCTCGCCCAAGACCTGGTGGGATGTCACCAAGTGGTGGTGGCGGACGCATCCGTGGATCGGCATCCCGATCGTCGCCCTGATCGTCGGGCCCTGGGTGTATCAGTTGCTCCACCAGAGCAAGGGCGCGATGATCGAACGGGCGATCTACCACGACGTGTGGAAGCGCTTCACCACGCCGCTCGAAGGGCACGGCGGGCCGCCGGGGTATTACCTGGTCGCCACTCTGATCTCATTCATTCCCTGGGTGGCGCTCTTGCCGCGCGTGATGTACCGGTCTTTCCAGAATCGACACCTGCCGCCGATCCGCTTCGCACTGGCCGCAGCCATCGGGCCGTGGTTCATGTTCGAAATCGCGAGGACCAAGCTGCCGGGGTATATGTTGCCGTGCTATCCGGCTTTGGCGTTCTTGACCGGCGACTTCATCGTGCGGTGCCTTCGCGGCCAGCACGCCGACCTCAAACTGTGGACCGTGCGATACGGCGCTATCGCCGCGGGGCTGGGTACGGCGGCACTTGCCGCGGCTCCGTGGGTGCCCATGTTGCCGAAGGCCAACCTCGAACCCGGTCCAATCTGGGCGCTGGTGGTCACAAGCCTGACGGCCCTGCTCGCTGGCGGCGTGGTCATCCGGGTCTTCCTCACCAATCGTGCCGATTCGCGCGGCCTGGCCTACATAGGCGGCGCGATGCTCGGGCTGACCATCGTGCTTGCGGGTGTGTACCTGCCCAACGCGACGTTCTTGAAAACCTCGAAGCGCGTGGGCGGCTTCATGAAGGATGCGGGCGGCGAGGCTACAGAGCCCGGCAAACAGTTCATGATCGGATATCAGGAGCCATCGCTGGCCTTCTACCAGGGCGGCACGATCCGTCAGTGCAACGATGACTCCTACTTGCTCACCACACCCCCTGAGCAGTGGAAGCCGTGGCTGACTGTGTCCAAACGCATGTGGGACAAGGTGCCCGAGGATCGCAAGACACAGTCCGGCTTCGTGGTTATCGGGAGTTTCCGCGGCTGGAACTACTCCGCCGGCGGCAGGATCGACGAAGTTATGGTGCTCAAGCGAGCGAGTGCCGCGAGCCCCGGTCCGACACCAAAGTCGTAATTTCCCCGCCATATCTCGTGTAGAATGACCGTCCCGCGACACCCGCGGCGGAGAAGCACTTGGGAAGTCCCGGCTCAATAGGCCAAACCACCACTCGGCTGACCCTGGTCGTCCCCTGCTTTAACGAGCAAGAGGTTCTGCACGAGTTCCACAAGCGGGCCGCGGCCTTGGCTGATCGCCTGGCCCCGCGCGGCATCATCACGGACATGGTCTTCGTTGATGATTGCAGCCGCGACCAAACCTGGCCGATGCTCGAAGCCCTCGCCGACACCGACCCACGAGTCCGCGCCTTGCGCCTGGCCCGCAACCGCGGCCACCAGATCGCCGTCACCGCGGGCCTGGACTTTGCCGAGGGCGACGTCGTGGTCATCATGGATGCCGATCTTCAAGACCCGCCTGAAGTGATCGAGAAGATGCTCGACCTGGTGGGTGAGGGTTTCGACGTCATTCACGCCCAGCGTCGCACCCGGCAGGGTGAGACGATGTTCAAGCTCGCAACAGCTCGCCTGTTCTACTGGCTTCTCAAGCGGGCATCCCGCGTCCAGATCGTCGAGAACGCGGGTGACTTCCGCGCCGTGACCCGGCCCGTTGTGCTGGCGGCGCGAGAGTTTCGCGAGCCCCATCGCTTCCTCCGCGGCACGTTTGCCGCGATCGGCTTCCGGCAGACCATCCTGCAATACGACCGCGACGAGCGCTTCGCTGGCGAGACCAAGTACCCGTTCAAAAAGATGCTCAAGCTTGCGATCGACGCGACCTTCGGGTTCTCGTCCGCGCCTATCAAGGCAATCGTCTGGTGCTCTCTCACGCTCTGGCTGCTCAGCCTCATTTACCTCGGCCACAGTCTCTACGCCCACTTCATCGCTCGCGACACAGTCCCGGGTTGGACGAGCGTGGTCTTCCTGATGACCGTGTTCACCGGGCTCATCCTGATGTCCATCGCCGTCGTCGGCGGGTACATCGGACGCATTTTCGAGCAGGGGCAGCATCACCCGCTCTATTGGCTCGAAAGGGCGCGGAACGTTCAAGCAAGCCGCGGCACATCGGAAGTCATCCCGCCCCGCGAGGTTCGGTTGTCGCGCGGCATTCTGTCCTCGACGCGATCCCAGTCGCCGCTGGGGCAACTCGTCGAACCCAAGCCTGAGCCTGCGGCACGGCCCAGCGAAGAGAAACGGTGAGCCGGTCGTACAATCCTTCCGTCATATGAACCACTGCACCGGTCATTTCGCCCGGCGTGCACTCGCGACTCTCGCGTCCTGCCTTGTGGTACCAACGATCTGCACCGCACAAGGCCCCGACGAGCTCGCCGCGGAACTCGATCGTCGGCTCACCCAAGACGTCATCCCTCTCCTCACCAACTACTGCTTCTCCTGCCACTCAGGAGAGGATGTGAAGGGTGAGGTGCACCTGGACCAGCTCAAGACCACCAGGGACTTCCTCAACGGCACCTTCGACGCTCGCCTCATCCGCGAAATGGTCGGCACCGCGGCCATGCCCCCGCCCAAAGCCAAGGCCCAACCCAGCGAGCACCAGCGGCTCATCATCACGCAATGGGCCGACGCGATGATCAACTACGTGCCCACCGATGCACCCATCGACCCCGGCTGGTTCACAATTCACCGCCTGAATCGCAACGAATATCGAAACACGCTGCGCGATCTGCTCGGGATCGATCCGACCAAGCTCGACCTTTCGGCGAAGCTCCCGCGTGACGACACCGGATACGGGTTTGACAACGTGGCCGATGTGCTCTCGACCTCGCCCCTGGCCGTTGAGCAATACCTGGACGCCGCGGAACGAGCCATCGACGCGGCCTTGGGCCCGATTGTCGAGTTCGGTGATCACCCGCGCTTCATCCGTCCGCTTGAGGGCGGCAACGGGCAGAACCTTCCCAAGGGTGGCTTCTTCCTTTACGCAAACGGAGCGGCATCAGGCACGTTCACCGCGCCCCTGGGGGGCGACTACCTCATACGCATCCGCGCATGGGAAACGCATGGCGGTGATGAGAACGCCCGCCTGAACCTGCGAGTCGGGAAACGCGACATCAAAGAGTTCTCCGTGTCGGGCACGCGTGAAGAGCCGCAAGACTTCGAGGTTCGCTTGCACCTTAAGCAGGGCCCGCATCCCGTTTCCGCGCTCTTCACCAATGACTACTACCTCAAGGATGTCGCCGACCGGAATCTGGGTGTCGAGTCCATCAGCGTGGCCGGACCTCTTGATGAATCGAGCGCGGAGCGGCCCGCCGGGTGGAAGGCCGTGTTCAGCCCTGCAGCGGGCCGTTCTGACGATGACGCCCGGGCCGTGCTCACCGCATTCGCATCGCGTGCCTATCGCCGCCCCGCCACCGCCGCACAGGCCACCTCCCTTATGCGCGTGTACCGATCGCAGCGCGATTCCGGCGCTGCGTTTGAGCCGGCCATCCGCACCGCGCTGGCCGCGGCCCTGGTCTCCCCCAACTTCCTCTTCCGCTCCGTCGCCCACCCCGTCGCGACTAATCCCGAGGCTCGCTACATCCTCGACGGTTACGAACTCGCCAGCCGCTTGTCGTACTTCCTGTGGAGCAGCATGCCCGATCAGCCGTTGCTGGACGCCGCGGCCAACGGTTCGCTCCTCACTGATGAGACACTCTCCGCCCAGGTCCGCCGGATGCTCGCCGACCCACGCAGCGATGCATTCATCGAGAACTTCTCCGGCCAGTGGCTCCAGCTCCGCGCCCTGAATGCTCTAGCCATCGATCGCACACGCTTCCCTGATTACGACGACCAACTCCGCGCCGCCATGACCCAGGAAGCCACGCTCTTCTTCGGCGATGTCCTGCGGTCGGGTCGGAGCGTGCTGGAGTTCGTCGACAGCCGCGACACATTCCTCAACGCCAAGCTCGCGGCGTTCTACGGCGTGCCCGACGTCAAAGGCGATGCATTCCGACGCGTCACTCTGCCCTCCGGCTCGCCGCGAGGCGGCGTCCTCACCATGGGCGCAGTCCTGACGCTCACCAGCAACACCACCCGCACCAGCCCCGTAAAACGCGGCCTCTTCGTGCTGGACCAAATGCTCGGCGCCCCTCCCCCACCGCCGCCGGCCGACATCCCGCCCTTGGAACAAGCCGCCAAGGCCGACCCCGACGCCACCGTCCGCCAGCGCCTCGCCGCCCACGTGGGCAACCCCACCTGCGCCGCATGCCACAACCGGCTAGACCCCCTGGGCCTCTCCTTTGAACACTTCGACGCCATCGGAAAGTGGCGCGATTCAGAAAACGGCAAGCCCATCGACGCGACCGGCACGCTCCCCGGCGGCATCGCCCTCAACGGCGCTGCCGACCTCAAAAGCACTCTGCTCAGCCGCGCCGACCAGTTCGTCGAAGCCCTCAGTTCCAAGGTTCTCACCTACGCCCTGGGCCGCGGCGTAGAACCCTTCGACCGCCCCGCCGTCCGCCAGATCGCCCGGCGCACCCGCGCAGAGGGCGACAAACTCTCCGCCCTGATTGAATCGGTCGTGCTCAGCCAGACGTTCCGCACCTGCCGAGGAAGGACACCCAACCATGACTAAGGGCATCTCCCGCCGCACCGCGCTACGCGGCCTGGGCGCTTCCATCGCTCTCCCCTGGCTGGACATCATGAACCCCCGCGCCGGCCGCGCACTCGCATCCACCGCGCTCGATACCGCCGCGCCGCCCGTGCGCCTGGCTTTCGTCTTCATGCCCAACGGTGTGAACTACAAGGCCTGGGAACCCGTCGGCGAAGGCAGCGAGTTCACGCTTTCTCCCACGCTCGAGGCTCTCGCGCCCGTCCGTCAACACTTCAACATCTTCACCGGCCTCACGCTCCAAAAGGCCCGCGCCAACGGTGACGGCCCCGGCGACCACGCCCGCTCCTCGGCCTCGTTCCTCACCGGCCGCCAAGCCCGCAAGACCGCCGGCAACGACATCCATAACGGCGTCAGCGTGGACCAGATCGCGGCCGCGGAGATCGGCCGGAAAACCCGCCTCCCCTCGATCGAACTGGGCTGCGAGCACGGACCCGCCGCGGGAAGCTGCGACTCTGGCTACTCCTGCGCCTACACCTCCAACATCTCCTGGCGCGACGACACCACGCCCATGGCCAAACTGATCGACCCCGCGGCCGCGTTCGAACGTCTCTTCGGCGATGCGACCCAGGCCGCGGCCCAACAGGATCGCCTCAGCCGCCGCCAGAGCATCCTCGACTTCGTGCTGGAAGACTCCCGCGCACTGGCCGGCAAACTCGGCACTTCTGACCAGCGCAAGCTCGATCAGTTCCAAACCGCCGTCCGCGAAATCGAACTCCGCATCGAGCAAGCCCGCAAAGACTCAACGCCCCGCAAGCTCCCCGACGTTCCTGCCCCCGCGGGCATCCCCGACAAGATCAGCCAGCACATGGACCTCATGTACGACATGCTGCTGCTGGCCTTCCAGACCGACACCACCCGCGTCAGCACACTCATGCTCGCGGTCGATGGCAGCAACCGCTCCTTCCCCGAAATCGGCATCAAGGAAGGCCATCACCACCTCTCGCACCATCAGAACGATCAAGACATGATCGACAAGATCCAGAAGATCGACCGCTTCCACGTCGAGCGGTTCGGTCGCTTCGTTCAAAGGCTCGCCGACACCCGCGATGGCGAAGGCTCCCTCTTGGACAACTCCCTGATCCTCCTCGGCGGCGGCATCAGCGACGGCAACAGCCACAATCACGAGAACCTCCCCATCCTCGTCGCCGGCCGCGGCGGTGGAACCGTGCAAACCGGTCGCATCGTCCGTTCACCCAAAGAGACTCCCCTCTGCAATCTGTACCTGTCGATGCTGGACAAAGCGGGCTGCCCGCAGGAGAGCTTCGCCGACAGCACCGGGCCGCTCACCCTCTAAATCAACTGTTCAACATCCGCCCCGCAACACCGCGATGCTCGTCCTCACACAATCCGCGCCAAGCGTTCCTACGTCCACGACCAACAACCGGCCGCGGCCACCCGGTCCCCAAGGGGGACCTTGGGGTCCGGTCGCAAGGGCCCTAACAGGCCGCATCCCGCCACGGAACCGGCCAATACCGCGGCCGCCGCAACCAACCCAACTCGAACCAATGGCTCTCCCGTAGGTCGCCGGGCCCACACCTTCGAGTTTCCCAGCGAAGCGCCCTCCGCCACCAACCCGAGCCTCCCCCATCCCACCCGGCTAAACTCCCGCCCTGCAAGAAAGCAGACGCCTGGAGAGGTGTCCGAGTGGCTGAAGGAGCAGCACTGGAAATGCTGTATAGGGGCAACTCTATCGGGGGTTCGAATCCCCCCCTCTCCGCTTAGTCCGAAGATGGAATTGGCTGGAAACGCTGCGGAATTCGACAACAAACGACTACATGGCAAGCCACCCACTACATGCGACTACATGGCATGTAGTGGGAATCAGGAGCCTTGCCCATGCCAAAGCAGCCGAAACCGCCCACACTGCGACTCCATCCCACTGGCGTCTACTTTGTCGAATGGGGGAAAAAGGTGCGATACCTTTCCGCCCACAAACCGACCGCCGATGCGCTCTATCCCAAAGAACTGGCAGCATGGGCGGCATGGGTCGCATCGGCTGCACAAGCCCCCACAATCGCCCCCAAGGTTGAAGCTCCGATCCGCAACCCCCAAGGGGGCATGACAGTCGCCCAAGGTCTGCAACGCTTCCTAACGGCCAAGGGTGCGGAGTTGGACAAGGAAGGATTGCGCCACTACAAGAAAAATCTTGGACGACTCACCCGATTCATGGGGAAGCAATCCCTTGCCTCTCTCACCCCCTCAAAGCTCCAAGACCTAAAGGAAGAACTGTCAAAGACCTACTCCCCCAAAACCACAAACCACACCATTTTGTCCGTCCGCTCCATGATGAAACTTTTGGCGGGACTTGGACTCTGCGAACGAATCGACTATTCGGCCGTCAATGTCATCGCTCTAGAACCGCCCCCACCTAAAGGAATGAGCTTGGGGGAAGTACAAGATTTTATCGCTAAGGGGATGGACGCCAGAGATCAAATTGGGCTTGCTTGCCTTCTGCAATTTCTTACGGGCATGCGCGCCAGCGAGCTACCGAGGATCATCAATGGCGATGGGGTTTGGGAAGCCGAAAACGTCTTTCGATTCAACCGCCACAAAACGGGAAAGAAAGCCAAGCGGCATCGCTACATAGTCCTATCGCCGATGGCAATGGCGACTCTAAAGAGACTCAAGCCTAAACAATGGGCTAATGGTCATTATTACGGTATTGCAGTCGCTAGGATCATGGGCGAGGGGCCGGGCCGCTTGCGTCATACTGCGGCATCCATCCTTGTGCGAAATGGAGTATCAAGAGCAGAGGTAGACGAATGGCTCGGACATTCGGTTGGCCGTGTTTCCTTGACGTATATCCCACCCGTAGAAATGTTCGAGCAATGGGGAGCGATATCGGCCAAGCTCCAATTCATTTTTGCGCCCAAGAAAAAGAAGATGGCCGCTTAGTCAGCGAACCCCAATTCTTTCCTTTTAGCCGTAGCCCATGCTGCGGCTTTTTCTTTATCATCAAAGCAGCGTTTATATTTCTTCCCATCTTTCTTTACATGACCCGCCCACTTATTAGACTTTTTATCCCAGCAAACCCCTCTAATGCCACTTGAGTTGTTTGACTTCAATCGGGTAAGGTTCTGAGAGTTACCAGCGTCATCAATAAGGCGCAGATTCTCTTTACGATTGTCAAGCCGATTACCATTACGATGGTCCACGATAACGCCAGTGGGAGCGGACATTATGAAGCGATGTAAATAGATTGGTTCGCTATGTGGGGGAAGATAGCAATACCCATCCCGATTAATTAGCCAACCATCAGGACGAGCTAAACAATCGTCATCTACAAGAACTTCTATAGGTGCGCCGAAATAATGAGCGACAATTATCATTTAGGAATGGATCGACCATGCTCCGGACTCGAATCTCGAAAAACACGCTCTCTCATTTTTGATAATGCTTGGGGACACCATCAAACAATAAAAAGTGTGAAATCCGACAAAGGAGAAAAATCTAGCCGATAGTATTAGAGTAATGTCACGGCCCAAGAGCAATCGCTAGATAATAAAACAGAATATAAAGACGCTCGCCCGGCTCTTGAGGATCGTGACAAATTTTCAGAAGGCGGGCGTTTTTATTTCCGTTACCTAGCCAAGCTACAAAGACAGCTAGTAAAGTTCGGAAATGCGTCCAACTACTAGGGTATCCAATCCCTTTCATGTCTTGGATGCGATGCGTTAGCCATACTGCTAACTACGCAATAGACCCCAATCCTATAGCAACTCGCAAGGCTACAGGGCAATGGCAGCGACCCTATCAGTATCATCAGATACGTCTCTTGTTAATGTTTGATAGGTGGAGGGGGCTAACTGCGCGCAGAGTTAATGGGTCGATGCTTTGAGCGCAGCGAACGATAAGAAACTATTAAATGAATGAAAAGTCTAGGCATACTGGACGACTCGCTGAGGCTTTGCGATGCGAGTTGTACGGTATCTTAGGCTTTACTGAGGCTCTGCGATAGTAAAGTCTAAGCACGTTAGCGCAGCACTAATATACTTTCTTCCCTCTGCTTTCCAGAAAAAACTATGTCTTGAATTAATGCGCAACAAATAAAGGATTCGTATTCTAGCCGATAGTATGTGTATAAGAGGAGATATTATTATGACCTACAACAAAGTATACAACGAAACTTTCTATAAGAAGCTCAGGGCCGATCCAGTTCGCTGGCGCAAATTCCTAGATAGACAAAATGCAAACCGTAAGAAGCGGCTAGCCATAGAAACTCCGGAACAGAAGCAGAAGAGAATGGTGAAGAATAAGATAAAATCTAACAAGTATTACCATGAAACCATCAAGAATAATCCGGAACAATATGCCAAGATGCGGGAGCGCAATGCTGTTTGGGCTAAGGATAATAAAGACAAACTGAAGATATATAGGCAACAGCGCACTCTTAAGAATAAGATGGCAAAGCACGACCAGGACGGCTGCAAGTTTTCTATTCATGGTATTTGTGCGGTCTGCGGCGCAAGAGAGGCTTGCCATGACGGACAATAAGTTTAGCGCAGAGATAATAAAGATAGGGGATGCTATTGCTGCTATGTCTCAGAAAGAACGGGACGAGCTAATCGAATACATGACAACACTAAAGATAATCATGTTTATTTGTTGGGCGCAAAATTATAGGGAGTAAAGAGAAATGGAACAGCTAGAGAACTACATATGTAAAGAGCTAGGCTGGTGTCATTGTGGTAGTTTGCGCGAATCAATTACTTTGCTGCAACTGGTGCTAGAAGAGTTTGACAGATGCAGGGACGATAAGAATTGGGATGCTTGCCAAAGCATGATAGATAGGTTGCTATGCAAAGAACAGAATGAAGCCTTATACTACAGCTATTTGTATATGCTGCACGCTAATGGTCTTATAGAGCATGGCGGCTCTATTGCTGGCGCGTGGATATCCGAGAGAGGCAGCGAGGTATTAGAACAGATAAACCAATATAGTGGGAGATCACACTAATGGATAAGCCATATGAAGAATTAGTATGGACATATTTTATGTCCAATGATATGGACTTTTGTAGTGGCGATGGAATATGCGCACGCTGCTTATCAACTAATACCGATGTTTCTGTTAGCCTTGCTTGCCAAGTGATAACACTATGCCATGACTGCAAGTTATTAGATATTCGGAACAGGTAAGGATAACAGGAGTTAGGGTTAGGGGGTGGAGTCAATGGGTCCTTCCCTAGCGCAGATTTGTATATTACCCCACTGGGAACAGCCGCTAATTGCATTTGAGTTTAATCTTTGACAGGAACTTCCATGAATTACGAAACAGAAATACATAACGGAAATAATGGGATGCTAACCATCTATCTCTATGAAGTCGCAGCCAAGCGAGGATGGAAAGAGTTCAAACTTGTAGGAGCTTTCGAGTACGATCTAAATATCAAGACGTTTAGAGTATTGGATTTTGATAAGCCACAATGACAAAGAAGAATGACAAGAAAGATTATCAGAAACACGTTGCTACTGTAAGTGGGACTCAGGCTCGCAGAAGTTTAGCAGGTAGAGATATCATAGATGGATGGGATGATCTGAAACCATCCCAAGCAGAACTAGATATTCGCAACTTGTGCAAGTACGATCTACGTTTATTCTTGTCCACCTACTTCCCCGATACTTTCTGGCGTCCGTTCTGCGACGATCAACTAGAATATATTCATCTTGCGCAAAAAGTAATACTCTCGGGAGATTGCCACTCCATAGCCTTACCTAGAGGCGAGGGCAAATCATCCATCCTATTCCGAGCGGTCATATGGAGCTTACTCTACAATCATCGCTCATATCCTTTCCTGGTGGCGGCTACAGCCGATCTAGCGAAGGATAATCATAAAACCATAAGGCAAGAGCTATCCACCAATCAACTTTTGTTAAAGCCTTTCAGAGCTATCTGTTATCCCCTATCGTGTCTGTTTGGTAGCGCGAAAAAAGCGGGCGGCCAACTCTTCAAGGGGGAGAATACGTTCATTGAATGGAGCGCAGACCGTTTAGTATTTCCCACCATGCCCGATGATGCGTTCGATGGACTCGAAAATACGAGCGGTCATATCGTGGAATCATCTGGCATTACTGGCGCAATGCGTGGTAAGCAGCAACTTCTACCGAGCGGTAAAACCATCCGTCCTGATTTTGCAGCCTTAGACGACGTATGCGACAGAGAGGCAGCCCAAAGCCCTACACAAGTCGCCAATCTCTTGAAGATCATTAGGGGCGATATCTTGGGGCTTGCTGGGGTGGGACAGCCCATAGCAGCGATAGCAGCCGTTACGGTGATAGCTGAAAATGATGTAGCGGATCAGCTTACGGATCGAAAGAGAAATCCAGAATGGCAAGGGCTAAGGAAGAGTTTCATCAAGGCTTGGCCTAAGAACTTGAACCTTTGGGAAGAGTACATAAATCGCAGACGAGAATATCAGCGCGAAGGGAAAGACGTACAACTCGCCACTGATTTCTATATTGCTAATCAGACTGCAATGGATGAAGGTGCGATAGTCGCCGATCCACACGCCAAAGAAGACAGAGATATCAGCGCGCTCCAATGGGCGATGAATAAGCGGGCCCTGGTGGGGGATCAAGAGTTCGCATCGGAGTATCAGAACGAACCACTTAAGCCCGATGCAAGCGGTCTAGTCCTACAGACAGCCGCCGAGATCGCAAGTAAAATTAACCATCTACCTCAGTCTCAGCTTCCCGATGAAGCGCACCATATTTCTGCATTTGTGGATATTGCCGATTCGGTTCTCCATTGGACAATAGTTGCGTGGTCTAATACTTTCGATGGATGGATTATAGATTATGGGTTGTATCCCGAGCAGGAAGTAGTTTTATCCAAGCGCGCAAAAAAGACAATCCCCAAGGTTGGCGGTATTGAAGCATCTATTCGAGCAGCAATAGACACGATAGTAACGAGCCTCAAGAATCGAACATTCGTATCCGAATCGGGGAACGAGCTACAGATCGGCAAGATACTAATAGACTCAGGATATCATACCGACGTTGTTAAAAACTACTGCCGAGGTAAGGGACCGATCATCATGCCAAGCAAGGGTAGACCGTTCCGAGCCAAGGATAGACCGATTGAAGAACTGACTCTAAAGCCCACAGAGCAGAGGGGCCATAGGTGGCTAATTCCCCCACCTGTTGCGGGCTCAAATGTCAAGGTAGTTAATCCCGATGTAAACTATTGGAAGTCATTCGTACATGCTAGACTGCAAACTCCAATAGGGGACAAAGGCTGTTTATCAATCTATGGCAATGATCCTAGTTCCCATCTTGTACTAGCGCAGAACTTGATAGGCGAGTTTCCTATTCGAGTTACAGCGCAAGGTAGAACGGTGGACGAATGGGACCCTTATCCCGATCATCGTGATAACCACTTCCTAGATTGTCTGGTAGGGTGCGCAGTGGGGGCGTCCATGCTTGGCTGCAAGCTACCTAGCGCAGATGAAGCGATAGCGAAGGAAAGAAAGACGTACAAGTATTCGGAACTGCTAAAGTCAAAGCAGCCGCAACAAAAAAGAGGAAGTGTCTACTAGACCTTTGTAATTAGTTCCATGGAAGACAATACACTAAAAGACAAGATATTAGAAAATGCCCAAGCTCCAGCATTTGTACAAAATGATTCGATGGCAGCAAGGCAACATGACCTTAAGGACCAGATAGAAGCCGATAGATATTTACGATCATTGTCGGCGGCTACTAAGCCCACAAGGGGCATTAGAGTATCTATTGCAAGATCGGCGAGAGAGTGTTAAAACGTGTTTGGTTGGTTATTCAATAAGACTAAGACTAAGAAAGAGTCAATAGGTGCAGATGCAAATGACAGACGCATAAGGGCGAGGTATGCTGGGGCATCCGCTTCCTATGGCGATCTATTCAGTTTGGCAGATGGGTCTTCGGCAGACTTGGCCGCTAATCCCCAAGTTCGTGGAACGCTTCGCAAGCGCGCCCGAATGACAGCCGAGAATGATTCCCTTTGCGCTGGCGTAATGCTGCGGCTCGGGAATGACATGATCGGTAAGGGGCCAAAGCTCCAAGCCCAAACCGATTCAGAAGAAACTAATGCGATCATCGAAAACCATTGGCGTAGTTGGTTCGCTGCAATTTCTGGCGCGGAAAAACTAAGAGCCATGCGGATGGCGAGGGTTACAGATGGCGAGGTCTTCGCCATAATGACCACAAACGATAATCTAGATCATCAAGTGAAACTAGATATCAAGCTTATAGAAGCAGATCAATGCGCTACACCAACTTCAAAAACAAGCCTCAATAATAAAGTGGATGGAATCGAATACGATCAGTTTGGTAATCCCACTTTGTACTACATATTAAAGTCGCATCCTGGTGATGGGATGTTTATTCCCGATGCGGATACAATAGATGCGAAACACGTTTTGCATTATTACATGGTCAAGAGAGTGGGGCAAAGTAGAGGTATTCCAGATATCGCTCCGGCCCTTCTGTTATTTGCCATGCTCCGAAGGTTCACTATTGCAGAAGTTAAGGCAGCCGAGCTAGCCGCTTGCTATGCGGCCACAGTGGAATCAGATGCGCCCGCAGATGGTTCCGATGAAGTCGAGGTCGGGGACTCATTCGATTTACAACCTGGCATGGTGCAGTTTCTTCCGAAAGGATGGAAACTAAATGGCTTTGATTCAGAGCATCCTAAAGCCAACTACAAAGACTTCAAAAGAGAAATAGTCTCTGAGATCGTATCTTGTTTGAATATGCCTAAGAACATAGCCCTTGCTGATAGCAGCGATTACAACTTCGCTAGCGGTCGCTTGGACCATCTGAATTATTGGAAATCTCTTCAGACCGACCAGGACCACATGGCCCTAAAGGTTCTTAATCCCCTCTTCAAGAGGTGGCTAAAGGAAGCGGTATTAGTGGGATTGATCCCAAACATTGAAGTAGAGCCAACATGGATATGGGCTATAGCAGAGCATGCGGTAGACCCACTCAAGGAAGCTACCGCCGATCAAGTTGCCTTACAGGCTGGGACTACAAACCTTGCCGAAATCTTCGGAGCACAAGGCAAAGATTGGCGCGAAATGGAAAGACAAAAAGCCATTGAAGAAGCTAATCGTAAAGCTCTAGAGAAGGAATTTAGCCTAGACCCTAGGAATGTAATACCTACACAGAACGGTCAACAAGACCAAGGAAACCAATGAGCGATCTAAAGACTATGAGAATTGATTGCGATGTATCCATTACCGCCCAAGCGGGTGAAGCTAATGGATTGCACAAGTTTGAAATGGTGGCGAATACTGGCGCAAGGATGAAAGTAGGCTTTGCGCATCCAGTAGTGTTAGACTTGTCCACTCTTAGATTCTCTCAGAACTTGCCAATCTATCTTAATCATGATTCAGATAAGATCGTCGGCCACTCTGAAAGCGTCAAAGTAGAAGGTGGGAAGATCATTATCAAAGGCGTCATTTCTGGCGCAAACGAACACGCCGACTTTGTAGCAAAATCGGCTAGTAATAAGTTCCCTTGGCAAGCATCTGTAGGAGTCGATGAAACGACCCTTGAGTTAGTAGCTAAGGACAACAGTGTAAAAGTAAATGGAAATATGGAAGCGGGACCAGTCTACATAGCGAGATCGGGCAATATGTTCGAGTCTAGTTTCTGTGGGAATGGTGCTGATAAGAACACAAGTGCCCGACTAGCGGCAAATAAGGAGAGAGTAGAAATGTCTGATACAAATAACGAACAGCCAAAAGTAGACGCTGTGAAAGCAGAGAAGGAAAGAGTAGAACGCATTACCGCTATCTGCGGCGATGATACCGAGATTGCTGCAAAGGCAATCAATGAAGAATGGGATGCGCAGAAGACCGAGCTAGCCGTCATGCGTGCAAAGCGTCCTACGGTCAAGCCTAGCCAAGACGCTGGCGCATGGAAGACTAACCCAAATATCTTGGCTGCTGCGCTCTGTCTATCTGCTGGCCTCTCTGCTGACTTTGTAGCAAAGAAGTACGGTAAGGACATTGTAGATCAAGCATCGCACAAGGAATATCAGCAAGAGGGTTTACAATCCATCTGCTATCGTGCGGTCCAAGCGGCTGGCCTACCTACCCAAATGGGTAAGTTTAATATGAGCAGCGTTGTAGAGTCTCAGCGCATTCTTGCGGCTAGCTCTACCTATTCGCTTCCTGGCATCCTCGGTAACTCAGCAAATACTTTCTTGCTTGCGGGTTATGAGGGGGTTAATGGCGTTGCTACTAAGCTCTGCGCCACACGCTCGGTATCCGACTTCAAAGAAAATACTGGATATCGCATGACCACTAAGGGCGAGATTTCCGCTATTGGAACTGGCGGACAATATAAGCACCTTACCCTCGTCGAAGAGGATTATACCAATCAAGCTGACGAATACGGTGCGATGATTACCCTTCCTCGTAAGGATATCATCAATGATAGCCTTAGCTCTTTTGCTCAAATACCTACAATGCTTGGCCGTAAATCTAGGATCAAGTTAGAGAAGGTATTCCATACTTTAGTGTTGGACAATACGAGCAGCTTCTATCACACGACTGGTACACCTAACTATGTTACGGGTGCTACCTACGCTCTTAGCGCAACTGGCCTTGAAAAAGCCCAACTCACCCTAAGAAAGCAAAAGGATGAAAACGGCGATCCGATTTTCGTTCGTCCGAAATATCTGTTCGTTCCAGTGGAGCTTGACGTTACGGCTTCTCAGCTAATGCAAGCAACGGGACTAACGGGTGGGTCTACTGCGGTTCTCAATACAAACGTATGGGCCAACAAGTTCGAGGTTGTATCTTCTGAGTTGCTCAGCGATACGAGCTTCCATGCTTCTGCTTCTACGACTGGGTATTACCTCATGGGCGATCCATCTGCGGGCGGTAGCTTCACTATCTCCTATCTCAATGGTCAAAGCAATCCATTTGTAGAGACTTCAGATACAGAGTTTGATACGGCTGGCTTTAGTTACCGAGTCACGTTTGACTTCGGTGTAGATTATTCAGATAGCAGAATGAGCGTCTTTATGAAGGGCGCAAACTAAGAATCTGCTTTAGGGAGCAGATATATGGCAGGACATGGATTACCGGGGACCTTATACCCGAATGGAGAAATTGTAATGGGCGCATTAAAAGTACAAGACGGATCAGGCATAACTATGGACTACACACCTGGCAGCGCAGTAACGGCTGGCGATGTAGTTGCAACTAGCAATATCGTAGGTGTTGCTAATAGAGATATCGCCGCTAATGAATTGGGCGTATTGGACTTGGATGGTATTTATGACTTTACCAAGGTCAACACTGCCGAGACTATGGCTATTGGCAACGTAATCTATTGGACTACGGGAGCTACTAAGGCTTCCACTCCATCAGGCATAATCATCGGTAAGTGTGTAAAAGCATCTAGCGCAACAGATACAACTGTTCGTGTTTACTTGTCTCAGTAATGGGGGTGGGGGATGGGGGATATGTTCGCACAAGCTAGTACATGGTTAGAGCTTATTCGCTCCGAGAATATGACTCAAGCCATTTTGTACACTCGTGGCGACATTCAAACTTCCATCAATGCCTCTTTAGGGAGATCGGTATTCAGTACAGAAGATGCGCAAGGCATTGCTCTTACTGTCCAAACTCAAGACTTTATTGTGGCTGCTTCTGATATAAACGGAAAGCCACAACGCAAGGACAAGATACAGTATAACGGAAGCATCTATGAGGTCTTAGATCAAGTAGGTATTCCAGTCTATCGCATCAATAACTATAACGCTGATACCTACCGCATCCACACTAAAAAGGTGGGTGAAGTATGAGCGCAAGAGTTGTTGATCTGACTAATGCAATGGTGGCCGCAATCAATGGCGGTACTTTCTCAGAGAGCTTTACGGCTGCTAAGAACTATCTACCCACCTATGCGATAGCAGAAGCCGACTTGGATGATACCAATGTGGTTCTTACTCCTAGGGCGTCTACTTCTGATCCGAATAGTAGAAGCACAACAGAGAGAACCTATACGGTGGACGTTGCGGTAGTTTCTAGGGCAGATGGCGACAGCGAAACAGAAGCCTTGTTAGGGCTTGTAGACGAGATAGACGACTTTCTTACAAATCTAAACCTTGGCGATTTTGAATGGCTAAGGAATGAAACAGAAAGTATTTATGTAGAAGATCAGTTAAAAAACAACAAAGTATTCATATCCGTAATTAGTGCAACGTACTACTTCGGATAATGGGAGGGGTTCACAATGGCCTTACTAGGAAAGGATGCAAAAATCTATTACAAAGTCGGTGGTGTTTCTGGCGGTGGCTCTTGGACTGAGCTAACCAATACTAGAGACGTTACCCTCAATATGTCCGCCGAAGAAGCAGACATTACCACTCGTGCAAATGCAGGATGGAAAGCAAGAGTAGTCAGCGAGAAAGACCTTAGCGCAGACTTTGAAATGCTTTGGGATGAAGAGGATGATGGCTTCGGTGCTATCCAAGATGCTTTCTTGGATGGAACGATAATCGGTCTTAGGGTATTGACTTCGGCATCTGGCCAAGGTCCAGAATCCGACTTTATGATATTCGACTTTACGAGAACTGAAGGGCTAAGGGATGCAATCGTAGTGAAAGTAACAGCTAAGAACGCTGGTACTCCTGATTGGATAGGGGGCTAATACATGGCAGACCTAACCGTTCAATCTTCTGCAAGAGCAGCTAACCCATTGACCTTCAGCGCAGCAACAGCTACGACTGGCGATAAGTGGGTTAATACTGCTAAAGAAATGGTACTAGTTAAAAACGCTTCTGGCGGTTCTATCAACGTCACCATTGATACGCCGAACAAACAAGATGGGGACTTAGAAGTAGATCAGCGAGTTATCGCAGTGGGTGCTGGTACTACTGCCTTGCTAGGACCATTCGAGAAATCCGTATATTCAAACAAGAGCGATAGCAATAAGGCTAAGGTCATTTGCTCTAGCGTCACTTCGATTACGATTGCGATAATAAAAATGGGAGCATAACGCTATGGCTCTGTTAGAAGTACAGCAAACAACTAGAAATAATCTCACTCAAATTGTCTTCCAAGATGTAGACATGAATGATTCGTTCCAAGCCGATTGGTTTCTCAATACTGGCAAAGAGTGCGTCATATTCAAAGCAAAGAGAGAAATGTCTGCTACGCCAATCGCTATGGTTTATCCATTGTTGATAGATGGCAATCTAGGTGTAGCGGATAGACAGATATTGATATTTGAAAATGATACCGATCCTGCGCCCGCTGGCAGTACCGCATTCTTCGGACCATTCCCACCTAGCGAATGGAACGATGATGATGGCTTTGTATTCTGGCAATACTTAGCGGGCCTAGCCCATGACGACGATCTACAAGTAGCCGTCATAAGGATTAAGTAATGCCTAGTTTCAAGGACAGCGAAGGTAGAACGTGGACCATTGATATCAATGTTGCCACTCTCAAGAGAGTAAGAACTCTAATCAATGTAGACCTGGCCCAAGTCCTACAGGGCAAGCTCATAGACGATTTGCTCGCCGATCCGATTCTATTGGTGGATGTGGTTTACTGTTGCGTCAAGCCACAAGCAGACGAGCGCAAAGTATCCGACGAACAGTTTGGTACAGCTATGGCTGGTGATACTATCCACTTTGCTACTAATGCCTTGCTGGAATCCATCGTGCTTTTTTGCCCAAGCCCAAAGGACAGGGCAAACTTAGATACGATGCTCAAGACGATGGAGAAGGGCAAAGAAAAGATGCGCGACATAATGAAGATTCACGGCGAGAAAGAAGCAGCCGAGATAGAAGCGCAAGTAGAGAAGATGGTGAACGAGATCATAGAGAAGCAGAAGAGGAAGCCGAACGAGTCTGGGAACTGATTGATTCGCTCGCTGGCATAGTCGGTATTGATCCCGACAATTTCACACTTAGATCATTAGAGACAATGGCAGAAGCTAGAGCGAAACTAGCTTGGGGTCAGACTTCGCTTATCGCTTGTCTGATTGCTAATGCCAATCGTGATAGCAAGCGGAGCAGTAAACCCTTTACTCCTAAAGACTTTGACCCCTTTCAACAGAGGGAGGAATCGGAGTCAGAATTTCAGAAGATTAAGGACACGATCAAGGGTAAGGGGTTCAAGAAAAGTGCTAGACCTAAAGGTAACAAACCTATTCTTTGACAGAGCCACAGTAATTAAGGCGGTCGATGCTGGCAGGCGCAAAGCCCTAAACCGCATAGGTGGCTTCCTCAGAACTACCGCCAAGCGTTCTATCAGAAAGCGTAAAGGTACGAGCGCACCAGGACAGCCCCCATCATCCCATGTTGGCTTGCTTAGAGATCATATCTATTACTCTTATGATCCCGTTAGTCAATCTGTTGTAATCGGTCCCGCTCTAATTACAAGCAATCATAAAACCGCAACACCCATCAATGCCACAGTACCACAAGTATTAGAGTACGGTGGTAGGGTTCTGCGCCGAAAGAATAATAGAACTATTCAAACTGTTGTTGCCCCTAGACCTTTCATGGGTCCGGCTATGCAGACAGCTAGAAAAGCAGACAAGCTAGAACAAGCTTGGAAGGATGTTATCTAATGGCTGGCAGTGGTGGCGTTAGAGCAGGTAAAGCATTTATAGAAATCGGTACGAAAGATTCGTACAAGATTGGTCTTATCAATGCGCAGAAAGCATTATCGGCTTTCGGTTCGGCTGTTCGTAAAATAGGACTGGGACTAACAGCCCTAGGTGTAGGTCTGGCGACTCCATTACTTGCGGCTGCGAAATCATTCGCCGATGCTGGCAGCGCGCTAAACGATATGAGCGAAAGAACAGGCATTGCAGTAGATGTATTGCAAGAGCTTTCTTTTGCGGCTCGTCAAAGCGGCGCAAACGTAGACCAATTAGAAACTGGTATTGGGCATCTATCTAAGATGATTGTACAGTTTGCTAACGGTGGCAAGGAAGCATCCGATGCTTTCGCTGCTATTCATGTTTCCTTGTCTCAGTTGCGATCATTGCGACCAGACGAACAGTTTGCATTAGTGGCGAAACAATTATCTGCGGTAGAAAATGCTACGGTAAGAGCAGCATTAGCGCAGCAACTTTACGGAAAGGGTGGGCGAGTTCTCTTACCGATGCTCAAAGATTTACCACAGTTGCGCCAAGAATGGCAGAAACTCGGTATCGCCATGAGCAAGAAAGATGTACTAGCAGCCGACAAGTTAGGCGACTCCTGGGATGCTTTGAAAGACGTATTGCACTCGGTTGTGAATGTCATCGGTGCGGCTCTAGCCCCATCCTTGACAGACATTATCAAGAGACTGCAATCTGCTATAGCTACAGTGGGGGCTTTCCTCAATAGGAATAGGGAGCTTGTGGTATCGGCTCTTAGGGTCGCTGCTGGCATTACTGCTATCGGTGCATCTCTTGTGGTTACTGGGACAGCCCTTATCGGTTTGTCCTATGCGGTCGGTGCGCTATCAAAAGCATGGTCTTTATTTTCTGGCGCAATAGGATTTTCAAAGGCATTATTGGTAACGCTGTTGAATCCTATTGGGCTTGTTTCGGCAGCCGTCATCGGCTTAGGTGCATATCTCATTTACACTTCTGTTGCTGGCAGCGATGCTCTAGGCTTCCTAGGTAAGAAGTTCAAAGAGGTATCAGGCATTGCTATAGAAGCATGGCAAGGCATCAGCGATGCTCTAGCCTCTGGCGATCTAGCTCTAGCTGGTAAGATTGCTATTCAAGGTCTTACCGTTGCCTGGCTGCAAGGTACTAAAGAGATCAGGCAAGCATGGACCGAGATCGTATTCGGGATGGAAGCCCTATGGGTTGGCTTCTCTTCTACTGTCTCTTCCATATGGGCCGATCTATTCACAAGCATCGGCAATGGCTTAGACAAGTTCTTTGGATGGGTCGCCAAGCGATTCAATGATGTACATGGTCTGATAGATGATTCGTTTGATTCGGTCGCTGCTAATAAGATCGTAGACGCTGGGACTAAGGATCAGATATCCGACCGTAACGCTGCGCATGCGGAGAGACAGCAAGAGATACTAGCCGAGAAACAGAAAGCATTAGACGCTATCGGAGATCAGATATCTAAGAAGGAAGCCGATGCCAATAAGGAAATCAAAGCGGCGCAAGAAGAACTAAAAGCACTAAGACAGAAAGCAAAAGACGCCAAGGATAGTTTGCAGTCTACAGACAAGCCACAGTTTCAAGTACCGCAACTGGGCGAGCTAAGCCCATTTACAAAACAGATTACTAGCCAAGGTGGCTTCAATGTCTCTGCTGCTTTCGGCTTTGCTGGCGGCGCATTTACAAACCTAGAAAAGATTGGCAGCGATCAGCTAAAGGTGATGAAAGATATTCGAGACAATACAGAGGATGGGGGAACATTCTTATGAGCGTAACGGTAGGTGAGAAAAAGGGAAGAGAAGTAGACGGATCAAGTGGCACCATTATCTATGTAGCCATTTGCGACGATGGCGAAACAGAATCAGACGTTATTACAGAAGTCTACGCTATCGCCCCATCTTCCTACAATGGTCTTAGTAGAGCCTTGAAGCCGAAACTTTCGGAAATCGCTTTCGATACTGACACGGGTTTCATAACTCATTGGCTTGTAGAGGTTCCCTATGGTTCGATAAGGGCTAGATTAGTTCCACCTGAAACGGGCACTGTTGAATGGGAAGGTACTACGGCTGGCGGAACTCAGCATATCGGTAGTCCTATTGCGCTTGTATTTGCTTACACCGATCCCGATATTTCTACTCTTCCTTCTGAGTGGGGTACGTCCATTGGTGCTACTAAAGACTCTATCGCTGGCACCGATATCGTGGTTCCCGTCCATTCCTTTAGAGCAAGAAAGTACATATCTTCTGGATCATTTCCAACCTTGTTAAGCAATGCTTATGCCTTGACAGGTAAGACAAATGATGATACTTGGACAGGCGGACCTAAGACCTATGCGGCTGGCGAAGTTCTCTGTCTAGGAATCGAATCCTACAGACTCAGAACAGAAGTGACTCCGCACGATTATGAAATATCCATAGGCTTTGCCTCAAGCCCAAACGTAACGGGCATAACTATTGGCGGCATTACCGACATAGATAAAAAGGGTTGGGAGTATTTGGATTGCACCTATCAGACTACCGAGGATGGGGGCTTTCTATTCCAGAAACTAATCGTGGCTTCCGTTATGCAAGTGTATGAAGAGGGTAACTTTGGGGCATTAGGACTATGACCGACTTCAAGTATGTACATAGTGGCGAGCCTATTCGTCTTTACGCTTCTACTTATAATGCGATGATCGACGCTGCTAAAGCCGAGAGGAAGCGCAAGCTATCCAGTTCCCAAGATGGTCTGACTATTGACCTTCCCTATGACACCCTTATCTATAACGGATCAGATGCCGACTATCCTAGATTTTCTTGTCTAGCTCTAGGCGATGTGGTCACACTGCCGAGCGACAATCTAGCAGCCTTCCAAAACAGACAAGCCTATGGAGCTTCCTTGCCAAGCAATGCGGATCGTGGCAAGTTCGTAATAACGCAAGAACCTATCCGAGCGGGCGCAATCGGTAGAGCTATTGCAAGTGGCGTTACCATCTGTCAAGTAGAACTGCTAAGCCCTAATGATATCAATGATGATTATGCTGATCTGCAATCAGGGACGACTACAAATCTTTTAGGATCGGCTTTCGGAGCGGCCAAGATATTATGGACAGAACCATTAGAAGACAGAGAAGACCCCGATAAACCTTGGTGCCTTGTTTGCCTTGACTCTAATACGAATGGCATCTATTTCCCAGTCTTAGTAACTATTACGGATGGGGAAGCGGGTGGTACTTCTGAAACTTGTACATGGACGTATGAAGTATTTTCCCTGCGTGGAAAGAGTATTGATAACGCAATGGCACCGACTAAGCGCAGATTTCCTAATCAGGAGTACGAGCATGGTCCCGACTTATCAGAAGGCGCATGCTATTACAACAAGGATGGGGAGTTAGTGTTGTGGGATGCTAATGAGGTTCCGTATGTTGCTGATTGCGAAAGCGATACGATTATTTTGGATGGCGGAGATGAAGATTCATTATGACTACCTACAAGTTTCAACAACATAGAGGCTTAGCAGCAACATGGACTAGCAATAATCCCGTTTTGCTTTCTGGTGAAATGGGACTAGAAACCGACACCAATAAATTCAAGGTGGGGGATGGGGTTACGGCTTGGAACTCTTTACCATATTGGTCTGTTGCTGGCGTAAGTGGGTACAGTGGCTATAGCGGGCGCAGTGGGTACAGTGGATATTCTGGCGCAACTGGTTCGGGCGGTTCAACAGGGACAAGCGGTTATAGTGGGTATAGCGGAACGAACGGAACTAATGGAACGGGAACGAGCGGATATTCAGGCTATTCTGGCGTTAGTGGGTACAGTGGAATTTCTGGCGCAAATGGGACAAGCGGTTATAGTGGGTACAGTGGTAAGAGCGGAATGTTTGGGGGAGATAGTCGCCCATATTTCTTTGACAACACTACAACAGGTGCGCCCGCAAATGGATATCTAACTCTTAGCAGTACAACATATTCGGCTGCTACTACTCTCAGTTTGTCCTACAACGATTCGGACTCAGTAGGAATTTCAGCATGGGGATTAGCTCTTGATGACTCTACAAACATACCTCGTGGTTTCTTGCGCATTGTCAAGCAGGGAGATAGCTCCAAGTTTATTGATTACTCCGTGGGAACCGTTGGCACCACCGATGATGCTCTTACTGTTGGCATTACTTATGTAACGGGAAATGGAACTTTCTCGAATAATGATCCGATCATTCTGACTTTCAGTAGAGCAGGGAATAGCGGGTATTCTGGCTACAGTGGTAAGAGCGGATACAGTGGGTATTCGGGTCCGAGTGGGTACAGTGGTTATAGCGGTTACTCTGGTAGCAATGGGACAGGTACTAGCGGCTATTCGGGTTACAGTGGTATCAGTGGATATAGCGGCTACAGTGGGACAAGCGGCATAAGTGGGTATAGCGGTCCTGGCAGCCGAGCAGCCGTATTAACTTCTGACTTCTCCGTATCCTCTACCACTACTTATGCAAGCATAAGCAGCCTACTAACGCCAACCATCGGCGAAAGCGAGACATGGGTTATCAATTATGATCTATCTGTAACCTCTTCGGAACTGTCTACGGGCAGTATCAAGTTCCGTTGCCAACTCCCTACGTCGGCAACGTCGGCAGATTACTATCTGACATTGGTATCCGATCCTCTCGGTACGAGTTTCAATGGACCGCCGATTACGATTGGTAACTCAACAGCAACGATTACGAGCAATGCGGTTTCTCTTACGCTTGCGGGTGCGGCGGTTATGCAAGCAAACTGGGGCGGCATATTCGGCTCTACAGATGCTCTTACTAATTGCAGAATCTTTATCCGCTTGACAATAGTAAATGGCGCAAATGCAGGAACAATAAACATTCAAGCGGCCCAAGCCGTTAGCGATGCTACAGGGTTTACTATCAAGCGTGGTAGTAGCATGATCGCTACTAAGGTGTCCTAATGGGACTACACAAGAAACTAGGCAGACTGCTAAAGACAGATGGGAAATTCAGTTGCAAGTGTTGCAGCGAGTGCGACTATTACGCTTGTACTTTGTGCAATACTGGCTGCTGCGCCAACTGGGACTATACCGCTTATATCTGTACCACCTTCCAATGCTCCGATGAATACGGTTTACATGACTTAGAAAATGGCGACGTTATTAGCGGTAACTCTGGCGGTCAAGATTATTGCTTTGTAGTCAATACTGGAACTGTTTATTGTCCCGATGGGGGCGAGGGTTGCGAACCACTTCCTAAAGGTGCGCCGATCCTTGATCCTACTACAGTGGCTTGTGTTCCGAATTGCTCTGAGGCAGTATGTCCGCCGATCCCTTGCTATTACGTTGGGGTTGCTTGCTCGTGTACTTCTGAGAACGTACCACCCATCTATGTACTTTGCAGCGCATGGAGAGAAGCGCAAGAGCTAGGCCCTTGTCCGGTTTATGGTGTTTGCATCGGTGGGGAATGTTGGTGTATCTATGTTAGAGAAGAATCGACGCCAACAGAGTTACCCGATCCGCTTCCTCCTAATGCAATAGTAATCGAAACTGGCGAAGGATGGCAAAAGAGTTGCTGCGAATGTTGCGGTTTCTTATCGCAAGAGGAATGCTGCTATACAACCTTCAATGACTTTACAGAAACGTGGAACTCTAATTGCACAAACTCAATTGAGTTTCATGGTGTTAGCCATTGCTGCGGCGCAACTGATTCATGGTGTATTCATGTTGTCGGTTCATGGGCTACGTTTTATGCTAACGATTGCCCCAATACTTTGTATACTTGGGATTGCGTTATTTGTCCTGGTATTAGTGGAGATACGGGGACATACCACTTTATCCAATACACTGGCGATTGTTCTGGAATATCATACGAAAGCGATGGCCCAATCTTTATGAACTACTGCGCTGCAAGCCTAGGAATGGAAACTCCTGGCACTTGTGCTGGCGAGGGAAGTTTCCAATCGGGTACATATACGGCGAGTTGCGATCATGGTGAAGCTTCTATTATTGTTGATAATACGGCTGGCGGTGGACAGAGGCAGGAGTTTAATGCGACGTATACGGTTACTGCTGCGCCGGGAACGTGCAATAATGATGGCTGCGGACCTTTGACCGATGAAATGCGCCGATCCTTTTTGCTATCCATGCCGAACGTGGTCCATAAGACCATGAGGGATGCGGTGGTCAATGCGCCGGTAAAAAAGGGAAAGTGTGGCGGTTGCTCTAGAAGAAAGAGAACTTGACACCCGATCCTTAATGCCTTAGCGTGATTCCATTACCACCCCAATGGGGTAGAAGGATCATCAATGGCCGAGACGACTCTATCGAAACTGGCAGCCCTTGATAAGCAAAGGGCAAAACTGATTGAAGCGGCTAAAGGGGAGTGGATGCAAAGCCATTCCGATGCGGTCGCTGCGCTGAAGGAATTGGAAACCACCATGCAAGCAAATGGAGTCGATTTCAAGTCGGCTTTCGGTGGATCAACTCGGAAGTCTGGCGGTGGTGGTGGCGGTAAGAGGGGGCCTAGGAAGTCAGAGGAAGAGGTAACGGCTGCAATCGTCAAAGCGGCTGGGAGCAAAGAGACTTTCAAGACTTCGGACATTGAAGACAAGGTAGCCGAAATCCTTGACGCTGCTAGGGCGAACATTTCCGCCGATATGGCCAAAGCCGAGAAGAGCGGCCATATCAAGTACACTGGGAAGAAGGATGGATTGGCCAAGATTTTCAAGCTCAAGTAGAGGGGCGAACGGGAAGCCCCAACAGAGGAAATTCCATTCTGATCCGACCACCTAGACCCTCTCTCAGAGGGTTTTTTAATGCCCTTGCACAATCCCCCACTACGCCATAAACTACCTGCTTACTGCCATGTAGTCGATTGTCGAATTGGCGTTTCTGGTACGCTGAATGGGGAATAATCGGGGGTTCGAATCCCCCCCTCTCCGTTTTGCACTTCCGATGTCCCTTGAGTGGGGGATTCGAACCCCCGCATCGCGCAGCGATACTCGGGGGTTCGACGCGCTTCGCGCCGCGCAGCGAATCCCCTCTCCGTTTCTCGCGGCGATCTCTCAAGAGGTCGCCGCTTCTCATAGATCGCGTTCGCAAGGGTGAGCCGTGGCCACGGCGGACGTCCCTTCTCGCGGGTGCACCCGCTTCCGTTGAACTCGCCCTAGGGGCCGCACACGCGGACACCGCACGTGAACGACACCGATCTCAAAGCGTTCGTCCACTCAGTGCTCGGCGGAGACCTCAACCTCGTCCGCTCCCTCGCCGCCACCCACCCACGCCTCATCCACGCCCACGACCCCCACTGCTTCGGAGCCACACCCCTCATCCGGGCCGTTCAATCCGGCCAGCGTGCGATGGTCGACCTGTTGCTCGAGCTCGGCGCCGATGTCAACCAGCGGAGTGACTGGTGGGCCGGCAGCTTCGGCGTCCTTGATGATTGCAGCAATGAGCTGGCCGACTATCTCCTCCAACGCGGCGCCAAGCTCACCCCGCACGCCGCCGCTCGACTGGGCAAGATCGACGACCTGCGTGCCCTGATCTCCGCCGATCCCCCCCTCGTTCACGCCCGCGGCGGAGACGGACAGTTCCCCCTTCACTTCGCTCGCACCATCCCAATCGCCGACCTCCTCCTGCAACACGGAGCCGAAATCGACGGGCTCGACATAGACCACGCCAGCACCCCCGCCCAGTGGCTCAGCGCTTCCCGCCCGAGTGTCGCGGCCCACCTGGTCGTCCAAGGGGCGGCCTCCGATCCCTTCATGGCCGCTCGCATCGGCGATTGCACTCTTCTCGAGCGCCTCATCAAGGCCGAGCCCGAAGGTGTTCGAGTCCGCGTATCCCGCGCCCGCTTCCCCGCCCCGCCCCCCGCCGCAGGACACATCTACCTCTACACCATCGGCGAGGGCTGCTCTCTCGTACACGCCGCCGCCGAGTCCGAACAGCGCGACGCGATCCTCTGGCTCACCGCCCACGGCGCCGACGTCAACGCCCGAGGCGGCTACGACGATGCCACCCCTCTCCACGCCGCGGCCTGGGGAAACCGACCCGTCGCCATCAACGCCCTCCTAGACGCCGGCGCCGACATCAACG
>Ga0154020_10001159_pt1 | contig 32547 bp, 30 predicted proteins | sample Klosneuvirus_201_FD_109709 | JGI IMG/M metagenome (GOLD analysis project Ga0154020, IMG submission 109709) | Active sludge microbial communities from wastewater, Klosterneuburg, Austria - Klosneuvirus_20160825_MG | ecosystem: Engineered > WWTP > Aerobic digester > Activated sludge | place...
AGGGAGGAGTTGAAGGACTTGTGATGCTCTTCGTCACCGGCGGCTAGAAGCGCGAGGCCCTCCGAAAAGCGCTGTCAGGCGACCCCACTTCCCCACCGGCCGCATCCAGCCCACGCCCCCGGGCGAGTTCTTCGTCGTCGCCTATGGCCACAAGCGTGAAAGGCGTATCCCAGCCAAACCCGTTGACCTCAACAGGCCTCGTCGCTGCGACATAGAACTCGACGAGAACCTGCGGTACGACGCAGAGCTCCTCGCCGTTCCGAATCAGACTGTCCACCGCACTCCGGACCGAGCCATGTTCAGGCGCCCTCCGGTCCACGAGCCGCAGCAGGATGTTCGTGTCGAGGACGACGCTCACCTTCGGAGACTCTCGCGTGAGATCGCTTCCGGCTGGAGCGTCGGAACCGGAGGCAGCGACTCGAGCCAGCGATGTAGCCGTGCTACCCGCTCCTCGGCAGAGGCTGGCTGCGGCCTCGGGACGAGGATCACGGTCGCCTCGCCGCGCGGGAAGTCCGGCGGGATGGGGATCACGACTTCGGCCGCTCCCGTGACGTTGACCGTGAGACGGACCATGCTCGTGCCCTCCTCGCGCTCCATATCATCTCAGGTCGGTCAGCCCTCCGGCCGGTCGTGCTAGAACTCCCCGATGCAAGCCAAGGAGATCATCCGCGACCTCCTCCGTGGACGTGCCCAGGTTTCGCCTGACCTGAAGGTCCACCTGACGGCGCGCGACGGCGCGGCGCTCCAGGACAAGTTCCGGCAGGCGTACTGGTGGATCGTCAACAACGCGGTGATCTCGCCGTACTACGACATGCGGTTCGGCAAGCCGAAGACGGTGGGCGACGGCTTCAACGTCATCGAGCTGCCGCAGGAGTACTCGTACTCGTCCTACATCCTGCTGCCGCTTCTCACGCTGATGGCGCGAAAGCGCGCGCTCCTCATCGGGGCGCCGGGGCGGGGCAAGACGTCGATCGCGGTGCTGATGGGGCTGCTCGCGGGGTACACGCACGAGGAGCTGAAGCGGGCGGTGCAGCACGGTCACCCGCAGCTCACGGTGTCCGACCTGCTCGGCAGCCCGCTCCCGTCCGACCTCATCAAGGCCGAGAACGCGGAGTCGATCAAGGTGTCGTGGCGGCAGTGGATCACGATGCGCGTGAAGGTGGTGGACGAGTACAACCGGATCCCGACGAAGACGCAGTCGGCGCTCCTCTCGCTCCTCGCCGAGGGGTACGCGGAGATGTACGACCAGTTCGTCTCGACGGGTGATTCCGCCTGGTTCCTCACCGCGAACGACGACCAAGGGGGTGGCACGTTCCAGGTGATCGAGGCGCTGAAGGACCGGATCGACATCGTCGTCCGCTGCACCAGCTTCAACTCGCGCTACCTCGACACGCTGATCACGCGGATCGAGTCGGGCCAGAGCCCGGAAGACCTCGTCCCGCGCGACATCGTCTTCACGGAGGAGGAGCTCGACCGCGCGGCCAGCGAGATCCGCGCGGTGGGGATGGGGCCCGAGGTGCGCGACGCGCTCGGCTTCTTCCTCGGGCCGCTCGACTTCTGCCGGCAGGCATCCGAACGGTTCGAGTACAAGAGCAAGGACACGCTCCACCTCGGCGGGAAGAAGCTCTCCGCGGTCTGCAACGAGTCGTGTCCGCTCGACAAGAGCGTCCACCTCTGCACGCAGACGGAGAGCGGCGTCTCGGTCCGCGCGTTCCTCACCTCGATCCACTTCGCGAAGGCGCTCGCCTACTTCCGCGGCAACACGGAGGTGACGCTCGACGACCTCCGCGAGATCCTCCCGTGGATCCTCCACGAGAAGCTCGTGCCGAACCGCGAGAGCCCGTTCTTCGACCGCGAGGACCGGAGCCATCTCCTCTTCGACCGCGTCTCCTGGATCCGGCGAATGTTCGAGACCGCGATGTCCCAGAGCGCCGCGCACGAGTCGATCCGGAAGTCGGTGAACGCGCTGCGGGTGCTCGTCGAGAAGGGGCTCGAGGGCGTGTCCGCCGATGACGCGCGGAAGAGGATGCGAGACGCGCACGTCCTCCTCGAGCAGCTGACGAAGAAGACCGAGCTGTCGGGCCCCGTCTACGAGGACCTGGTGCAGCTGAAGTCGATCTACAGCCGCTACCAGAACTACCTGAACTGGCTGGAGCGGGCCTGACGGGCCTGACGAGGGACCCGGTGCACCTCGCCGCCACCCTTCGCCAGCTGGAAGCCGACGCCCCGCGCCTCTACTCGCGCTGGAGCGAGTCCGCTTGGCGGGCCGCGTGCCAGGGTCCGGCATTGGCGCTCTTCGAGAAGCTCGACGGCGATCTCACGGGCTTCGACAGCTACCTGGCGCTCCTCCGCGAGGCCGTCGGCCTCCAGTACGTCTCCACGAAGTCCGAGGCGAACCCCGACGAGAGCTTTCTCACCGCGATCCTCTTCGGCACGCTGCCGCGCCTCCTGCCCGACACGCCGCCGAAGAGCCGGGCCGCGCTCCTCGCCGATCTCTGGAACGTCGGCGAGAAGCTGGCGTCGAGGCCCGTCTGGCTGAACCGGTACCTCGCCATCCGGCTCCGCGAGCTGACCCCGGGCGCGAGCCTCGCGGCGTTTCTCGAGCGGGCCCTGGAGGAGGGGCTCTCGGGCGACACGAAGTCGTTCTGGAAGCCACCGTTCGCCGCGGTACCGCTCGATCCGTCCCGCTTCGACAACGCCTTTCTCCCTGGCGAGCTCCACCTCGCCACGCCGACCATCGCCTGCGTCCACGATCGGCGGCGCGCCGGGCGGCACACGGCGGTGCTCCTCCGGAAGTGCGTGAAGGGAGGCCCGATCGAGCTCGGGGCGACCCCCTGCCTCGGCCGCGACGACGCCCCGCCCGACCCCGCGACAGGAGACGCCGTCCTGCAGGCCGCCGCGCGCGCGGCGGGCCTCGCTGAGTGGAGCGCCGTCGCCGCGCCGGGCGGGTTCCTCGTCCTCGCCACGAAGCTCTCGCAGAGGCTCTGGTTCGTCGAGGCCTCACGATGATCTCCGAGGCGACGCTTCGCGAGGCGTGGGAGAAGGCGCTCGGCTTCTGGGGCCTCTCGATCCAGGTGGACCTCCCCACGCTCGACCGGGATACCGAGGCGCTCGCCTTCATCGACCTCACCACCCGACGCGTCGTGGTGAACCCGGTCTTCCTCGCGAAGATCAAGGCCGAGGGCTCGCTCGAAGCGATCCTCACGCACGAGCTGGGACACCACCTCCGCTACCCGCACTCGCTCGCCGTGCAGGCCCGCCTCCAGCTCTTCGAGAAGGAGATCCTCCCTCTCGCGCCCTACTCCCTTCTGAACCTCTTCACCGACTACCTGATCAATACCGACATCGGCGGCGCCGACGCACGGCTCCGGAAACAGCTCGAGGCCACCTACCTCGGGATGCCCTCGAACGCCGACGCGATGACGTCCGATCCGGCCTTCTACTTCTACCTCACCTGCTTCGAGGAGGCCTGGGGGCTCGACCCCCACACGCTGTCCCGTGAGGCGGGCGAGGCCCTCGAGAAGCGGTTCCCAGGCTGTCGGGCCCAGGCGCAGCTCCTGGCGCAGGAGATCCCGAACCTCGCGCCGAACCTCTTCACGCAATTTCTCTACTTCGCGAGCGTCCTGTCGCGCTTCCAGATGCGGGACGCCGACGACTCCACCAAGACGACCCAGGGAAACCCGATGAAGGGCGATCACAGCGACCCGTCTCCCGGCGACTACGCCGACGCCCTGTCGCGGAGCGCGCAGGAATCGGAGGCGATCCGGAAGGCGATCGAGGAGGGCTGGCTCGATCCGAAGGAGATCCCCGACCAGCAAACCAGCGAGCAGCGGCGCGTCGCCGGGCTGCCCGGCGTCCTCGCGGGCAAGCCGAAGGTCCTCGCCGAGGCGATGGCTCTCCACTATCGCCGCCTCGCCGAACGCTACCTGCTGAAGCCGCCGAAGGAGCGGAAGGCTGGCGAGCCGATCATCCCCACCACGCTTTCGCCCTGGGAGATCGGCGACTCGCCGAAGGAGATCGACTGGCTGTCGTCCATCGTGGCGTCGGGGGCCGACCTCGCCGTCGCGGCGCCGTTGAAGCGCGACCTGGACGACGACGAGCCTTCCGAGAGCGAGCAGAAGGTGAGCCCGCGGCTCGAGATCTACCTCGACGTCTCGGGCTCCATGCCCGATCCGAAGACCTCCGTCAACGCCATGACGCTCGCGGCGCAGGTGCTCGCCATGTCCGCTCTCCGGAACGGCGGCCTCGTCCGCGGCCTCATCTACTCCACGAACAACGTGAAGCACTGGGAGTTCACCCGCTCGGAGATGGAGATGTCGCGGTTCCTGATGAACTACATCGGCGGCGGCACCAGCTTTCCGTTCGACGTCCTGAAGAAGTCCGTCGTCGATTGCGGGCGCCAGCAGCCGATCCGGATCGTCCTCACCGATGCCGACTTCAGCTACAACCTGAAGGAGAAGAAGGAGCATCCCGTCATCACGAAGACGGCCTCGGAGAAGAGCCCCTTCATCGCGCTCCTGAACTACGCCGCTGCCGACGCGCCGTGGGTGAAAGAGATCGGCCAGGCCGGTCTCCGGACTATTCCCGTCCCCGACATGGCCTCGTTCCCGAAGACGGCAGCGGCGCTCGGCGAGTCGCTCTTCGGAAAGAAGGGGCGCGGATGACGGCGTTCCCGCTCCCCCGTCTCACCGAGGATCTGCGGCTCCTCGCGCTCGATCTTTCGGGTCAGGAGCCGGAGGCCGAGCTGATCGGCGCGCGGCTGATGGACGGCCTGCGCGACGCCGGCGTGACGCCTCTCGTCTCGACAGGTTTCACCGAGGCCACCGGCGCCTTCAAGACGCCTGAATGGCAGCGCCTCGATCTCCTGACTCGCGTCTTCCGTGAGACGGCCGTGAAGCCGCTCGTCGCCGAGGCCCTGAAGAAGAGCCCGGAGCGTGTCACCACCGCTTTCCTGCTGTTCTGCACGCGCGAGGCGCAGCTCCTCACGCTCGAGCTGCTCCTGAAGAGCCCGTTCCGGATCGAGGAGCTGGCGCGGAAATGGGTCGCCGCGCTGGGCGGCACCATCCGAGGCGAGACGGAGAAAGAGAGCCGGAAGCAGCTGGAGAGGCTCGATTTCGGCGGCGTCCTGAAGAACCTCGAGGCCGCCGACAAGGACCGCGCCGCGCGGATCCAGAAGATGAAGGAGCTCGAAGCAAAGCGCCTCGCGGAGCAGCAGGAGGCGTACGCCCGGCAAGGGAGGGAGTGATGAAGGAGACGCCGGCAGAGTTCGAGGCCCGGACGGGCTCGGCCCCTCCCCCGCCGTCGCGCTCGTACGACGCCGCCGCGTGCACCGAGCTCGGGAGCGCGCACCGTCCGCTCCTTCCGGACGAGCCGTGCCCCACGCTCTACCGCGACGTCGGGCCGCAGGCGCTCGGCGCGTTCCTCGAGGGCGCCCTCTCGCGCTACGCCGGGCCCGCGAACGAGTGGCTCTACCTGCACGACGCGAGTCACGCGCTCCACACGCGGGCCGCCGACGAGTTCGGGTTCCTGGCGTTCCTCCAGCCGCTGGCGCTCGGGCCGTGGCGGGGGCGGCCGGGCATCTGGGTGGCGGAGGCGGATCGCCTCGCGCCCGGCGTCGGCTTCGTTCCGTACGGCGAGGAGCTGACGGCGCTCGACGTCCGCCTCGAAGCCGTCAGCGACGCGGCCGGGCTCCGCGACGTCGTTCCCGACTACGACGATCGCACGGCCGCGGCGCAGAGCCGGCTCCGGAGCTACCTCGAAGACCATGCGTTCGTCGAGCGCCAGGCGGCACCGCTCCGCGCGATGCTCGACGGCGGGAACGTCCGCCGGCGCGACGAGCTGCGGCGGATCCTCGCCCGCGAGGGGGTGACCGAGAAGGACCTTCGCGCGCCCTGGTTCCACCTCTCGTCCGAGCGCCGCGACGAGGTACGGTGGGCTCTCGTCACGTTCGCCCCGTTTGTCCACCTCTCGTCGTAGGCCGGCACCGTGTGAGCCGCTTCCGCTATCCCTGCACAGGACGCGTGGCGGCGGACGGATTTCCGGAATACCTCGCGGCCAACCTCGGCGCGTCTCGGGCGAACCTCACCGCCTTCGGTCGCGAGCTCCGCTCGGCGTTCGGGGCGGAACGCGTGACCCTGACGAACAGCGGGTCGTCCGCGAACCTCGCGGCGGCGTTCGCTCTCCGCGAGCTCGCGGGGCCGAACCGGCACGCGATCGCGTCGGGCTTCACGTTCCCCACCACTCTGTCCGCGCTCCTCTTCGCGGGCTTCGACGTGACGCTCGTCGATACCGAGGAGGGCGGATTCGGGATCGATCCGGAAGCCGTTCGTCGCGCCCTGCGGCCCGACACGGGCGTCATCGCGGCGACGCACTTCCTGGGGTTCGCGGCGGACGTCCAGGGGATTCGGTACCTCACCGGGAAGAGCCGCGAGGCGACAAAGGAGACCGCCGATCGCTCGCAATCCTCCTCCGACGATTCGCCGAATCCCGGCATGAGGGACCAGCGGCCGGGAGCTCCCGACGCGCTACGCCCCGCAGCTCTTGGTGCTGAAGCCGAAAGCTCGCCCGCGGAAGCCGAAGCCGGTCGGTTTTCGGACCAACCTGCTGGAAAGGTTATCGCCGCGGGACCGCTTCTGCTCCAGGACGCCTGCGAGACGATGGGCCTGCGCGTCGGTGGCGCGCCAGTCTCCGCCGCCGGCGACCTCACCACCTGGAGCTTCTATCACCCGCATCACCTGTCGTCGTACGGCGGCGGTGCCGTGATCGCGAACGAAGAGGGGACGCAGCGGATCGTCGAGTCGATCGTCCACTGGGGGCGCGCCTGCACGTGCCACGCGGACGGGCTTTCGTGTGAGGCACCCGAGGGAATCGATCACCAGTTCACCTACTTGCGTCCCGGCTTGAACGTCGCGATGTCGGAGCTGAACGCCTGCTTCGGACGGTTTCAGCTGGCGACGTTTGCCGAGCAGGAGAGCCAGCGGCTCCGGAACTTCGACATCCTCTTCGAAGCGCTGCAGGGCCGTGCCGGCGTCTGGACACGCGGGGACGCGAGCCCGTTCGTCTTCCCGATCGCTCTCGCGCGCGGAGACGTGCGAGACGTGACGGCGCGACTCGCCGAGCGCGGCGTCGAGACGCGGTCGCTGATGGGCGGCAGCGTCGCCGATCAGCCGGCGTACCGGCACGTCCCCACCGACGGCCTCGCGCGGTGCCGCGCGCTCGCGGGCCGGTCCTTCTTCGTCGGCATCCACCAGAGCCTGCCGGAAGAGGACGTGCGGGCCGTGGCGCGGATACTCCTCGAGGAGCTGCCGTGAGCTCGCCGTCGGGGCGCTTCGACCGGGCGATGGCGAACCCGCTCCGGGCCAGCGTGATGTACCCGCCGGATCGCGCTCTTTTCGCGCCGTTCCGCATCGACGTTCCCGTCGAGGAGACCCTGAGCGAGGCCGCCTCGCCGCTGGACCTCTATGCGCACATCCCGTTCTGCGAGACGAAGTGCACCTACTGCGACTACGAGACGGTCCCCGTCTCGCGCTACACCGAACGGTACGTCGCCGCGCTGGCTCGCGAGCTCCACGCCGTCGCGGACGCGTTGCCGCGCGGAACCGAGGTGGCCGGATTCGACGTGGGAGGCGGCACTCCGGGCGTTCTGTCCTCTGGAGAGTTCGAGACGTTGATCCGCGCCGTCGACTTGCGGTTCGCGCTCGCGCCGGAGTTCGAGATCTCCACCGAGACGACGCCGACGCTGGCCGCCGCCGACCCGGCAAAGTGGAGGCGGATCGCAGCGGCAGGAGTCGCGCGCGTGAGCATGGGCGTGCAGACGACCTCGGACGACGAGCTGCGGCGCTTCAACCGAGCCCCGCACACGGCCGACCGCGCGCGCCGCGGGATGGACGCCCTTCGCGCCGCCGGCTTCCCCATCGTGAACGTCGACCTGATGTTCGCGCTCCCGGGCCAGACGGCGGAATCGTGGGAGGCGTCGCTCGAGGAGGCCTTCTCGCTCGCCCCCGACGTCATCACGATCTACGACACCGTCTACAAGAACCGCGGCATCGCGACGCAGGCCGGGGTCGCGGGCGACGCGCCGACTCCGGACCGCTACGGCCGGCTCTACGACGCGGCCTACTCCCGCCTGACGGGCGCCGGCTACCGGTCGCGCTACGGCTCCGTCAACTTCAGCCGAGTTCCGGGCCGCCTCGGCACGAGCCGCTACCTCGAGGCACGCATCCTCGACGGTCGGGACTACGCCGGCGTCGGCCTCTACGCCTCGTCGCTCGTGCACGATACCTGGCGCTTCGGCCTGCGGCGCTTCGACGCCTGGCTCGCAGCGGACGGCGCCCTTGCCGCGGAGAGCCTCTACCGGCTCCCCATCCGACACGGCATGGCGAAGTTCGTGCTCCTCGCGCTCTCGTACGGATACCTCGACGCCGCGCGGTTCGAGCGTCGATTCGGCGTCCCGCTCAGCAACGTCTTCGCGGAGGAGCTCGACCTCCTCACGACCCGCGGACTTTTCAGCGCCGCCGACGACGGCTGGGAGCTGACGCCGGGGAGCTTCCGCCAGCTCCCCGGCATCCGGGGCCTCTTCTACCCCGAGGACGCGCTCGAGCTCCTCGATCTCCCGGTGGTCAGGGGCCGGGAAGGCGCTACCACGCCGAGGACAGCTGGAAGTTTGCGTCGTTCGTGAGGTTGTCGTTCACCACGACGTAGGACCCGAAGTCGCCGCTGGCAGCCGAGAAGACGATGACGCCGTCGGTCACGCTCGACGCATACGACGAGAGCGCGTACTGCTGGAACGACACCGGCGGCACCTGGATCGGAACCTGGGCCACCAGGGTTCCGCCCGGGTTGAAGATCGAGGCCGTGACCGAGAAGGTGGACTGACTCGGGTTGAAGACGCCGAAGTTCGTCCGCGTCGCCGTCCCCTGGTTCACCCCCACGTTCCAGCCGTTGACGACGGCATTCTGGTTGAGCCGTCCCACCGCCTGGATGTTCACGCCGTAGCGCCCGCCGGAAGGCCCAGCCGTGGAGGTGTAGGCCCAGGCCGAGAAGCGGAGCGGGGAGCCCTGCGAATTCGCGGCGTCGATACCGATCAGGAGAACGGATCCGCCGGTCGCGCCGAGCTGACCCATCACATTCTTCACCGTGGTGAAGCTGCGCGGGCCGAGCGAGACGCTGGCGGAAGGCGGCGGGTTCGCGCTGTTGTTCACGTTCGGCCGCAACGCGAAGATGTTCAGCCGCACGATGGTGTTCGGTAGAGGGTTCACCAGGAAGAGGTCCGTCGTGAAGAACGAGTTGAAGAGGCCCGAGGTGTTCGCGGCGCCCGGAAGGAAAGCGGCGTCGCTGGCCCCTTCGGTCAGGATGTTCTGGGGCGTCCGCCCCATCGCCCGACCGAGCCCGGCCGCGGCCTCCGCCACCGTCATCGTGGGTGGGTCGAGCCTCGCCACCTCCACGTGGGTCAGGCCGGCGGGGACGTCCAGGGCCAGGAGAGGCCGCGAGAGGACCAGCGCGAGCACGAGCATCCCGGTTCGTGAGAACCGTCTGGCGGGCTTCCCACGCACGACGCCGTCGGCTCGGACTCCCATCCCCTCGACCGCTGGTGCGCGGCCTTGCGTTCCCACATCACAAAGTGGCATCGACACAATCGTCTCCTCGTCCGTTCACGGAATCAGCAGCACACTCCCGATGCTCTCACGGCTCGATTCCCAATATACTTGCCCCCATGATCAGAAGAACGACTGTCCTGGCGTTAGCTCTGGCTTCCACGACCGTCCTCGCCCAGCAGGACTTCTCGAAAGTGGAGATCAAGTCCGAGAAATTGTCCGAGGGCCTCCATGTCCTCATGGGAGCCGGAGGTAACATCGGCGTCTCGGCGGGGCCCGACGGCGTCCTCCTCATCGACGACCAGTACGCGCCGCTGACGCCGAGGATCCGCGCCGCCGTGGCGCTCCTCTCCGACAAGCCGATCAAGTTCGTCCTCAACACCCACTGGCACGGCGACCACGTGGGAGGGAACCAGAGCCTTGGCGAGAACGGCGCTCTCATCGTGGCGCACGAGAACGTCCGGAAGAGGATGAGCACCGAGCAGTTCATCGAGAAGTTCAAGCAGAAGGTCGCGCCGTCGCCGGCGACGGCGCTGCCAGTCGTCACCTTCACCGACAGCGTCACGCTGAACCTGAACGGCGAAGAGATCGTGGGCGTCCACGTCCCGCCTGCGCATACGGACGGGGACACCATCGTCCACTTCAAGAAGGCGAACGTCCTCCACATGGGCGACACCTTCTTCAACGGCGGCTACCCCTTCATCGACCTCTCCTCGGGCGGCTCGGTCGACGGCGTGATCGCCGCGGCCGACAAGGCGATGGCCCTCGCGAACGACACCACCAAGATCATCCCGGGGCACGGCGCCGTCGCCGGGAAGGAAGAGCTGAAGAAGTACCGCGCGATGCTCGTCGCCTGCCGCGACGCCGTCGCGCCGCTGGTGAAGGCCGGCAAGAGCCTGAAGGAGATCCTAGACGCCAAGCCGACGGCGGCCTACGACGAGACGCTCGGGAAGGGCTTCATCAAGAGTGAAGACTGGGTGGGCCTCCTGGTGGACGACGCCAAGGCGAGAGCTGCCGCCCCGAAGCCGCCCGTGGTCAAGTCGGCGCCGAAGAAGTAGACGCGAGGCGCCCTGACGGCGCGCCGCCCGAAGAGCCAGAACGCCTCAATCGAGACCTTCCCTTGACGCCGATGTCGCCGAGCTCTTTGGCGGCGTCACGGTACCGCCACGCGCTCGCCGCCTGGCGTCGGTCAGGGCTGGACGTCGCAGCCGACCCGCTCGGATCGATAGACGAGCGGCTTTTCTCCGGGCAAGAAGATTGGCGCCGCGCACGGCTCCGTCAAGAGCGTCACGGCCCCCCCGACGAGCCGCTCGAGCGCATGGCGAACCTCGGTGACGTCAGGCTCCGGACCGCCGTGGTGGCGGAGCGTGACGTCACCCGTCGCGCGCTGGATCAGCTGGAACTGGCGGACGCCGAGCCGGCAGAGCAAGGCCTGGAGCTGCGACGGATCGACGAGGACGCCCTCTCGCGTGAGAAAACGGGACGCGAGCCGGCCGCTCAACGCGTCGAGGATCGTCCCCGACTCGCCGCATGGGCAGGTCCCCGCGCGGATCGAGCCGGCGTCGCCCGTCCGGTACCTCACGAGCGGAAAGAGCCGGTTCCGGATATTCGTGACGACGATCTCCCCCGCGCTCTCCTCCAGCACCGCGGCGGGGAGCAGCGTGTGGAACCGCCCGCTCCCCGGCTCGCAGCTCCATCCGAGCGGACCGGTCTCGGCCATGGAGTAGTAGTCGACGACCTGCGCCCCCGTCCTCCTCCTCAGGGCTTCTGCCAGCTCGCGGGAGAGCGCGAACGCGCTGGACAGGATGAGCCGCGGCTTCACCTTCACGTCCATCTCCAGAAGGCTCGCGAGTGAATCGGGATCGCCCGTGATCACCGCCGGCGACAGGCGCTGAAGGGTCGCCTCCGCGTCCGGCTCGGCGCGATGCAGCTTCCGGAAGCGCGTGCCACGGAAGAGCGGTAGCCACGTCTCGTAGACGGCCGAGCGCGGCAGCGTGCACAGGAGAACGACTCCCGTCGAGCCGGGCCTCGGCAGCTGTCCGAGGTGGAGGCGCTCCCAGAGGAACTTCAGGAACGCGGAGAAGAAGTGGATCGACTCACCGTCCATGAAGAACCGGACGGGCTCGCCCGTGGAGCCGCTGCTCTTCCCGAGCCAGCCCTCGTTCACGTCGCGGCCGTTCACCCCCCGCGCGAAGAGCTCGTGGAACCGCTCCTGGAGCGTCGCGCGGGAGAGCGTGGGGAAATGGGCGAGATCCTCGATCCCCCGGAGATCCCGCCACGAGACGCCCGCCCCGAGGAACGCTTCCGGGTAGTAGGCCGTCTCCTCCTCCGCGACGCGGAGGAGCGCCCGGACGCGCGAGGTGCCGTCCTCGCCCGAGAGGAGCGCCCGCCGCCACCGCGAGAGCGGAGCGCCGTACCGCGCCAGCTGCCACGCGTAGCGCCGCCGCACGGGGCACGGAAAGAGCTGGACGTGCGGGTCCACCGACCGTTCCGGCGCGAGCATCGCGGCCATTACACTCCCAGTCTATGCGCGTCTTTGCGTCCATCACCCCGTACCTCTCCGTGGGCGACCACTGCCGCCCCGTCTTCTTCGTCGGGCCGTGCGTCATCGAGTCGAAGGCGCACGCCCTCAGGATGGCGAAGGCGATCAAGGCGATCTTCACCGACCTCGGCGCGGGCGACCGGCTCGTCTACAAGTCGTCCTTCGACAAGGCGAACCGCTCGGCAGGCGCCTCGTTCCGCGGGCCGGGCATCGAGAAGGGGCTCGACATCCTCTCCTTCGTGAAGGAGAAGACCGACCTGCCGATCCTGACGGACGTCCACGAGCCCGAGCAGTGCGCCCTGGCCGCCGAGGTGACGGACGTCCTCCAGATTCCCGCCTTCCTCTGCCGCCAGACCGACCTGATCCTCGCCGCGGCCGAGACGAAGCGGGCGCTGAACGTGAAGAAGGGGCAGTTCCTGGCGCCCGACGACTGCGCGCAGATCGTCAAGAAATGCCGCTCCGTCGGCAACAACAGCGTCACGCTCTGCGAGCGCGGCACGTCGTTCGGCTACCACAACCTCGTGGTCGATTTCCGCGGGCTCCCGATGATGCGGGCGCTCGGCGCCCCCGTCATCTACGACGCCACCCACTCGCTCCAGCTCCCCGGCGGGCTCGGCACGGAGACCGGCGGAGCCCGCGAGTACGCGCCGGCGCTGGCGCGCGCCGCGGCGTCCGTCGGCGTGGACGGCTACTTCTTCGAGGTGCACGACAACCCGGACGCCGCGAAGTCCGATCGCGCGACGCAGCTGCCACTGTCGATCCTGCCGAAGTTCCTGGGGGATCTGCTGAAGTTCGACACCCTGAGACGGGAGACGAACCCCTAGGACGCGAAGACCCTCACCCGCCCTTCGGGCACCCTCTCCCGCAAGCGGGAGAGGGCTCTTGCCATGAACCGTCGCACGGTGCCTTCTCCCGCGTGGCGGGAGAAGGTGGCGCGAAGCGCCGGATGAGGGCCCGCCAAGCCCAGCCTTGACAAACGCCGTTCGCGGCTCCACTGTATCGGTGTGCTAATACACCGATCCACGAAGCCGTCGGCCTTCGGGCCACCGTCGGCCCCTCGCGCGTCCTGCCGACCGGCCAGAGACCTGCCCCTCCGGGAACCTCGATGACCCGCGCGCTCCACGTCAACCCGCAGGACGCCATCCCGATCTGGAAGCAGATCGAGGACGGGCTCCGCCGCCTCGTCGCCTCCGGGGCGCTGGCGCCCGGCAGCGCCGTCCCCTCCGTCCGCGACCTCGCGAAGGACCTCCGGATCAACCCCGCCACCGTGGCGAAGGCGTACCAGCGCCTCACCGACGCCGGCGTTCTCGCCGTGAAGCGGGGCGAGGGGACCTTCGTGGCCGACGCGCCCCCCGCCCCCGCGCGCGGCGAGAGGACGAAGACGCTTCACGATGCCGCCGTCCGCTACGCCAGCGTGGCCGTGACGATGAGCGTGGGCGTGGAGGACTCCATCGCCGAGCTTCGCTCCGCCTTCTCGGAGCTTCGAAAAGGAGACTCGAAATGACCGCCCCCCTCCTCGCCCTCGACGGCCTCACCGTTCGCTACGGCAAGACCACCGTGGTGGAAAGCGTCTCCCTTTCGGTGACGCCCGGCTCGGTCTACGCGCTCCTCGGGCGGAACGGCGCCGGGAAGTCGTCCCTCATCCGCTGTCTCCTCGGGCAGCAGCGGCCCAGCGCCGGGACCGCGAGCCTTTTTGGACAGGATTCCTGGACGACCCGCACCACCGCGATGGCGCGAATGGGGATCGTCCCCGAGGAGCCCGACGCCCCCCCCGACATGACCGCCCGACAGCTCGCGGCGTTCTTCGAGCGGCTCTACCCCACCTGGAACCAGAGCGGCGTCGACGCCCGCCTCGCGCGGTTCGCCGTCCCGACGAACGTGCCGTTCGGCAGGCTCTCGAAGGGCCAGAAGGGGCAGGTCCAGCTGGCGCTCGCGCTGGCGTCGTCGCCGGAGCTGCTCGTCCTCGACGACCCGACCCTGGGCCTCGACGCCGTGGCGCGGCAGGCCGTGTTCGAGGAGCTGGTCGACGAGCTCGCCGAGCGGAAGACCACCGTCTTCCTCACCACGCACGACCTCGCCGGGGTGGAGGCGATGGCCGATCGCGTCGCCATCCTCAAGGGAGGGAAGCTCGCGCTGGACGAGGACCTCGAGGTGCTGAAGTCGCGCTTCCGGAAGCTCCGGTATGCGAACGAGGTGACCGAGGAGCGGACGGAATACGGGAAGGAGCTGGACGCCTTCTTCGCTATGAAAGTGCGGGTGCGCGGGTGGGGCGTGGAGGCCGTCGTGTCGAACTACGACGACGTCAGCTTCACGAAGTTCCGACAGACGGACGGGGTCGTCGACGCGGAGGCGTCAGCGATGTCCCTCGAAGAGATCTTCCTCGCCGTGGTAGGCGAGGAGAAAGGAGCGACGTCATGAGCGCCGTTCTCACCGTGGCGCGCCGCGAGATCGCGGAGCGCAAGACCATCTTCCTCGCGGCCGCGGTCGCCAGCCTGATCCCGCTCGTCGTGCCGCTGCTCAACCCGCAGGCCGGCGCGGCCGGGCGCCAGGGCACCGCGCTCTTCCTGTCGTTCGCGTTCGCGTGGGGGACCTCGCTCCTCCTCGGGAGCACGGTCCTCGGGCGCGACCTCACCGAGAGACGCCTCGGCTTCTACTTCTCCCGTCCTCTTCCGCCGCTCGCCCTCTGGGCCGGGAAGGTCCTGGCGTCCCTCCTCCTCGCCGTCGGCTCGGCCGCGCTCGTTCTCGTCCCCATGCTCCTCGTGGACCGGAGCCTCCGCCCGCTCGTCGGCGATGGCGCGCTCGCGTTCGTCGAGGCCCTCCTCTTCGGCGGGTCCCTCGTCCTCCTCGCGGGCGCCCTCTTCGGCAGCGTCTCCGCCCGGTCCCGCTCGCTCTGGATCGCCGTCGACGTGCTGCTGGCGGGCCTCGTCCTCGCGCTCCTCTACCTGACGTACCGGATGCTCCTCGGCGTCGGGTACGTGATCCTCCACGAGGTGAATCCCTTCCCGCCGCTCATCGCCCTGTGTGCGGTGGTCGTCGTTGCGCTCCTTCTCGCCACCGCCGCGCAGGTGGTACGGGGCCGCGTCGACGTGGTGGCGGCGCATCGCGCCCAGTCGCTCGTCCTCTGGGCCGCCCTCGTCCCCGTCGCCCTCGCCGTGACGGCTGGCGCGTACTGGCTCTCACACCCGCGGGTGGCGGACCTTCTTTCTGTGCAGAGCGTCTCCGCCGCTCCGGAGGGCCCGTGGGCAGTCGTCACGGGACCCGCCCGGGGGCGGGGCGCGTCGTTCGGCTTCGTGCTCGACACCGCCACCGGCAGGTTCCTGAGGCTGGGCGCGTTGCACCAGGGCGCTCGGTTTTCGGCCGACGGGAAGCGCGTCGCCTGGCTGAAGCCCCGGATCGATTTCGACAAGCTCTTCCTCGATCTCTACCGCGCCGACCTCGATCGGCCCGCTCCCCGCCCGGTCTTCACGGGCGTCACGCTGACGGGACCGGGCGGCTGGGCCCAGCTCGACGTCTCGCCCAGCGGCAAGCGCGCCTCCGTGGCGTTCCTCGACTCCGTGAGCGTCTTCGACCTCGACACGGGCAGAACGCTCACCTCGGCGAAGGTGACGGGAGACCTTTTCCGGAGCGTCTTTCCGGATGACGATCACGTCCGGATCTACGTGGACCCGGTCCGGGGCAAGAGGAGCACGCGTGAACCCGAGGTGCGGAAGCTGTCCGTCCTCGAGCTGGACGTCCCCGGCAAGAAGCTCGTCACGCTGGGAAGCTTCGAGACGGAACCGACGAGGATGATGGCGGCCTTCCGCCCCGGCCCGAAGGCCGAGAGGGTCGTGGTCTTCGAAGGACCCCGGCGGGGGGCCCTCCGCGACGGGCGTACCGGAGCCCTCCTCGCGAAGCTCTTCGACGAGCCCTCGGAACGGTGGGTCTCGGGAGCGTTGACGAGCTGCCTCGAGATGACGAACCTGCAGGACGGCTCGCCGATGGACTGCGCGTCCGTTCGCTCCCTGTCATTCCTCTCGACCGGCGACCTCGCGTTGGCGATCGGTTCGAAGCATGCGCAGGAGCTCCGGATCTACTCCTCGACCGGCGCCCCGCTCCGGACCATACCCCTCGGCACCGGCCGCTACGTCTCGCTCGGGGCCGAGATCGCGACGGGCCAGCTTCTCGTCGGCATCGCCACCTCGGGACCCGGATCGGAGAACTTCCGCCGCGGGCCGTGGAAGACGGTCTCCGTCGACACGGCGACCGGTGCCGTGACGGCCCAACGGGACGGCCTCCATCCCGCCGAATCGAACTTCTGGTGGGGACGGGAGGACGGCGAGCGGAGCGGCGTGACCCACGAGGGCGACGCGGCCCGGCTCCTTCTCGACGACACCGGCCGCCTTGTGAGGGTCGACCTCGCGACGGGGGCGAAGGCGGTGGTGGTGGGAGCACACTAATATCCCCGGATGCCCACCTCCGCCCGCCGAGAGGCCCGACGTGTGATCGAGATAGAGGCCGAGGCCGTCCGCTCGCTCCTCGACGACCTCGACGCCGGGTTCGACGCCGCCGTCGAGGCGATGAAGTCGACGAAGGGGCGGGTGGTGGTCACGGGCATCGGGAAGAGCGGGATCATCGGCCAGAAGATCGCCGCGACGTTGGCCTCCACCGGCACCGCGGCGTTCTTCCTCCACCCGTCCGAGGCGCTCCACGGCGACCTCGGGATGATCCTGGAGGGCGACGTCGTCCTGGCGCTGTCGTACTCCGGCGAGTCGACGGAGGTGGCCGCCATCGTGCCGCAGGTGAAGCGGCGGGGCGCCACGCTGATCGCGATGACCGGCAAGCCGGCGTCCACGCTGGGGAAGGCCGCGGACATCCTGGTCCGGATCACCCTCAAGGAGGAGGCCTGTCCCCTGAACCTCGCGCCCACCGCGTCCACCACGGCCCAGCTCGCGATGGGCGACGCGCTCGCCATGGCGCTCTCGGTGGAGAAGGGGTTCCGCCCCGAGGACTTCGCCGCGCTCCACCCGGGCGGAAAGCTCGGAAAGAGGTTCCTGCGGGTCGAGGACCTGATGCGGACGGGCGTCGACGTCCCCTCCGTCCCGGTGGACGCGCCGATGAAGGACGTCGTCTACGAGATGTCGAAGAAGCGGCTCGGAATCACCGGCGTGGTAGACGCCGCCGGCACTCTCGTGGGCGCGGTGTCGGACGGTGATCTCCGTCGCCTGCTCGAGAAGGACGCCTTCCAGATCGCGCGGGAGACCGCGGCGAACGCCATGACGAGGGAGCCGAAGACGATCCGGAAAGAGGCCCTCGCGACGGAAGCGCTTTCGATCATGGAACGCCGGAAGATCACGTCGCTCTTCGTCGTCGACGCCGACGGGCGTCCCGTCGGCGCCCTCCACCTCCACGACCTGTGGGGCGTGGAGTCTATTTAGGGCGGATAATGCGGTTCATATGCCCGCTCAACCGATCGTCCCCGACGACCTCCGCACCCGGCTCAGCCGCATCCGCGGCATCGTCCTCGATGTGGACGGCGTCCTCACCGACGGCAGGCTCACGTTCGACGAGGAGGGGCGGGAGCTGAAGTCCTTCGACGTGAAGGACGGCATGGGCATCGTGCTGATGCGGGATCTCGGCTACCGCGTCGGCCTCATCTCGGCCCGCTCCTCGAAGGTCGTGGAGGCGCGCTCGAAAGACCTGAAGATCCCGCCGGAGTTCGTGATGCAGAACGAGCGGGACAAGGCCGCGGCGTTCGACCGGATGGTGGCCCGGTGGGAGCTCGACGCGCACGAGGTGGTCGCCGTCGGCGACGACCTCCCCGACCTCGGAATGATGCGGCGCGCCGGCGTCAGCGCTTGCCCGTCCGACGCCATCGCCATCGTACGTGACGCCTCCGCCCTCCAGCTCACGAGGCCCGGAGGCAGCGGCGCCGTCCGGGAGCTGTGCGACCTCATCCTGGAGATCCGCCGCGGCTCGCGCGCGGACAAGCCCGGGCCCGTTGCCGTCCCCTCGCCGCAGCAGCCGTCCGAAGGCGGGGTCATCCGGTTCCCCGGACGGGGCTAGCGAACCTAGTTCACCACTTCTTCCGCGGATTTCGCGGTCAGCGCACGCCGCAGCCAGCGATCGAGGATGTCGCCGTCCTGACAGGCGAGGAGGCGAGCCCTGAGGTCGTCCGAAACAGGGAGGCCCCGTTCCGCGAGGATCGAGAGAACGCTCTCCGCTCGGCCCTCATTGCGGCCCTCGTTGCGGCCCTCATTGCGGCCCTCATTGCGGCCGATCGCTATGTGCTTCTTGGCAAACTCGCTGACGAACTCGTAGTTCTTCATCTCCATGGCTCTCTCCAGGCTCTCACGTACCGCGGCGCTCACGGCCCGCCAGACGAGGTCATTGTAGAGCGCGGCCCGTTCGTCCGAAAGGCGCGAGGCCGCCGCGATCGCCGCAAGCGCGATCTCGAGGATGTTGTCATCTCCCGCGTGAGCAATGACGCTGAGGACGGCGAGCTCGGCATCTGGGGTCTCAGGATCGATGATGATCGGCACGTTCCTCGGGCCCAGCACCAGCGTCTTCACACGGTTCTCTTCCGTCACGCGACGCGCCCACTCGGCGACGGAGGCGTCCGGCGTCACGACGAGAAGGTAAACCGGGCAGCGCATTCGCGCGAAAAGGGTCGCGCCGTAGACGGGCCACGAATACCGCTTCTCCGGATCGCGCGAGAGCTGGACCTCGACGACGATCGCGCTCACCGGCACCTGCTTCTCGTCGCTCAGGACGACCGTGAGGTCGGCCCGATACTCGGTGGGAGACACCTGGGTGAACGAGGAGTCCGAGAGCGTGACCGCGGCGAACGGAGGCAGATCGACCTGAAGCCAGGTCCGCAGAAGCTCCGGAATGAGCGCGGGCCGCTCACGCAGCAAGAGGACGACGGCCTCGTGGTTGATGGTCGGGGGCATCTGCTTCAGCTAACCGCTCTCGTCGTCCTCGACCGCTGTGTCGGTGTCCGCGGGAAGCTCTTCCCAGGTCCCGGTCGCGAAGCGGTTCGCGCGGGCGTCGAGGGTTCTCCGGATGCGGGTGCGGAAGGCCAGGAGCTCGAGCTGCCGGAGGCGGAGTGGCTCGCCGGTGCGGCGCCGCTGCTGCTGCCGGGCCACCGCGAGCTTCAGCGCGCTGGTCACGTACTCGTGTCGCTCGTCGGCGCGGCCGAAGCGCTTCTCGAGGAGACGGCGCCACGGAACGGCGAGGGAGCGGACGTCGGCCTCCGGCAGGAGGCCCAGCTTGACCTCCTCCAGGAGCTCCCGGCGGGCCCGCAGCCACTCGGACAGGGGCGCCGGGACCCAGGCCGCGAGAGCGACGCCGACAGCGAGCAGGGCGAAACGCCGCGCGGGGAGGTGGCCCGCCGCGAACGTCAGCGCTCCCGCGCTCCCGGCGGTCAGCGCGACCGCCCCGGCCCACAACGCGCCCCGCCGCCAGCCGGCGTCGGTGTTCGCGCGCGACCCCTCCGCGGCGAAGAAGGAGAGAGAGGCGGCCGCGATCAGCGCCCCGCTCGCGACCCTCTCCGGACGCTCGACGCGGAGAACGGCCGCGGCGACGAGGATCACCGGAAGCCCCAGCGCCAGCCCGGAGAGCGCGGCGTGCGAGGCGATGGGCGGCCACGTGGAGCCGTGGACGACGGCGGCCACGGCAGCCACGACGAGGAGCGCGGCCGCCGCGGAGAGAGGGTCGGGCAGGCGGGCCGGCAGGTACCCGAACGCCGCGACGCCGAGGAAGAGCCCGCTGGCCACGAGCCATCGCCGCCCGCCCGTGCCGCCCAGGAGCGCGAGGGCGAGCGCGGCGATCCGGACGAGAGGCTCGGCCTTCACAGCCTCGGGTGCTTCAGGAAGTAGAGGCGCGTGGCCTCGACGTCGCGGCGGATCTGCGCGGTCAGCTCCATCATCGACGGGAAGGTGACCTCGTCGCGCAGGCGGTCGCAGAACGAGAGGCGGATCGGCTCCCCGTAGACGTCGGACGAGAAGTCGAGGACGTGCGATTCGACGGTGGTGGCGTAGTCCTCGTAGACGGTGGGGCGCGTGCCGATGTTCGTCACGCAGGTGAACGTCCGCTCGAAGGAGCGGATCAGGACCGTCCCCACGTAGACGCCGTCCTTCGGCAGGAGCTCGTTCTCGGGCTTCAGGTTGATGGTGGGAAAACCGATCTTTCGACCCATCCGATCGCCCTTTGCGATGAGTCCGTCCATGGCGAACGGGCGCCCCAGGAGCTCCTCCGCCTTCCGCACGTCCCCCTCGTGCAGCGCGCTCCGGATGCGCGTGGACGAGACGGGACCGTCGGCGTCGGCCACGTCGGAGATGCCCGTCACCTGGAAGCCGCACTCCCCGCCCAGCCGGCGCAGGAGGTCGAGGTCACCGCCGCGCCCTTTCCCGAACATGAAGCGCTCCCCCACGTGGAGCTCACGGATGGCGAGCCGCTTCACGAGGAGGTCGCGGACGAAATCCTCCGCGGTCGTGAGCGAGAGGTCGCGCGTGAAGGGGACGATCACGACGGCGTCGACGCCGCAGGCCTCGATCGCCTCCTCCCGCTGCCGGAGCGTCTGGACCATGAGCGGCGCGTGCTCCGGGCGGAGGACCCGGAGGGGGTGAGGGTCGAACGTGACCACCACCGACGGCGCCTTCAGCTCCGCGGCCCGTCTCACCACCTCCGCCAGCATTCGCTGATGCCCGCGGTGGACGCCGTCGAAGTTGCCCACGGTGACGACGCCGCGCCGAGGCAGGTCCACCGGGCGATACGGATCTCGGACGACGTTCACGCGGCGGTGGACGTCGCCTGGGCGACGATCTTTCCGACGAGGTCGTACTCGTGCGCCTCGGTCACCTTGACGGTGACGAGGCCGCCCACGTTCGGGACCATCCCCGCGGGAATGTCGTTGATCAGGAGCCGGCCGTCGATCTCGGGCGCCTGGCTGCGGAGCCGGCCTTCGAGGAGGAGGTCGATCTCGCGGCACGGCCCCTCGAGGATCGCCTCGAACGTCTTCCCCTTGCGGGCGCGGTTCTTCGCCTTCGAGATCTTCTGCTGCGCCGCCATGATCGCGGCGCGACGTTCTTCCTTCACCGCCATCGGAATCGGGTCGTCGAGCGGCGCGGCGCCGGAGCCGGGCTCCGGCGAGTAGGTGAAGACCCCCAGGTTGTCGAGCTCCACGTCCTTCACGAACGAGAGGACGTCCTGGAAGTCGGCGTCGGTCTCGGTGGGAAAGCCGGTGATGAAGGTGGAGCGGATCGCGATGTCGGGCACCCGCTCGCGCATCCCGTCGATCATCTTCCGATAGGACGTCGGGTCGCCGCCTCGCTTCATCGACGCGAGGACGCTCCTCGAGACGTGCTGGAGCGGGATGTCGACGTAGGAGACGAACCGATTCTCCTGGCCCATCAGGTCGAGGACCGAGTGGTGCAGCGTCTTCGGGTAGGCGTACAGGAAGCGGATCCAGGGGAACGAGGTCTCCTTCAGCAGCGCCTTCACCAGCGTGGCGAGACCCGTCCGGGAGAGACCAATGTCCTCGCCGTAGCGCGTGGTGTCCTGCGAGATGAGGACCAGCTCGGTGACGCCTTGCCGCTCCAGCGACTGCGCCTCGGCCACCAGGGAGGCCACCTGCCGCGACCGCTGCAGGCCGCGCATCTGCGGGATGGTGCAGAAGGTGCACGGGTTGTTGCAGCCCTCCGCCACCTTCAGGTAGGCGTAGCCCTTCCGGTTCGTCAGGACGCGGGGGGCCAGGTCGTCGTAGAGCCGCGTGGCGAGGGGCTTGGCGGTGAAGCGGGCGAGCGACGGCAGGCCCAGCGCCGCGGCCGGCGCCTTCTCGAGCTCGTCCAGGCCGATGAAGTTGTCCACCTCGGGGATCTCGGCGGCCAGCTCCTTGCCGTATTTCTGCACCATGCAGCCGGCCACCACCACCCGGTCGATCTCCCCCGCTTCCTTGCGGCGGACCTGCTCCAGGATCGCGTCCACCGACTCTTCCTTGGCGGCGTCGATGAAGCCGCAGGTATTCACGATGACGACGCGCGAGCGCTCGGGATCCGTGAGGGTGAGCCCCTCGCGCTGGAGATGGCCGAGCATCACCTCGGTGTCGACGAGGTTCTTGGGGCAGCCGAGCGAGATGACGCCGACGGAGGGAAGAGTGTTCTTCATTTGATCTGGTCGCCCTCCGGAACCCGGCGGCGAATCTGTGATTCTATCCTGCGCGGAACGGAAGAGGCTGGGAGGCCAGGATGGCGGCCGGATTGGCGTCGAACAGCCCCTGCTCGGCCTCGTTTCCCCAGGCCTTCCTCACCCGCTCGCGAGCCGCGGCCAGGCGGGGCGGACGGTGCTTCAGATCGTGCGCGTCCGAGGCGATCACGTGGACGAGGCCCCCCTCGAAGAAGGTCTCGCAGGCCGCCTGCGCGAGCTTCCCGAACTCCCCCAATAGGCTACCGGCCGTGACCTGGGTGACCGCCCCCCTGTCCACGAGCGCCGCCAGCCGTTCGGGCTCCGCGCTGAAGACGCGGTTCCGCTCCGGATGCGCGACGACAGGCGTGATGCCGAGAATGGAGAGCTCGTGGAAGACGGACTCCGCCGTCTTCGGCACGAAGCCGGGCGGGAACTCGACGAGGAGGTAGGAGCCCCGGTTCAGCCGCGTCACCGGGCTCACCTTCTGATCGAGGAACTCGAGAAGGTCGGTGGAGAACCAGAACTCGCAGCCCGGCAGGATGGTCGGGCGTCCGCCCAGGAGCCCGTTCAGCTTCGCGATCTGGGCGTCGCGAGACCCTTCGTCCGCGTTGATCCAGCTGTCCCGGAGGACATGCGGCGTGGCGACGATGGTCTCGATCCCCTGCTCGGCCGCGGCGCGGCAGAGCGCGACCGCGGCGTCCCAGTCGGGCGGGCCGTCGTCGATGGCGGGGAGGCAATGGAAGTGGATGTCGATCACGCGCGCTCCGGGGCGAAGGCCCAGCGCGCGTCGCGGGGGGGCGTGATCTCCACGAAGCCCTCGAGCGACCCGGGCGGCTCGCCCAGCGGGGCGCCCCCCACCGACACCCAGGCATGCCCATCGAGCACCTTCTCGGCGGGACCGGCAGGCCCTCCGGACGGCGCGGGCGGGCTGTCCTTCTTCCGGAAGCCCACGTGGAGCGTGACGCCCTCGTACTGCGAGAGGAGGCCGAAAAGGACGATGGACCGCGAAAGGCAGGTGTCCAGCGGGCAGAGCCGCCGGACGGCGCGCCGGCTGGCCAGGAAGGCCGTCCACGCGCGGGCCGCGTCGAGCCGCTTCGAGCCCGAGCCGACGAGCGTCGCGGGGATCAGCGGCGTGCCCCGGCGGAGCTGTCCTCGAAGGCGCAGCGCCCGGAGGCACGCTTCGGCGTGGAAGCCGAACCACGAGACGGGGTGCGCCATCGGCCTACGAGTCTATCGCCGTCCGGAGCGCCGCGGCCGCGCGGTCCACGTCGTCGTCCCCCACGTCCGCGTGCGTGACGAACCGGATCGAGTCGGGCCCGGCCGCGCCGGCCAGGACGCCGTTCTCCTTCAGCCGGGCGCAGACGGCGTTGGCGTCGCGCGAAACCTGGAAGAGGAGGATGTTCGTCTCCACGGCGGCCGGGTCGAGCGTGACGCCCGGGATCTCGGCCAATCGCTCGGCGAGCCGCCGGGCGCGGGCGTGGTCCTCCACGAGGCGCGCCCTCTCGTCCAGCGAGACGAGCGCCGCCGCGCCGAGGACACCCGCCTGACGCATGCCGCCGCCGAAGAGCTTCCTCACCCGGCGCGCCTCGGCGATGAAGTCTTTCGAACCCGCCAACGCGCTTCCCACGGGGGCGCGCAGCCCCTTCGAGAAGCAGACCATCACCGAGTCGAAGCCGTCCGCGAGCGCTCGCTCGGTGAGGCCCGACGCGGCGGAGGCGTTCCAGAGCCGGGCCCCGTCGAGGTGGGTCTTCAGCCCGCGCTCCTTCGCCAGCGCGAGGAGGGCGTCGACGGCCGGGCGCGGGACCACCCGGCCCCCCGCGAAGTTGTGGGTGTTCTCGAGCGCCAGGACGGAGGTGCGCGGGAGGTAGTAGACGGCCTCCGGCCTGATCCAGGGCGCGACCGCCGAAGGTGCCATCACCCCTTTCTCCCCCGCCACCGGGCGCGGGAGGAGGCCCGAGAGCGCCGCCATCGCCCCCATCTCGTAGTGGAAGATGTGGCTCTTCGCCTCGAGGATCACCTCGGTTCCGGAGCGCGCGTGGACGCGGAGCGCCGCCTGGTTCCCCATGGATCCGGTCGGGACGAAGAGCGCGGCCTCCTTTCCCAGGAGCTCGGCCGTCCGCTCCTCGAGGCGCCTCAGCGTCGGGTCCTCGCCGTAGACGTCGTCGCCCACCTCGGCCTCGGCCATCGCGCGCCGCATGGCGGGCGTCGGCTTCGTGACGGTGTCGGATCGGAAATCGGAGACTCTGTCGGTCATGTCACCCCACCACGAGCGCCAGGACGGCGAGGACGAGCCCCACCCCGGTCACGCGCTCGCTCTTCTTGTGCGCCCCCTGGAACTTCTTCCGCCACGGGTCGTCGGCGCCCGCCTGGTCGAGATCGCCGATCTTCTCCCGAAAGTAGCGCATCTTCGGCTGCACCACCATCACGGCGTAGACGTGCGACGCGATCAGGAGGAAGAGGATCGTCGCCCGGACGATGCGGCGCCCCGGCAAAGCGCTCCCGGCCGTCTGCACCTCGAGGAGGACGCCGATGAGGAGCCCGCCCGCGACGATGAACTTCGCCTTGTCGAGGATGGCCAGGATGTCGGCGAAGATCGCTCCGGCCAGCGCGCGTGAGGGGATCTGCGCGAAGAGCCGGGTCGCGACCACGATGGCGAGGAGCGTTCCGCCGATCCAGACGGCGAGGCCGAGGCCGATGGCGATCCGCGAGAGCTCCAGGGGGAGATCGGTAGCTGACATTTCCCGAGTGTAGTGGGAGCTTCCTCTTATAATCCGCGCCCATGAAACTGACGACCGAAGAGAAGGCCGTTCTGCTACGGCGCTACTGGGCTGGCGAGCCCGTCCTGTCTCCGAAGACGGGCCGGCCCATGAGGGCCTTCTTCGTGGACCGCACGTACAGCCCGCAGGTCGTCATGATCGGCAACCGGGGCGAGCACCTCCGCTTCGACCAGAAGCCGCGCCAGATCATCTTCTCGAAGGGGCACATCAAGTCGATGGTGCGCGATGCCAAGGAGCGCGAGAACCCCGTCTGCCCTCAGGATTTCCAGCCCCTCCTCGTGAAGCGGGCTCCCGCCGTCCGCTTTCCGATGGAGTGGGACTGGCAGTTCTACTGCTCGCGCTGCTTCTCGATGGGCGAGTGGCAGTACACCGACAAGGCCGACGACGTCGTGGCCGCGCCCGCCAAGAAGAAAGAGGCGCCGGCGTTCCACGACGAGACGATTCCGCTCCCGAAGCGGATGGAGATGGCCAAGGACGGCGACCTTTCCCTGAAGCTCTACGCGGCCATGGCCCAGACCGACTGCACGGCGTGCGGCTACGACTGCGAGGGCTACGCGAAGGCGCTGGCCGACGGGTCCGAGAAGAACTACACGCTCTGCGTGCCCGGCAAGCAGGAGACCGAGTCGATCCTGAAGCAGCTCCTCGTGGGAGCCGGCATCGTCAAGTAGCCGGCCTCTTCAGGGGCCTGAGGGGCTTCGTCGCGTCTCCGTCGCCGTTCACGTCTCCGCCGGCGCCCTCGGCGTCCGAAGCGGAGTCCGATATCGGGATCCTCACACGAAACCTCGCCCCTCTGCCGGGCCGGCTCTCGGCCTCGATGACGCCGCCGTGGAGCTCGATGTAGGCCCGGGCCAGGGCGAGCCCGATGCCCGTCCCCCGGTAGGCCCTCGTGGTCGACCCGTCCCCCTGACGGAACCGCTCGAAGATGCGGGGAAGGTCCTTCGGGTCGATTCCGACGCCATCGTCCTCGACGGTGAAAAGGATCTCACCCCCCTCGACGCGGCTCTTCACGTCGATACGCCCCCCCTGCGGCGTGAACTTCACGGCGTTGTGGACGAGGTTCCAGAGCACCTGCCTCATCCGGATCGGGTCGAGCTTCACCGGGACCTGCCCCTCGGCCGGGGCCTCGGTGTGAAGGCCGATCCCCTTTCCCTCGGCCATAACGGCGACGGGCTCGATGGCCTCGCGGACGAGCGCCCCCAGGTCCACGACCGAACGCTCCAGCCGTGTTCCCCCTTCCTCGAATCGCGAAAGGTCGAGAAGGTCGGAGATGAGCGTCAGGAGGAACTGCGCCGACCGCCGGATCTGCTCCACCGCCGTGGCCACGATGTCGGGGCCGGGCTTGTCCTCGGCCAGCACCTCGCTCCATCCGAGGATCGCCGTGAGCGGCGTCCGGAGCTCGTGGTTGATGTTCTGCAGAAAGTAGTCGCGGTGGCGGTGCGCGTCCCGGAGCTTCTCGTAGCTCCTCTGGAGCTCCTCGTAGAGCCGCGCGTTCCGGAGGAGCAGCGCCGCCTGGTCGGCATAGCCCTGGATGGCGGCCTGGTCCTCGAGATCGAACGGCCCCGCCTTGTCGCTGACCACCATCACGCCCATCACGCCCGCCTCGGTCTTCAGGGGGGCGAAGACGACGTTCCTCTCCAGCTGGAACATCCGGACGAGCGGCATCGAGACGCGCGGATCCGCGTGGAGGTCGTTCGAAACGAACATCTCGCTCGTCTTGAACGCCAGCATCGCCAGGCTGTGGTCGGAGGGGCCGATGCTCACGCCCTCGCGGAGCTGTTCGTCGTCGATCCCGTCGAGGCCGTACCCCGGGAGCGTGAGGACCAGCGACCGCGTCTCGCCGTCGTACAGGTAGAGCCAGCTCTTCCTGGCGGCCACGAGCTCGGCGATCCTCTGCGTGAGCCGGGCGTACGTGTGGTCCGACCGCGTCATGACCGCGGCCGCGCGCGCCACCTCGTGCTGCCCCTGCATGAACGCGATGCGCCGCCTCACGCGGTTCGCCAGGTCCTTCATCGCGCGGATCAGGCGCCCCAGCTCGTCCTGACGCCCCTCGCCCGAGAGGGCCGACGGCGGCCCGCCATGGGCGATCGCGTCCGCGAATCGGGCCACGCGGCGGATCGAGGCCGTGGCCCGCTTGGAGACGGCCACGAGGAGGCCCGTCAGGGCGAGGAGCAGCACGAGGTAGATGGCCTGCAGCTTCTGGCGCCGCTCGCGGGCCGCCCGGAAGATCGGCTCGACGTCCGCGTCGATGGTTCTCTGGAGCGCGGACACCGGGATGAGGCGCCCGTAGGCCCACGGCGAGCCGCGCAGCCAGCGCGTCGCCAGGATGACGCGCTGCCCGCGCACGGACGCTTCGATGTCGAGCTCCGCCTGCTTGAGGCCCAGCGCGAGAATTTCCCGGTGCTCTGCCTCCGAGCCCTTCGCGGCCGCGCCGCCTGAGAATCGGAAGATGAGCTCGCCCGTCCGCGTGAGGAGGACCTCGGTCTCCTCCGCGAGGTGTCTCTCGAGGCTCTTCTTCACCAGCTCGTCGAGCGCCCAGTCGGCCCCGACCAGCGCCACGATCTCGTCCCGCGCGTCGTGGATCGGCGTGATGGCGGTGACGATCCGGCCGCGCCCGGCGTACCGGTCCTCGTACGCGCCGGTCCAGATGAGGGGCAGCTCTCCCTCGCGCCGGGCAAGGGCTCGCAGCTGGCCCTCCCACTTGCCGGGCACCTTGAAATCGGCCTGGACGCCGGCTTCGACGAACGGCGTCAGGTCCCGCCAGGGAACCGAGCGGAGGACGCCCGCCTTCGTCGAGACGTAAAGGGCCGACAGCGACGACTGCCCCGCGAGGAGCGACGCGAAGGTCGACTCCACCCGGCGCGTCATCGACAGGTCGCGACGCGCCTCGAGAGGGTCCGGGGAGGCACGCGACACGAGCGCCGCGCTGGGGCCCGGAGTGCCGGAGCGCAGGGGGTGGCCGGGCCTGTCGAGCAGCGTCTCCGCCGGCAGCCCCGGGTCGGGCCCCGCGGCGATGGCGACGCGGACGGTCGCCGCCGCCGCGTCGAGCACCCGCACGATGTCCGCCGATCGCTCGTCCAGCTCGCGGACGCGCTCGTCGGCCGCGATCCGGACCGAGACCCGCGTCCGGTCCTTGGCTTGCTGGAGGAGTAGCGCTTTCAGTTCGGACTCGGCGCTCCCCGCCATCCGGTTCGACACGAGCTGATAGACCACGGCCGGGACCATGACGATCGCCAGGAGGAACCAGAAGAGCTGCGCTCCCAGCGAGCGCCGGGGGTCCCACCAGTCGCTCGAGAGGAGCGGGACGGACGCCTCGGACGAGGTCTTCGAGGTCGGGTTGCGCGAGTCGCTCGTCAAGGAGCGCTAACTGTAGCGCTTTCTCTCACTCGTAGCGCAGGGCCTCGATCGGATCCAGCCGGCTCGCCTTCAGCGCCGGGTAGAAGCCGAACGTGATCCCGACCAGCGCCGAGAAGACGAAGGCCAGGGCGACGGCCTGGGATTCGACGGAGACGGGCCAGCCGGCGAAGCGCGCGACGACCTTCTGGATGACCACGCCGAACGCGATGCCGACGGAGCCGCCGATCACGGAAAGCACCACCGCCTCCACGAGGAACTGGGCCCGGATGTCGCCCCCCTTGGCCCCGATGGCCATCCTCACGCCGATCTCGCGGGTCCGCTCCGTCACAGACACCAGCATGATGTTCATGATGCCGATGCCGCCCACGAGGAGCGAGACGCCGGCGATCGACCAGAGGAGGTAGCTCATGGTCTTCGACTGCTCCTCGGCCTGCTGGAGCATCTCGGTCTGCGAGCGGATCATGAAGTCGTCTTCCTGACCCATGGCCTTGTTGATCTTGTGGCGCTGGCGCAGGAGAGCCGTCAGCTCCTCCTGGGCCCGGCCCACGAGCTCGTTCGACGACGCCGACGCCAGGATGATCCCCACGGAGGTCGTCCCCTGCAGCTTCTTGCGCACCGTCTCGTACGGCGCGATCACGACGTCGTCCTGATCCTGGCCCATCGAGGAGCCGCCCTTCTGCTCGAGGACGCCCACCACCCGGAACGGGATGTTCTTGATCCGGATCATCTTCCCGATCGGGTCCTCGTCCCCGAAGAGCGTCGTGGCCACCGTCTTGCCGAGGACGCAGACCTTCGACGCGGCACGGTTGTCGGCGTCGGTGAAGAACTGTCCGACCGCCAGGTTCCATGAGCGGATCGCGGGCCACTCCACCTCGCCCCCCTGGATGGAGGTGGACCAGTTCTGGTTGCCGTAGACCACCTGCGCGACGGTGCGGGTGGACGCCGAGACGTACGCCAGGCTTCCGACCTCCTTCCGGATGGCCTCCACGTCCGAGTACGCCAGCTTCGAGTTCGTGCCGAAGCCGGCACGCGCGCCCGACGACGTGGTGGTCCCGGGAAAGATCATCAGGAAGTTCGTCCCGAGCGACCGGAGCTGGTTCTCGGCCTGCTGGCGCGCGCCCTCGCCGATCCCGATCGTGGCCACCACGCAGGCGACGCCGATGATGATGCCGAGCGCGGTGAGGAGCGAGCGGAGCTTGTTGCGCCCCAGGGCGCGGAACGCCACCTTCAGGATGCTGCTGGACTTCGTCATGGCTGCTTCTCCCCGGCGATGCGCCGGTGCGTGACGGGCACGTCGGACTTGATCCTGCCGTCGAGGAAGGTGACCACGCGCTTGGCGTGCTCGGAGATGTCGGTCTCATGAGTGATCAGGACGACCGTCTTCCCTTCGTCGTTCAGGCTCTGGAAGATCGCCATGACCTCCTCGGAGGTCTTCGAGTCGAGGTTTCCGGTGGGCTCGTCCGCGAGGACGATCGTCGGGTCGTTCACCAGGCTGCGGGCGATGGCCACGCGCTGCTGCTGTCCTCCCGAGAGCTGCGCGGGGGTGTGGTCCCAGCGGTCGCCCAGGCCAACCCTCGTGAGGCAGCCCTTGGCCTTCTCCTGCTGCTGGGCGTCCGTGAGGTTCAGCTTCTTCGAGTAGAGGAGCGGCAGCTCCACGTTCTCGAGCGCGCTCGTGCGGGCGAGCAGGTTGAAGCTCTGGAAGACGAAGCCGATCTTGTCGTTCCGGATCTCGGCGCGCGCGTCGCGGTCGAGGCCCGAGACGTCGATTCCCTCGAGGATGTAGCTTCCGGCCGAGGGGCGATCGAGGCAGCCGACGATGTTCATGAAGGTGGACTTGCCCGAGCCCGACGGCCCCATCACCGCCAGGAACTCGCCCGGCTCCACCGTGAGCGTGACGCCGTCCAGCGCGCGGACCTCGGTGCCTCCCATGCTGTAGACACGCGTGAGGTCCCGGAGCTCGATGACGGGACGGCCGTTCGATCCGCCCGGCATCAGAACCCGCGCCGTCCGCGCCCGCCGGCCGGACCGCCGCCGCCGAGGTCCCCGGCGCGGACGGTGGCCAGGCCCACGACGACCTCGGTCCCTTCCTTCAGCTCGTCCGACTCGATGGTGGTGACGTTGCCGTCGGTGATCCCCGTCTTCACCTTGACCGCCTTCAGCTTGCCGCCCGGGACCTCGACGTAGAGGACGCCGCCGCGCTGCGGCCCGCCGGCGCCGCGGCCGCCTCCGCCGCCACGCATGCCGCCGCCGCCCATCGCGCCGCCCGGACGCCTCTCCCCGCCGCCGGCTCTCTCGGCTCTTTCGCCGCCACCGGCCCTCTCGCCCCCGGCGGCTCTCTCGGCGCCGCCCGGACGCTCGACCGGTTTGTCCGCGACCCCTTCGGCCGACTTCTCGGCCGGCTTCTCGGACGCCTTCGCCTCGGCGACGAGATCGGCCGGACTGGGCCGGAAGCGGAGGGCCGCGTTCGCGACCTTGAGCGTGTCCTTCCGGACATCCACCGGTACGAGCACGTTGGCGGTCATGCCCGGGCGGAGCTTCAGGTCTGGGTTCGGCACATCGAGGAGCACCGGGTAGGTGACGACGTTCTGCACGGTCTGCGGCGACAGGCGGATCTGGGCGACGGCCCCGTGGAACGGTCTGTCCGGGAACGCGTCGACCGAGAAGGACGCCTCCTGCCCCACGCGGATCCGGCCGATGTCGGCCTCGTCGATGTTGGTCAGGACCTGCATCTTCGTGAGGTCCTGCGCGATGGTGAAGATGACGGGAGCCTGGAACGAGGCCGCGACGGTCTGCCCCACGTCGTACTGCCGGTCGACCACCACGCCCTCGATCGGCGACTTGATGCTCGTGTAGGCGAGGTTCGTCATCGCCTGCTTCAGAGACGCGTTCGACTGCTCGAGGCTGGCGGCCGCCGAGTCGCGCTGCGTCATCGCGGCGTCGTAGTCGGCCTTCGACGCGAGCTGCTGCTCGGTGAGCCGCTTCGACCGCGCGAAGCTGATCTCGGCGTTCCGGAGCTCGACCCGCGACTTCTCCACGTCGGCCTTTCGCTGGTCCACCGTGGCCTGGAAGGGCGTGGGGTCGAGCTCGGCCAGGAGCTGCCCCTTCTTCACCTCGGCGTTGAAGTCGACGTAGAGCTTCGAGATGATCCCCGAGACCTGGCTCCCCACCTTCACCGTGATGACGGCCGACAGGGTGCCCGAAGCCGTGACCGTGGCCGTGACCGTGCCCCGCTCCAGCTTCTCGCGCCGGAACTTCGGCTCGTCCGACTTCCCCTTGTTCAGGTAGACCCCGCCTGCCACCGCTCCGGCCAGGACGAAACCACCGACGATCCACACCGCTTTCGACATTGAGCCCTCTCTAAGACTTCTTCTGTGACCCTGGATCAGTACCGGAGAGCGACCCCGAGCTGGAACGCGTTGATCACCGAGATCCCCGAGGCCGTCCGGAGACGCCGCGCGTTGTATTCAACGGTTCCTTCGATTCCGCGGATTCCGTTCCACGCGATTCCGACCTGGTGAACCCTCTCGGAGGTCGCACCTCCACCATAGCTCCACTCTGAATACGTATAGCGATACAAAGTGTTCGGGAGCTCGATCTGCACCTCGACCAGCCCCGCGGAGGAATCTCCGTAGCCGAGGCGAACTCCCGGGGCCTGCGCGCCCCGGCGGAACAGCATCGCCGTGAGGGAGAGCGGTCCAAGGGTGCCGGTGAGGTCGAGAGCCCAGTCCGTTCGCCGGAGCTCGTCGTCGGTCCGGACGATCCGCCCCGACTCCAGAGAGAGGCCCGGCGTGATCGACCAGAGGACGTTGTTCCACTTGTACGTCACCCGCCCGCCGAAGGAGTCGCGCAGCTTCGCATCGGGGTCGGATTCGACCCCGATGCCATCCGCCTCCCAGGCCACATGGTCGTTCTGTCCAAAGTAAGAGGCGCTCCACGTCAGGGTGTCGTGACCGAGCCTCCGTGAGCCGCACAGGGCGGCGCCGAAGTCCGGGTTCCTTGAGACGCCGTTCCGGGAGAAAAGATTACCCGCGAAGGTGACATCTTCGACCCCGAAGGTCCGCGGGAGCTTCCCGGCGCGTACCTGGCCCGCCGGGGTCTCGACGAAGGCGAAGCCCTCCTC
>Ga0154020_10001160_pt1 | contig 32533 bp, 48 predicted proteins | sample Klosneuvirus_201_FD_109709 | JGI IMG/M metagenome (GOLD analysis project Ga0154020, IMG submission 109709) | Active sludge microbial communities from wastewater, Klosterneuburg, Austria - Klosneuvirus_20160825_MG | ecosystem: Engineered > WWTP > Aerobic digester > Activated sludge | place...
TGAGTCAGGCCACCAGGCGCGCGCACCAGCCCGACCACCACAGTTGGTGGGAGAACGACTCTTCACCGCACGCTGACCCCACGTCATTTTTCGATTTCAACGCATCTCGGTAGCACGAAGTCTCTCCCGTCGACATATCCGGAACGCGACCTTTCTCATTCCTCTAGAGTCAGCCGCCCCACTTTCCTGTCAGCGCAGCGTATTTGATTGAGCACCCTCATTCAGGTTCAAGCTGTACAGGAAAGATGTATGTCTCGTGCTAGATCGTACAGTATCGAGTCCAATTCGCGAGCGGGGACCTCCTATACCGTCACCCGAATCGATTGGAATACCTGCCAGTGCACCTGCCCACACTGGAGGTACCGTGGAACCGACTGTGCCCACATTCGAAAAGCCCAATCAATCGACGCAGCGGGCGCTTCGCTGAAACCCGAACCTCCGATCGTCTACGCGCACGTGAGAGAAGTAACCTCGTCCCCCTTCTGCCGCTGGACGACGTACATTTCCTATCGACCCTCTGTTTTGATCTCTATGCTCACGGTGTGCGATGGGCGACAATCGCCGAACGCTATCGCCTTCCTTCAAGTATCACAAAAGACATCTGCATTGAGTTCGTAGAACAGCACGGAAGAAAGATCTACCAATTCAGAGATGACCCCGCCTTCCCGAGGCATGAGTACCAGATTCTGTCGGGCATCCCGCTACCCGACCTGCCCCGCTTCCAAGAGACACCAATGGACTACCACCTGCGGACCGGATATCCATTCGATTTATGCCGACGCTATCTCCTCCCGTAGCATCTACGCAGGTGCGCGTTCGAGGCACATGCGCAACTCGACCACTCCCCTGAGCATCGCATCCGACCGACGATCTAGGGATGCGCATTTCGTGACAGCAGACCCACTCCACCAACGCATGAGGGTTTATGAATCAAGATTCTCGTCCAATGATGCAAGCACAAGAAACTGGCTATCTCCTGCATCCCCCGTACGGAACTCGTCACACCCCGATCACGATTGATACCACCGAATGGACACATGTGTGTTCCGCCCGCTTTGGGCCTGGACGACCTTGCAGTTTTAGCAAGAGTACCAAGTGGACTGGTGACGCGTACCGGTATGACATATTTATCCGTCCTGATGATCGCTACACCGCTCTGCGATGGGCCAACGGAGCTGGTGAAGGCTGGCTTATCGCAGAAGATAAATGCGAGCGTGAAGAGGGCTCCCTTCTGAAGCATATCGCTGAGATCCTCCCCGAAGCGAGACGCTGGGACTATTGTCATTTCCTCTGGGCCGCAGTAACCCAAAGTCAGCGTGCGGCCGTGTGCACGACGGATGCTGCTTGGGAGGAAGCGATATTGAACAAGAAGATTCAAATTCGCAAACGCAATGGGAGGAGGACTGCATCGATCAAGCCACAAGACCTGACAGTCACGAATACTTCCCTCCCTTCGCCTGAAACCATGGCCACGACCGGCTAATCAAAACTAGGCGCCACACCTATTTGTACATGTTGCAGACAAGTTGCAGATGTGGCGATCCCAGGGCCACCACAACCAATCGCCCCGCCATATACAGCAGAGCAACCGCGGAGCCGAGCGATATCCAAACACACCGCGACCGTATAGGCTTCTCGCTGTAGATAATGTCCATTCGGCTCATGATGACTTGCAATCCCGTCTTCCCTTGCGAGATGGGGGTGCTTCTGAGGTCGGCACCCGTCGGCAACATCCTCCGGATTACCCCGCCCTTTCCACAAAGAGCCTGAACTGGCTCTCCCAAAGCCCTCGAACGTGTACGTCGCGACAATTCATGAAGGTGCAAACTTGCGGCGTCGCTCACTGCGAAATGGTTAATTGTGCCCACGTGCTGCTGACTAAGGGCGAGCTCACGATTGATATTCGATGTCTTCCAAGCAGAAAGAAAGACAATCATTCCCAACTGCAGTCGCTGCAAGTCAGTAATACTTCCACATGAACACTCGGTCTGGACCCGATTTTCGCCCTTATGCGCCATTCAATACCCTTCGCCATTCAACTACGGAACGACATGCTGGAAAATGGCAGTGAAACCCTCTCTCTTGAGGCCATGTTCTGGAGGTGGCTCTGCCTGTTTTCGTTTCGACGGTGGAAAACGGCATTCCGAGGACACCCGATTGGAGTTCCGGGAGAGCGCGACCCGAGGTTCCCCTGCACCAGCTATATGCCGAGGGAGAGGCATGATCACAACGCGCCACACTGTCACTTCCCTGACTGGCACTACCTCTGTGGAACCTGTGCATCAAATGCAACGATACCCAGCCCAATCGCCATGCATTCTCCCAACGGTAAGATCCGTCCTGAAGTGACTACGGACAGCCCTCTGGCAACACCCATAAGCGAGGCCAGATGAAAAAGGAGTACGCCGTCTCAGTCATATTTCCTGAGGTGTTAGTCAAACATAGCCGGCAACAGATCAGAGTCTCAGCGAGCAATCTTCGCCTCGCCGCCAATGAAGGACTGAAAGCCATTTTGAAACGAGAGGGGATTAAAGGCAGGCGACTAAACCGTGTTCAGCTTGTTGTGGTTCGGGCGGGGCCTGACCCGTCCGAGACCTCATACTAGAGAACACAGTAACAATATGAACCCACTGCATGTACGCATCCAAACCAGGTGGGAGCATTTGCTTCTCAGACAGATCGGAAAACCGTGTTGCTGCTCGACACTGCTGGTTCTCTGTGGCCGCATTCTCACTCCAGACAGCTCGCCGTCCCAGTCCAATGAGTCATGGGCCTTTGGCATGACCATTGTTGCCGTGTTTCTCTTCGCCAGGCAGCTCTGTCGGACCTTGGTCGCGCAACGGGTGAGCTACACATTGATCAGTTTCATCGTGCTCCTCGCGACAACCATCTTCCTCCTGGAAATAAGCGTCACGTGGACTGCCTGGATCTATTCACTCGGTGCCCTCGTCCTCAGCGTTCTCAACGTCTCCACCGTCCCATCACGTTTTAGCCCCTTGTGTCACCAACTGTGGGGAACTGGCAGATCAGTGGGGCGCTTTGACCCTATTGCTTCTCACGATCTGGGCCCGGGCTTTACCGTGGTGTCGCTGAGTCACACGCACAAACCCTCAAAGATGCTCGATGAGTGACAAGACACTCTGGTTACGCACTCTGTCGTCCACCCAGCTTGCCCATGTCGGGTTGAATGGCGCCTAGGCGCAGGTGATCGGTGTATGGGATGTCACTCCATCACAGAGGTATTTCGACAACGACCATGCAACAACAATGCTCCTCTACACCTGATACCCAGAGGCCAATTCTCTCGGTAGGCATACTTTCCCAACGCATCCGCCGGCAGATCTCGCCGATGCTCTCATGGCCAACACAACTCATCCAAGCACAATGGATTAAGCCACAAGCCAATAAAGGCCAAAAAGGGTTTTTCTCGGTCACCCTTGCGGACACACAGAATCCACAGATCGCGATCGAGGCGATGATCTGGGAGCGATCGGTCATTCAGCGCGTACTCGAACAAGGACAGCAATTCGGCCACGACCTTCTTGATCGAAATTCGAGGGTCGAAGTGATCGTCGAAGCCACGCTTGGATACTGGGCAAGTAAGAACGCGATCTATGTGCTGATTCATCAGCTCAGTACGATCGGGATGCTCGGCATGCGTCAGCAACAGCGTGAAGCAGCCGTGCGCACACTCAAGGAAGAAGGACTGCTGACCCGTAACGCCAGCCTCCTCTGGCCAATGTTCCCGCTACGGGTCGGCATCATTGGCAAACAAGGCAGCGACGCCATTCACGATATCCTCGGCGTCCTTAACAGCAGTCCCTATCGATTCGATACCACGATATTCCATACCGCAGTTCAGGGAGTCGGTGCCATTCCAGGACTGCTCAAGGCTTTTCACGACATTGCCATGAGCACGACGCCCATCGACGTCATCATTCTGGCCAGAGGCGGAGGAAAGGAACTCGATTTACTTGCATTCGATAATATTGATGTCGCTCGCGCAGTCGCAACGGCGAGTAAACCCGTCCTGACAGGACTCGGACATCACCTTGATCGCTCGATCTGCGATGAGGTCGCAGCGAAAGCTCTTTCCACTCCGACGGCAGCCGCGCAACACCTCGTAAGCCATTTAGACAGAGTCCGCGAATCCATCGTGTCAACTCACGCCACAGTCGTTGCACGCGGTCAGCAGACGCTGATGCATTGGAGCCATACCCTCACGCTCACTCGACGACTCATCTGGGAGCACGCCAGGGCCACCATCGAGGCCCAGGCCATGCAGAATGAGCACTGTCACGAGCGCATCCACCGTACCCTACGTGACCGCCTTTTGGATCGACGGCAAGTCGCCGCCACACGTCTCATCACACTCCGTAGCCACCTAGAGCAACGGCTTGCGCGCGTGGCGATGGAGCACACCGTGGCCCTAGTACGACTGTATAGCGGAAGTCGATCAACCGCTGATGCCATCCAGGCTCACATCCGAGTGTTCGCCAACACGCTGGCCCTTTCCGACCCCCGACACGTACTGGCCCTCGGGTATGCCTATCTCGTCGACGCCCAAGGCCACACAGTGACTTCGTGTCATACCGTGAATCCTGGAGCACGACTGCAGATTCATCTTCAAGACGGCATCATTCTCGCCACCCACGACCGCACGGAGGGCACACATGAGCAGTAACGACACTTCGCTTCCGCAACTTCCCGCCTCCTATGACGCTGCGTTCAAGGAGTTGGAAGAACTCGCGGCCAAAGCCACGCAAGGCGAAATCAGTATTGATGAATTGAGCGCGGCGATCAGACGCGGCAACCAACTCCATGCGTATCTCGCCGATGGCATTGCCAAGATCAAGGCCGAAATCGAGGAACACGCCCCGGGCACGCCTCCTCAACCCGACCCAGCTTGAGTCTTGATCGCTCAGGGACACGACGTTTTCGCCCCGGACCGTTCACCTTCTAGCAGAGGACTTACCTGGAGATGCCACAGCATCATCGCACCAGCCTCATCACGGCTGATCGAACACTTGATCTCCTCGCAAAACAATGGACACCGGCTGACCACACAAGGCTTCTGAAGGCCAGGCATCGTCCCCGTCACCTGCGGACGGCCGAACTTTGGAATCACATTCGATCGCTCACCCAGTCCGCTCTTGAGCCATTCCACCTGCCTTCTGCGATGGAGACTTCGCATGGCCACAATTCTGATCGTTGACGACTACTCGGATATCCGGACGTGCCTCCGAACCATGCTTGAAGAGGCTGGCCATGTCATTCTTGAAGCTGCGTCCGGACATGAAGCGCTACAGACTTGGAACACGACCAAGCCGGACTTGGTCATTACAGACTATTCCATGCCTGGGATGTCTGGCGTCGAGTTGATTGATGCTTTAGGCCAACGCCAACCACATGCCAGAGGCATCTTGATGTCTGCGGATCGCGATCCCCGAGACCCTTGCCAGTCGGATCATGCACATACATGGCCTTTTCTCCAAAAGCCATTTGCGTTCCGGGCCTTGCAGCAGGTCATCGATTCGCTTCTTCTCAACCGTCCAGCCGACTCAATCTCACCTCGTTGAATTCGCCCTCTGTCGCTCTCCATCTCGCCACTCAACATTTGAGCCTTTTGGGGATTGCCTCGCTATGGCCGAGCTTACCTATCAGTCCTATGCACAACTCTGTCAGTTTTTGAACAAGAATGGGCGCCTACCATGGTTGAGCGATCCTATCCCTGCCTATCGCTATGCTGGTTGGGCCCTGCCGATGATCTGGGAAGGAAATCGCATTCTCCCCAATGTTCCGGACAGGTGGGGCTACCACCTTCACATTCTTCAGACACGCCGTATTCCAGACGCCCCTATTCCTCAAATCGAGTTTCTTGGCAGCGCCCATCAGGAGACACTGAAACATCTGCATCAATGGGTCGCCTTGGCTGCCGAACATCAATCCAACTGGACAGGCCTCACGAACCTCATTGCCTGGATTGCCTTCTCACTCAACATCGGTCACACCCCTCCGCCGTTAGATGACGTCACGCAGTCGAAGCTCTATCAGTCTGTGAATCTCCAAGAACTGGTGCTCCATCCCTACGACTATTGGGGCGATATCATTGCCGAAGGCATAGGCAATGGTCCTTGGGCCAATCCAAACGCATTCTACCCAACCCCAATGTCCATCTGTCAGCTTCTCACTCGCATGATTCTTCCCGATACGCACGGTCTTTCACAGGAAGAGCTCAAGTCCATTCGGACCAAAAAGATCTCAGATCCAGCCGGTTCAGGAACAGGACGAATGCTGCTACTCGCCTCGAATATCAGCCTGGCGCTCTACGGAGTTGAGAAAGACGCACTCGTCTGGACAGCCTCACTCATCAACGGCGTGCTCTACGCACCATGGATGACCTTTCCCATCCCAGACTCGATTCTTCGCAAGGATGACTTAGAAAATCAGGAAGGAGCCGCCTCGGCGGAAATCGAAGCAGGAGCGAACACAACTAGCAATGGCCATCACGTCGCGCCTGATACGCTTCAGTTGGTCTTGCCGGGCTACTGACCATAATGAGCCTCATCGCGCACGGGTCACATGAGGTCTCGCCGCACGAGCCAATGCCTACGCGGTGATGCTGAGTCGTGGAGGAATGCCATGCCGGTAACAGAAGAGATGGGAAACTTATGGGACCTGCATCATCAGGGCCACTGGATTGCGATCACCACAAACGGCATCCTGAAATCCGACGGTCGCGCGGTCATGGGAGCGGGGCTCGCCAAACAAGCCGCGGGACGCTTTCTTGACCTGCCGCGTGTGCTTGGAACCCACATCCGCACCTGTGGAAATACGCCAATGGCTTTCCCAGGCATGCGGATCATAACCCTGCCGACCAAACATCACTTTCGTGACGCATCAGACATCGGACTGATCCAGGAAAGCCTTCGGCAAGTCCAGGGCTTACTCACACAGAACCAGATCGATCGACTTTATTGTCCTCGTCCGGGCTGCGGTCTTGGACAATTGACCTGGCAGCAGGTTCGAGCGGCGATTGCTCCTGTGGTCGACTATCGATGCATCTTTCTGCACCCCATTGGCTAGGTAGGGTCTATGTACATTCACGACCAGCGCCAGTTGCCCTCTCCATGCTCATCAGAGACCAGCATTCCTCGACTAGACGACTGGGAACGAATTCAACGGACCACGGCTATCTGGTATGGACTGATTTCGAATGACGATCACAAGGACCATGACTGTCATTTTACGATGTCCATCCGATTTTCCTACGAGGGGACCTACACCATCCGGATTGCGCACGACGGCCAAGTTGCTCCGGCATGGGAGGAGCAGCACAGCTCACTGACAACAGCGATGCGCCAACTTCTCCTTCGGATTTGCCGTCAAATCCTATGCGAATGTACGCCTCGTGAAGAAGAAGACAGGGTCATTCGATCAAGCCGCGAGCACGCGCGAGCGACTGTGAGTCAGGTTATGTCGGGAATAACAGGCTAGATCTGGTCTATCTCTGGACGGAATCAGGCGTGCATTGCACGCAGGGGGTGTAGTCGTCGTGATCAGTGACATTGACGATCACGATAGGGAGACTTCCTCATGCGTCCTCAGGCTTGTGCGATCCTCCTGGTGCTCATCGTGCTCTTGTCAGCTCCATTCCTTCATCTCACCTACGCCCTCTCTTCGACGGGCAAACAAGCTCCCACATCAGCGTGGCAACACTGTCTCATCCAATACGCCCACGACATCGACATCCATCCCGCCCTCCTTCGCGCGATCGTTCAAGCCGAGTCGGCAGGCCACCCTTGGGCATTTGGATGGACCGACCGAACGGGAGGCCGGCACAGTTATACGGCGCGCGGCCAGGAAGAAGCTGCTGCGCTACTTCTTCGCCTTCTCAACACAACAGCTAACGTGGATATCGGACTTGCTCAGATCAACTCTCAACACCTTACGTGGCTCGCCACGCATCACGAGATTCATCCTCATGACCTTCTGAGCCCCTGCGTCAATCTGCGCGCTTCAAGCTTGATCCTTCATACTAAGTTGCAGAGACATGGCCACACATGGATGGCCATTGCTGGTTACAACGGGTCAACAAGATACATTCAGACGATCTGGAATCAGTTCTGCCGGCGTGCGCCCCATCAAAGCTGTCTTGCTGGCCGTGCAGCACCTCCCCCCCCGAGCGCCCCACTGCCACTCACCTTTGCCGGGCGAGAGGCCGAAGCCATACCAGATCAAGTCACGGCGCAGATTGTTTGGCAATCTCGGTTGGAACGCGATCGCATACTGGCGCCAGCCTCATCCCAGATAGGCATCGACACCCTCCGCGCAATACTCGTCATCACCATCGCCTTACTGTGTGGTGGGATTGGCCTTGCCCTTATCCTCGCGCTCGGCGCGCGGCTCGTTCTCTTGGCTGTCTATATTGTCCGAGAGGGGCTTCACCTGCTCCGAAGACAGCAGCTGACACATCGTCGCATGAGTGACTGGCACGCATAACCCGATGGCCCAATCCGACCACTCACATCCGAAACTTGCAGAAAAGGAGTGACCGTGAACCGTTCCTCCACCGAACCCAAACTTCGACCCTATGCGATTCCGCGTTACAGCATTAGTCTCGTCAAAGAGGCCACCAGTCAATTCCTCGGCCAGAGCCGATATCACTCCTCGGAGGATGTCTACCGCTACTTCAAAGACCTCCTTACTGGCCAAGATCGCGAACATTTTTACGCGTTTTGTCTCGACACCAAAAAGGCGCCCATCGGATTGAATCATGTGGCGATGGGAACACTGAGTACCGTGCTGGTGCATCCAAGAGAGGTCTTTAAATGTGCCATCCTTCTGAACGCCGCCTGCATCATCATCACTCACAATCACCCGTCTGGAGATCCCACGCCAAGCCCTGAAGATCGTGTCTTGACGACACGAATTGCAGATGCGGGACAACTCCTCGGCATTCCGCTCATTGATCACGTGGTGATTGGTGATGACCGCTACTACTCATTTGCTGATCATGGGACGCTGACACAGACCTCCTCGTAATAGCCCCAAGAAGGATACCCATGCATCAACTCGTCCACGACCCTATCACCGGGCGCTTTCAGCGACGCTATTCGTGTTCATTCTGTCGAATGATCCGCATTAACGGACAGCCTTGCCATGAGCATCGTCATCGGGACATTCCTTTCCGATCGAATTGTGACGAGCACATAAGCCTTTCGGAGGGCACGTTAAAGGCTAAATTTAGTCCCCTCCTTTTATCACCAATGTGTCGATAGGGCGACCGATCACGGAATTCCGAGAGTATTTCTTGTAAAAGTAAGACAGCACTTCCATTTTGAATTTGAGCCAATTGGCGTAGTCGTTCGATGTTTTCAGCCGGTGAAAGTCCTGCTGGTTGAGAAGCATGACGAATGCCTGGTCAAATAGTTCCCACGCAGCAACATGCCCTCGGATATCCCCATTTCTATAAATCGCAAAGTCTCCGGTTATTAGCTTCGGAGCATCCCTTGTAATGAAGTCCTCGCGTGCTGAATAGGTGCCCGTAAGTGTAGTTCTGTCGTCCTCCACGTTCCTTATAAACCAAAACTCCGGCATTCCATCTCTACTGATCCCTGCTAAATGGAAGCCCGATATGTATTTTTCCCGAAGATGCCGAGGTACTAGGCTATTAAGTTCGCCAGCAAGTGCGTGAGCTAATTCTTCCAAGGTTCCTGGGTTCCGGGATCTCTTTACGATATAGCTTTTGAGCCATTCAGACATCTCAATTTTTCTGTTGCCAGATGAAAACTCTGCGAGTCCAAAAAAACCAAGACCTGCGCGTAGGCTTGGAACTGCAAAAAGTTTCTTCTTTATTCCATGATACCGACCTTGTGATGAAATTCGCCGGTCAGCTGCAAAGATGATCACGGGATCGGGAAGAACCCCCGCCGGGTGGATTTCTGTAATCAGTAAAGTCATTGCAAAAGCATTCGTTCGGTTCTGGTTCGAGGTTAAGTGGGAATTCCCCCATGAGTCAAGGAGGATGCTGCTGCTCCGATCGACATTAGCCGCATGATAGGGGTCGTCTCCATCGAATGCTAGGAATTCGAATGAATTTATAGAATACGTATCCGATGGTACAGCATCTAGTACGAATTGGCCGCTCACTCCAAACTCGTCTATGCTTCCAAATTATCAAGGCAGAGATGAGCAGAATGCCAAAACCTATCCCAAAATTGTTTGAGTAGTATGGTGATGGGAGGCGCGCTGCACAAAACCAAGAAAGTTGGTGGGGTAGCACTCCCAGCGGACCAGCAAGCGTCGCTTCCATTGGACCCACACAAAGAACCGTTCGACGAGCCAGCGGGGTGGATACTGGCGCAGATGACGCCCGTCCTGGGTTTTCAGTTTGCGCGTAGATCGGTGCGGGGCAATCATGTTCACGCCGTCCTGCTTAAGGTCATCGTCGAGCCCATCGCTGTCATAGGCGCGATCGCCGATGAGGTGCTCCGCCTTGGCTTCGAGCATGTAGAAGTTGAAAGTCAGTTGCACGAGCGTGATCTCATGATGATTGGCGGCATGCGTGCCCACCGAGAGTGGCAACCCATGGCGATCGACAATCGCGAGGACCTTGCGCCTTTGCCACGGCGGGTTTATCCGATGTCGTCGCCCCCGCCCTTGGCCGAGGCCAACGTCGCATCGATAAAGCTATCGCGCTCATCGATCACCCCTTCTCGCGCAAGGTGTTCGCCAGCTGTGTGAGGATGGCGCGCAGCACCTCGCGTTCGTCCCACTGCTGGAACCGTCGATGCCCCGTTTTGTCGTTGGGATAGCAGGGGGCAGCATGTGCCACTCTGCGCCGGTGTTCAGGATCCACAGGACGGCCTCCAAGACGGCGCGGGCCGGTACCGGTTTGCGGCCGAGGCGGCCTTCGGGGATGTGTTCCTCGGGAAAGTGTTCCCGAATCCGTTCTCATTGATCGTCACGCAATCGCAACATGCGGGCGCAGTATAGGGACTTCTGACATCGATACAACCATTTTGAAGTAGGTTCTAGTCATGACGCCTCAGGCCCGCTCAAGCGGGCAGAGTCACGAATGTCAGCTCTCATTGCTCAATACTGATTTGTGGAGGCTGCGCATGGGCGTTACTCGAACACCATCCACGCTCCCGGGTGGATTGACCCCAGTGTGTAATACGTGTGGGATTCATCTTTGCTGGGCCATTGGAGAGCACGAGTACGAAGAACAGAAGGGATTCTGGGATACTTGGCGTTGTGAGTCCTGCAATCTCTATGCGAAGGGGGCACGCAAACGCTGGCTCCAGGGACAGAGTGCCGAACTAGACAGGTCGCTAGGAAACTCATGACAATCCATGCATTTCCTCCATACCGTGCATCCAAAACGATGCGGCGGCGGCCCTTGTGGCCGCCCAACTCGAAACAAATCGACAGCGGGATACGGACGCTCTACGATTTGAGCAAGGGGATCGCCCTCTTCGGCGTCTTTATCCCCTTGGTGACATTTTCAGGTGTTTGGTATAAGCTGCTGCTATCCGTCTCAGCAGGGTTGGCCTTCTTTCTCACCGCTTGGTATGTGGAAGGGCGCAATGGATCTGCAATGTGACCTCGATACCGCAGTGCTGATCGGACTCAACCTCATTGGTTGGACACTCTTCCTTGGGGTCTTTCTCAGGGATCATCTCCCACATCTCTCTCGCCGCTCACGGACCCAGCACGCCGGCTGATCCGTTGGCACGGCGGCAGCTTCCAAAGATCCTACATGTCAGCACGTCGTCCGCTGTGTAGCCTCACACAGTTGTCCTGTAATACATAGACAGGATTGTGTACGACGGAGACCATGCACCTCGAACACCTGTGTCGCATCGCACTCGAAGACCCTCGCTTGGTCGAAGCGGCCCTGTTGCGAGATCCGTTCACCTCACAGTTTCTGAAAGACTGTCTCGCCCACCTTAACCGATGTGACCCGAAACAACTTGCGCGAGAATCCCATCTCTTTGCCCAACTTGCCAAAGGCTTGCTCCGTCTTGAACGACCCAGCTGAACTTGCTAAGCCGCTTCCATCGCCACACCCGCTCGGCCGCCTGCTTCGCACGGGAGTTGAATGCGGTTTCACCGAGCTACTTGTCCGCGCATGCTACGTGCAACTGGCCGCGCTCGAGGACCAGGCCAACCGCCTGGCATGGTTCGACATCTTCTTTTCTCAGTGGACTATGTCCAGTCAGGTCCCCTCATGCCTACTTCCTCAGCTCAGACGTGACGCGCTGACGAGGGTCCGCCTGCTCCGGAACTCCTCCTCCAGATAACCACCGGTTTTTCCACGTTCGCCCTGGCCCGCTTCGCGGGCAGTGTCTGTTGAATCGACGACCTAAATCACCTCCACCAAAGGAGCCACGATGTCAGGCAAACGAGATCTGAACCTCAGTGTGTACTCCGGCCGACTCACTCATCAGCCAGAAATGATCCAGTACAGCACGGGAACCGGCCACATGCTCTGTTTCTCCATCGCGATCCATTCCGATGCTCCCTCGGACAAGATCGACAACCCCATGTACCTCGATGTCAAAGTGACCGGAGCCTCGCCTGAACTCCATCAGCACATGAGCATCGGCCAAGAGGTGCGTATCCGTGGAGAATTACAGTCACGCACATTCAAGAAACAGGATCACACCCACCGAACCTACTATCTCCATGTCAAACACCCCTCTGACCTCGAGTTTCTGTCGCGCCCGAAGGACAAGGCCACGTCCTAATCACCGCACGCATTGATACCATCAACACCGTGACGTGCCCACACTAGCCTGCGCAAGGAGTGTCTCATGATGACTGCCGCCTACATCGCACACGCACTGATGGCCAGAACCCTCTACGAAGCTCACTCGTCCGTGGAATGCCTGTCGATCGAGGACTTACGCGACCTTCAGCTTCCCAATTCCAACTCTCAGGCAGATACTCAGAATTCCTGGCTTCCAGCACTCCCGGATCGCGTGGTCGTCACGAACGAGGCTGAAGAAGAGGAGGCCATCATCCTCATGGACCACCTGTTTCAGGCTCATATGGACCGTTGGTCCCTGGCGGATCGCGATCGTGTGTTCACCCGTGGAACACGATTCGAGGACGAGAATCCCGCGCCTCAATATCCCCTGATTACCAGAAGCTCTCGGCGGACGTCCGATCCTTCGTTCATGGTCTTGGCCGACGGACGGCGTGTGCTACAACTTGATGCGCAGCGCCTGCTGACACTCTGTGGCATCCAGGAAGTACTTCTCGTTCAGGATGTCCGTAGACACTTCTTTAAGCGCTCTGGTCGAGGCAGGTGTGCTTCCTGCCAAGGGAATCACCTGGCTGCGTCCCACGTGACCGATCATGCCGAACCGTTGAATCGCTCGACAGGGGAGGCATTCTCCTGTCCCAGGTGCCATGTCCCCATCCAGGGCAACTATATTCAAGAGGATGCTGACACGTTCAAATGCCTCTGTTGCTCGCATCGAGTCTATCGAGAACACGCAATTGGAATGGCCGGTCTTGATGCCGAGGATATTGCTCACAACGAAGAGCAGATCGCACGAGCGTGTTACGTCGAGGACACTCACTCAGTCGAGTCATCGGAGGAGGACGCATTCGATCTCGACAGTGCCCATGGAGGCGAAGACTTCGGTGACGACACAGTCCAATTCAGCCCCTCTGACTATCTTGAATATGAATCCTCTCATGAGATTGATCAGGACGATCTCCCGACCGATGACACCGAGGTGGATATTCCCGATCTGCAGGACAGGCTTCATGCCCCTGCCTATGCACTCTTTTGTCAGGGACGTCATCCTCTTCGTCAAGCGCTCCTGAACCAAGCTATTCTCGAACTTGATTCCCAGGAGAACCGGATGCCTGTCTGGGTTGCAGCCGGCCGAATTCTTACCTCCACTCCGCATCACTTATCTCCGAGTGACGCTCAGGCCATTACCACATGGCTCAATAGTCTTCCACACGAAGACTTGGCAATCCTGGCCGGCGATCCGAACACCAACAACGAACGTCTCGCACACCCAGAACTGGGACTGTTCTTCCCTACCGATCAACTCCTGCTCCCACTCATACGATTCTTCGGACACAGTCTGAAACGTTTTCGAAATAAGGCCGCTGGGTGTCGCATATTGGCGGAGGACTACGGACTAACGGAATCCGCCATCAAGCAGATTGCCATGGCCTGCGGACAACTCCCGGCGATATCAGCGAGTGCCCCAACACCCGGGGCGTAGCCTCTGTCTCGAACACTGAGTCATTCCTCCTGTGTCCACTCGATTCTGTGAAGGAGCCTCCTCATGACGTATATCCACGTCGAACTGGTCGGCCGGGTGGCCACCGTCCCCACATCCGTGATGGTCGGTGGGCGCCAGGTGACCAATCTGCGGGTCGCCATCGATCGGCCTGCGCATGCCTCGACCGCTGCCCCACACACCCCACTGTTTTTCTCCGTCTGCATCTGGCATCACTCACCCAAACAGCACATGCCCACTCTCCGTAAAGGAGACCTCATCAAGGTCGCCGGCCGGTTGGACACCCGCCACTCTTCCCATACCGGCTTAACGTATACCCAGGTCGTGACCGACCGCTTCGAGCTCCTGCATTCCTCGGCGCATACTCGGGCGGCCTAATACATGGCCGGCAGACGTATCGACAAAAAAAGGGGAGCACTTCCGGGAAGACGCATTGAGTCTCAACGGACTCGCGTCTTCACACTCAGAAGTGTCTCCCCTCATGGTTCATCGTCGTGCATCCGCTGGAGCGTGGGAGGAATGCTTGTACCTCACGGCAATTCCCACGGATTTCCATACAATGCGCGATGTGCTTCATACAGTGCATCAGCAGCTTCATCACGAATCTGCTTCACCGAATCCTGGTTCACACCAGTTCGACGGAGAAGCTCTTCCCGAACAGGAGCGTCAAGACGTCGTGCTGCGTCCCACATCTCTGTCACGTAAGCGGCTTCGGAGGTTTCAGGAACACAAGAAGAGCCGCATACGCGCTGTGCAATCGTATTGATGATCCTATCGATAGCATCCATAGGAGCCTCCAAGTTGTCATGGGGAGGGCTGCAGAGAGAGACGTGCTCCCAAAGAGACACCGTGCTCTCTCTGCGCAAATGCCCTTATCCTACTTCGTTACGCACTCGCCGCTCGGAATACATCCGGTGAGACGCCAAACGCCGGAGCCAAGATACGGACTCCAGCAGTGGCTACACGAAATCGTCTCAAAGCCAACCGACACGCCAGTTGCCACTTTTGTATCTTGCTGGATACCGAAGGGACGACTGACTCACGATCAGGCTGAGCCAATTCCAGCTGCAGTTCGGATTCTGGCAAAAACGCACGCAACTCATCGGTCGACGTTCGCATTAGCCAACGCGCGATCTCTTGTTGCTGCGCACGCCCTAACCCGTGACACGATTCCATGAGAGTGGACGCCACAGCCCACATCATATCGAGCTGATCGCCACTGATTCGATGACGGATCGTGTACTCCAACAATGCGCATCGAAGTGGTTTGACAGATTGGTCTTGCCAAAAGCGATTCTGCAAGGCCATCAGCTGATCCACAGGATCCTCGCCACCATCCATGTCTTGCGCCTCCAAGCCCTCAACAACACTTCGTTGAGTCTCGTCCTCGCCATCCATGATGCTTGGCACAGAATCCTGTTCTTCCTCGTCAGCCGAATCCGTCGATACATCCGAGGTTTGCTGGTCGTCTATCCCCTCCGCGATCATTGTCTCGCTGTGTTCATCGACTCCGAGTTCAGACTCCTCGTCGAGGGCCACATGGGGTTTGCGTCCCAGCTCCACACGCCACGCGCAGATCAGACAGTGAGCCTCTTTCAGATCTAACTGGTGGATACCGACTGTCATCATGGACACCACCACCGACGACGAACCACAATCAGGGCAACGTGGTGTTCCGACTGTCGCTTCTGTCGCCTGATGGGTATGTGCGCCACGTGGAGCCGGCGTCGTGTAATCCAGTTCTGCCATCTCTTCCCAAGACTCCCCAACATCCTCGTCCTCGTACCGGTTCTCGAATGGTGTCCGAGCATTCAACATCTTCGCATTACGACGTTCAATGTCGGTCAACTCTGCAACGCGTGCGCGCAAACAGGCCCATTGAGCCGGATGCACGCAATACCGTGGTTTTTCAAGCTCCCAGACCAACCGTTGTAGATCCTCAAGAGCGAGTCGTTCCCACGCATGCACCAAACGTCCATGCTCTGCAGCAATCCGTCGTGCATCCTGGACCACTGCTGAGACAACCACCTTTGCCGTCTCAGAGCGGACCATGGTTGCGTCCAGCGAGGGAGTTCGGCGAGGGGCCGCGTTCAGAAGGCCACGTAACGTCGCATGTTTTGATGTGTGAGTGAATGTCATCATGATCGATCCTTTCATGTCATGTCATGTAATGTCGTGTGATGGTGTGAGGTCTACTATTCGTGACAGCACGACAGACGGGATGCCTGCGTGCCATGCGTTTCAGTGATCGCCATACGGCCAACTGCTAGAGTCGTGACCGTATTTTGCTCATGGGTGAGCATGGAGAGACACACGCCGCAAGTAGAGATCACCCGTCAGCTCTCCACCCTCGTGAATAGCCGACAAGACCTCGTCATCGCGAACGCTCGTTTTGTGGGATCACACGAATTCTGCGCACTGGAAGGAATCAGCACCCGAGTACTTGCCCAGGTCCATCATCTGACGCAAACCGTCTCGCTTACTGAACAGGAACAGACTCTCGTTCGAGGGATCACAGCTGCAGTTGCAACTTTGTCTCCGTGATCAATTCCGCCGGAGTCCAATCCCTTTGCGGCATCAGCACGAAATGATCGAATCTCGCTCTCAACCATTTCACTGCCCCTGCCTCGATCAGCCATTCAAAGCGATTCGCCAGATCGTTCAATGCCCATTTCAAGGCATCGCCGGATCCATGCAGATCCACCAATACCAGTTTGCCGACAATTCGCATGTCCACACTAACTTCGTGAGAGTTGTACATGGACGCCTCCGAGCACATGACAGCAGCATCTCGCGATCCTGCCTCGTGTGCAGCATGATTAGAATGTGTTGTGTGATGTGATGAAACGGTGAGGAGAGCGATGCGTGAACGGCAGCTCACGTATCGACCAGGAGATCAGCAGACGGGATGGGAAGGCACAGCACAGAGCACTCGCAGCGACACATGCTCAGCCCGAGATGCCAGACACGCACATCGTCATACAGACCTCCTTGATGACGCACGAGCAGATGGCTCATGCATGGTGAATAGACACGTGTCATGCAACCGCATCCGCTTCTCTTCGCATACAAAACGATGCGAGGAGCCGGTGGGCGGAACGCATGCCGTGAACTCGAATGGTCAGAGATGGAATACCGACATGAACAGCTGATAGAGCAGGAGCAATCTAGCTGTGATGATCACTCACAGGACCTAGATTGACGATGCAGAGACGTTGTAAGGAGTACAACGCAAGAGAAAGGATGGTTCGGCAAAGCCTACGAAAAAGAATATGCCGTTACTGTATCCAAGACCTTAGAATGAGTCAAGACCCCTCCCTCACGTGCCGTGTCTCGCTGTCTTCGGATCGACAGCACACCACGACACTTGGGCGGATGAGCTTGACGTGTACGGCGATTAGCCGTACACTCACGCTAATGGGAGGCGCGACTGGCATGATGCCCACACACAAAGCCATAGGGCGTTCGTCTGAAAAGACCGCTCGGTTTGAAGCACGCATCACCAAACAGCAAAAAGCTCTGTTCATGAGAGCCGCAGAATTGACCGGCCGGTCTCTGACTGATTTTGTCGTCGGCTCAGCGCAAGAAACTGCGTCACGGACGCTACGCGAGCACGACGCCATGATCTTGAGCACCCGCGACCGCGAAGCATTTGTCGAGGCTCTGCTCAATCCGCCGGCGCCAGCTGCTCGCCTACGGAAAGCCGTGCGTCGGTATCGAGACCGGCGTCGCCCCAGCGACAATGGTCGGTAAAACTGACTCGCCAGTGTGGATCGTTGAACCTCTGGGGAAAATGCACGATCGAGCAGAGTTCTCGTGCGGAAATGAGCGGCTCGACCGTTACCTGCGAGACCAGGCCACGCAGGATGCTCGCCGACGGGTAGCCGCGCCATTCGTTCTTCTCCGAGCAGCCGCCCCCAAGACCGTCATCGGCTACTACACACTATCTGCGTTCGGCATCACTCTTCACGATCTCCCTGCCGATGTCATCAAGAAACTTCCTTCCTATCCCGTGGTTCCAGTGACCCTATTAGGGCGACTGGCGGTGGATCGACACTACAGAGGTCAAGGCGCGGGTGAGTTCCTCTTGGTCGATGCACTCCAGCGGGCCTATCGACAATCGTCCCAGATTGCGGCCGCGGCAGTGGTCGTTGATGCGATTGATGAACAAGCCTCGCGCTTCTATCGGCATTTCGGGTTTACTCCGTTCCCGGACAAGCCAGGGCGGCTGTTTATTCCGATGAAAACGATCGTCGAGTTGTTCGACAAGCCCTAGCGCACAACACCTTTTCCTGACGACCGGCAGTGCCATTGAACTGGCGGCCGTGCAATCATCCTCCGACCTTCTCACTCCGCTATCCCATATTCCCGCTGCGACCGCCCAACCTCTTCTGACCTGTCCCTTGGCGCTCAGGATGAGCGCAGGTCCCATCTCCGTGCCTTCAATCATGTCATCCATCGAGGAGGTCCTATGCCCCAGGCTCCGGTCGCTCCCCATGCCAGCCGCAATGGAAAACCTGCCTCGACTCGCGCACTCCTCCTCATCGAGCACTTCCGGAACGCGCTTCGCGACGAACTGCAGAGCCGAAACCCACGGTCACGTCAAGAAACCATCTGTGTTCCCCTTACCGACGGTCAACGGCAGCATCGGACCGGACGCACGAACTACTACCTGTTTCAATCCGAGCCCATCCCCGCCAACCTTATCGAAGACACCAATCCTTCCCTGGTCCTCACCACGCAGCGGATTCCCTGCCGCATCGTAGGCTTTTCCTCAGACGGCCTCGCCTTGGCGTTCGAAGGCGACGCCCCGGAGACCATCGCCGTCGCGCATCTCACCTTCGACTCGGTCCGATTGCTCCAGGCGCTCGACAAACGCCTGCAGGCGATCACACAACAGCCCGACGCGTTCGGCACTACCCTTGCGCTCAAAGCCTTTGATCCCAATGCCACCCCGACGGTGACATCGATGGCCAACCTGTCACAGACAGGAACACTCAACCCTGAACAGGCTCAGGCCTATGTCACAGCCTTTGAGCGAGACTTGCTGTTTGTGTTAGGGCCTCCGGGGACTGGGAAGACAGCCTTCATCACCGCCATGAGCCGTACGTTATTGGCCCAGAACGAACGGACACTCATTTGTTCTCCGACCAATACGGCAATCGACAATATCCTGGAGCATCTGCTGAGCCAATCCCCCGACCTCGCCATCGATCAGGTGATTCGCATCGGCACCCCAAGCCCTGACAGCAGTGATCAATGCCAAATGGCCAATCTTGAAACGGTCGCACTGACACACACCCTTCCGCTCGAAGAACGAGCACGGAGCATACGCCGACAACTACAGGAGTTGGATCGAGACCGCCCCTACCTCGACCACCTCGCCGAGGCCGCGGCACAGCTCGAGATCCACTCCCGTGAATTGCAGCTGCTGCGCGAACGGCACCATCGGCTGCATGCTGACGAGCAGCGTCTTCGCGGACTGATCAATGATCGCGCCATTACTATTCAGGAACTCGAATCGGAGCTGAAAGACATTCACGCCATTCCGGCATTTCGCCGGCTGTTCGAACAGGGCAACAAAACCCGCATCATCAACGATCTCACGTTCTTCCGAGGTTGTCAGACCGCCGACGAAACCACGCTGCTGTCCTTGCAATCCCAGGTGCTCCACTCGCAGGTCCGGATCGATACGCTCAGACGGGTGATCGAACAGTTTCGCCAGGACCGTGGATTGCCGGATGACCAGTGGTCACCTGAGGAGCTGGTCTCGTTACATCAGACCATGCATGCAATCCGACAGGAGCTGCACGCCACGCTCGATGAGCTGGAGCATGAGATGGCTCAGATCGAACAGGCCATCGTCCGCCGAAGCAAGATTGTCGCCACGACACTGACCCGAACGTACACCTCGCGGCTGCTGGAGGATCAGCGTTTCGATACGGTCATCATCGACGAGGCTAGCATGGCTCTGGCTCCCGCACTCTTCTGTACCCTGGCGCTTGCGACCTCGCGGCTGGTGATCGTGGGAGACTTCCTGCAACTGGCCCCCATTGCGTCTGCCAAGACACCTGCGACGAAACAGTGGCTCGCTCGCAGCATTTACGATATTGCCGAGATCACCTCAGGCACTGATGCGCGGGTCGCCCCACTCTGCATGCAATACCGCATGCACCCTGATATTGCGAATGTCAGCCGTCGACTGTATGCGCGCGCCGGACTCGCCTATGTCTCCGCGCCTTCGGCCGCGACAGATCGTAGCCAGATCGCCGAGGCCGCACCCGCACCAGGACATTCGCTGATGTTTTGTAACACCGAACCAGCCCATCCCGTGACTATGCGCGATGCCAAGGGCTCTCCCTTCAACCTGTATCACGCCTTGCTAGCCGTGCGATTGGCGCAACAGGCGCTCTCCACGCCAGGGCACTCGCCGACAATCAGCATCATTTCTCCCTACCGAGCACAGGTCAATTTGATCGAACGGCTTTTGCGTCTGGAAGAACTCGATGAACTGGTGCGGGTGGGTACCATCCACCGCTTTCAGGGACGAGAAAGCGATGTCGTCATTTTCGATACGGTGACGACGGAGAATGCGACTCGTTCGATGCTCGGATGGGCTTACGAAGATTCCGCGCCGCACAAACTCATCAATGTGGCGCTGACACGGGCCAAAGGAAAACTTGTCGTCATCGGCCATCACACCGCACTCGCGCCCCTTCAACATGGTCCACACCCGATTCTCTGGGAATGCATTGAAGAAGCCCAGGCGAATGGCGTCCATCTTGAAGCCACAGCCATCCTGCCCAGCATGACGTTTTCGCTCCATGACAGCCCGCTCGAATCCGACACCGTCCTTTCGCGGATCCTCGCCCGTACCACGGCGACACGCGGACGGCTGACATCAGTCCCCTCGCGCCCGACCGCACTCGTCCATGCGTCATAGACCATCCAGCCTCGCCGATGTTGGCCGCCGCACCGACGGCGGCAGCACCTCGATTGGCGATCTGTACGACGATCGCCGTCTTTCCCCACCCTCGCTTCGTAGGAGGAATATCATGGACACACCCCGCTCGGCTCGACCACTGACGTATGATGAGCAACGTGCCTCCGAAGCCGCATTCCGAGGCCTACCGGGCGACCCATCATGGACAGAGGGGGCCAAGCGCATTTATTTCCAACTCAAACTGGCCACGGCGAACACTGCAAGGCCATCGGCAGAGACAGCCGGTCATTCGGCGTCTCTCGGCTCGACACCCCCAATCGTCCAGGACGCACAGGTCCTGGCGCCCGATGCCTGCCAGGTTTGGCATCTGTCCCTGCAAGCCCCGCCCGAACAACACCTGTTTGTATTAGACCTCCACCATCCGCTCAAGACTGTACTTCAGGCGATTGAGGCCAAGTGGCCACGCCGGGGGTATCGGCTTGATCCCGTCACCTGCGGCGTCTTCAGCCTCATGAACACCCCTCAAGATGCCTTCACTCAGCATCCTGAGCAACGCATTATCCAGGACCACGGCGCATCGCAGTCCGTTTCGCCATCCAGCTAGAGAACGGACTCAGTTTTCCGTCTACCAATACAGCATTCCGTTCGGCGGTACAGGGACAACGGGCCGCACGAAGGCCCGCGCTGCGGGCAGTGTCAGCACGGTCACGATTCAGGCACACAGGGTGCTTGAACACATCACGTGTGCAGGAGGCTGTTATGTCTACACCCACCACGAATCCCCCGGAGCAGAAGAAACCGTATCGCGACATCAATAAGATCGAGATTGCCGGTCAGCTCGGGAAAAATCCCGAAACCGTGGTCTTGGGCGACGGCCGAATGATTGTCACGGGGTCACTGGCATCGCACCGGAACTACATGAAGGATGGTCAAATGGCCAAGAAGACCAACTGGGTTCCGTTCACGTATCGAGGCCAGGACCCCGAAGCATTCGCCAACGCACTCCGGAAGGGAGATCAGGTGGTGCTGCTCGGAGCTCTTGACTATCGAGAATGGACCGATGAGTCCACCCAATCGAAACGCTCGACCTTGGAAGTTGCGGCGTTCGAATACAAGTTGGTTCGCTCAGGCAAGAATCACTGAGCCTCCTCATCGAGAGGCCATCGGGAGTCAGATCCGCTCTTACGGACTGGCTCCCGATCGCGACCCGCTCATCAGACGATCCCCACTGATCGATTGTCCACCGTGGATTCTGCGGACTAACAGAATCATGAGTCGTCGGTTGATGCGTTCAGGAAGGTAGGCTTTGAAGCAGCCACGCGGGTTGGAATCCGCTGTACCTCTAAGGAGTGGTGATGATCCCGATGCGACGGTCAGCGCTTTGCGCGAGATACGCTGACACACCCCTGAGATCCGGGGGGAGAAAACGCGCCCATGCCTAGATAATGCTCACGAACGAAGACCCGAATGAAGCGTGAAGTAAGGTCTTCGAGAAGGCCAGTAAGCTAGGGTGGCAAGTTGTGGACGGTGCTTCCGAGAAATGAAAAATAGACCTTTGGCGTAACAGCACACCTGAACGCATCCCCTTTCCCACACCTGGTCTCGCTCACAGACTGGAGGCGCCCCATGCAGAGCTCGCTTGTGCTCGCCATTGGCATCGGTGTGTTGTTCGTCGGACTTCCTCTCGTGCGACCATCGATTCGACGCCTCATCCACCACTCCCGCCGCCGCCACTATCACCGCCGGCCGCTTTCCATCGAACTGCGACACCTCGCCCCGTCCTGCCGTCCGAACCGACATCGGTGCTGACACCCGTCGCCGACTAACGTCGGTCGCGCGTTGGCACCCATGCCAAAAGACCACGTGATGACTCGTGAGGGAGATGACCATGTCCAAACCTCCAACGGCCAAACGGTATACCTTCCCCACGCCCATGAGTGTGGGCATTGCCATGACCGCGGTGATCCGCGCCTACGGCTACCACTGTCACTCGCCACAACCGTACACGCCACATTCCTGTACCTATCTGATCGGCAATCCACATGATGCCAAGGATCTGGGAGGCTACACGATCACTCGCAAACCGGACACGACGGACGAATATCTCGTCACTATCGACCGGCAAACGTCCCCCCATCTCCGCACGCTCATCGAGCGTGCACGCACCGACACGGCCGAACATGCCGCCAGTCACATCCACGTCGCGCGCCGCACGAAGTCGCCGGCGGCCGCGTGAGTACCTCGCCGCCTCACTCACCCTGAAATGCATTTGATCACAGGACCACCCTCGCTCTATCCCCTCAGTGACCGTCCACGCGAGATACCATGGCCCGCTACGCGGGCAGGTGCGCCTTCAGTGTCATCAAGGAGGTCCACCATGATCGCACGCGACACCCCTGCCCAGCAGGCAAGTGAGAGAGCCAGGCAACTGGCTGACCAGTTTGTCGACCGGCTCACCACATTCGGATACCGCGCCACACTTGGTGCCCCGATCAACTACGGTCACAAGCTTCTGCTCTCTCATCCAGATTTCTCTCACTCCGTCTGCGCGGTGATATACGTGGGCAAACAAAAGGCCTCGTTCGTCAAGGAAGGCCCTCACTGGTCGCAGGCCGTGTACGAGACTCTGCAGCAAGAGTTTCAGGTGATGCTGGGAAGGACGCAGGCGACGCCGGTCGCCACCCTAGCTCAGGCCAACGGGTCGACCGTGGCCTACGTCGATGGCTCCTACTGCGAGCAGGATGACAGTGGGTGCATCGGATGGGCGTTCGAAATTTGGCAGGATGGTGTGGCCATCGCTGGACAAGCTGGTGCCATTTCCCATGTCGATGCTCTGAGTGTTCGGAATGTCGAGGGGGAATGTCATGCCGTGGAACAGGTACTCGCCTGGTGTCAGGCGCACGACCGCACGCACATTGAGATCCGATTCGATTTCACCGGCCTGGAGCATTGGGCGAACGGAACCTGGAAAGCCAATGCGGCAAGGACCCAACGCTATCGGGATTGCGTGACATCCTCGGGTGTCCACATCACCTGGACCAAAGTTCAAGCCCATGCCAGAGAGTATGGCAATACACGCGTCGACCACTTCGCTCGACATGCTGCGACCAGTCAAACCTTCTTTCCTGAGCTGCCGATCTCGAGCCTGCCTGCCGCGCTTCGTGCTTCTCGCATGGGATCGAATGGCAGTCGGTAATACAGATGTAGATAACGACGCGAGCCCCGTCACCTCAGGCGGCAACCGATTCCACTTCTGGCCCGCTACGCGGGCAGGCCGCTCTGGCACGGGTGCTCGCATGACTCACGCTTGAGACACCGGTCTGTCGGGAGGCTGTTATGCACGTGCGTTCTCTCATGATGCTCGTCCTCCTTCTCGGGGTTCTTCCAGACCTTGTGAAGGCGGAGGAGCACACACGAAACACCCTCCCGACCATCGAGCCGACGCTCACGGAAATGCCCTTTGTCGAAGGGCACGGCACGAGTTATCCGCCCGCGAATCGAACGCTCGCCTGTCGTCGGGCCTTGCCGAAGGCGCAGTTGTCTCTGGCCAAGAGCCATGCGCACATGCTCCGGACACTGGCCGTGCGCCCAACATCCAACCCAATCATCGACATTACCAATCGCTACGATTCCTCCAGCCGGATCTGCACCGTAACCATCCGTCTCACGTGGCCGACGGCATACACCTACCCTCCGGTAAAGATTTCGACAGACTACCGCCTGCTGACACCCTAGCTCGTCGATTCGCTTCGCTCATAGGGCGATCCGTCAACACAATGTTCCGTGATGGAGGCCCTATGACACGACTCCTTCTGGTATCCGGCAGCCGAGACTTTCCGTCCAAACCGTTGGTCCTCCGTATCATGCAGCAGTCCATCCGCCCTGATGATTGTCTCATCCATGAATGTGCACGCGGTGTCGATTCCTGGGCCGAGCAGATTGCACTCTCAGCGGGTATCTTGGTGCGTCGGCGTCCGGCAGACTGGAATCGCTATGGCAGACAGGCTGGCCTCCTGCGAAATGTCGCCATGCTGGAGGAAACCCTCGCGGCATCCTCTTATCTCATCCTGATTTTCTGGGACGGTCACTCGCGTGGGACGAAACACATGATCGATGCGTGTCAGGCGAGAGGAGCCAGATACTCTCTTGTAGGTTCAGAGGATGCCAGTCTATGTGGCTTCTCGACCTAGTGGGCCGCGCAATGACGACGAAGGAGGTAGCATGCCCCGAACCACCCCCGCCTGTCCCCAATGCCAAGAATTCTGTACAGAAACAACCATTGAGCATTCGACCCTCGGGCTCATTCAATACCCGACCTGTCGCGACTGTACCTATCACAATCTGTTGCGTGCAGCCTCACAGGGGCAATTCGTCATGAGCTGCTATGCGCGGAAAGAAGACCTGGAGCGGGACCGCTATGCACTTCACTATCTCACCTGTCTGCGAGATATGAAGTACCAGATGTATCAGGTCTCACCGACTTACCCACGGTACACCATGACGCGACACGGCGAAGGAGACCGGACCTACGACAATGCCCACTATGAGTTTTGGGTGAAGGTGGAATCGCTCATTGAGCAGTTGTATGCAGTCCAACCCTCTCCATTGCAGCAAACTGTTCAATCGTCATAATTCAGATGGCTCGCTACGCTCGCAGGGCGGCTTCCAGGCAATTGTTCACCACAAGGAGGCACGCATGGGATACACCGGGTTTCATCTACCAACCGCTGAAACACTCAAACTCCGTTCACTCCGTCAGCTCTCAGAGCAGTCCACTGTTGACGCACTGGCCCGCCTTCGGGCAAGGGATGTTGACGCAGAGAAGGAAAGCGTGGGGGCCATCGCCCGAGCGATCAGGGCGGGACAGTCGCGCATTACGCTGTAACGGGTGTCTAAACGTTCGGCTTGGCCTTGCTGTGGTCTTCCACCAGAAGGCATGCAGCATACGGCTGACAGGACCGAGGCCGTAGCGATCCTATCGTGCCGGTCCTGTCAGTGCTCCTACGTCCGTCAGTCTCAGCATCGCAGAGGCCTTCGGCAGGGGGGGCTCTTTTGGTGATCGTTCACCAAAGGAGGCGACGATGACACGATTGGATCGAGGACAAATCGGAAAGGCGAACGGCATCGATATTACGGTGAAAAGCAGTGGCGGACTGTTTCGTGCCCTCGCTCCAACGTGGGACATGGTCCTTGGATACAAGCGGCAGACGATGTCGGAGACGGACTATATTGCGCGCTACCGGCCCATCCTTGATTCTGTCTCAGTGGATGTCTGGACAGCCTTAGCCGCGACGCCCACTTGCACGTTGCTCTGCTATTGTCCAACAGGCGTCTTTTGCCATACGCATCTTGCCATCGAGTATGCGCAGATGCGGTATCCGGACTGGTTCACCGACGGCAGGGCCACGACTTCCCTTCCACGACGCTACACACTGTAGCCGTAGGGCCGGCGCGAGCATTCGCTCACGCCGGCAGAATAGATCATCGTGTCCGGCTGATATCCCGTTGCAGCTGTTCGATCCACCAGCCAAGCCAATTGCCCTCTATCGCGGCCAGACCAAAGGTCACTCCTGCCACGACCAGAATGAGGTGATCGGCAAACCCAAACGGCTTCCATCGCGCGAGTACCCATCGGTCTCGATTCGTCCTATACCATGGCCACCACAAGGGTACGCCACCACTCAACGCATCTAATACCAGATGGCTCCCCCATCCGATCAACCCAGCTTCAATCCATGTCCACGGTATCTGCCAGATCACGGCAAGGGATGCGACCGTCATGATCCCTAGCAATGAATGGCTATACGTGCGATGCCCCACCAAGCCCTTGAACCCCTTGGCCAAGAGAAACAATCGGTATCCAATGGTTGATTGAGGTTCGTCGATATCCGGCAACAGCCCGGTTCCCGCCGCAATCAATAACAGCGTGGGATCTGGTCCGAATACCCACGCGGCCAGCGAGGCTGGAACCACGCAATGCGTGCGCCCCATCATGGATCACCAGCCTCTGGGAGGTGTCGCACATCTTCCTCCCTCCCAATCCATTGCACCTCTACTATGGCCGAGGCCTTCTTGGCGTGGCGGTAAGCACGCGACCGCAATTTCGCCTTCACCATACGAATCCGGACCCGCACCACATGTTCCGCATTCAATCCCATTTGACGTTGCTTCCTCACGAGGTTGTTCAAAGCTCGCGCCGAATAGGAAGGATATTTAAGAATCATTTGTTCGATGTATCGGTCGAGTCCTCGAAACCGTCGCTTGATCCTGGGCGTATCTTCATCGAGCAGGATATTCAGCCAAAGACCGATCAAGCGAGGTGATCTCACCCTGGCCTCATGCAGCAACTCATAGAACCGGTTCATGTAGTCTTCATGGAGAACTCCCCCTCTCTGACGCGGCATAGCAACCTCCTGGGGAGGTATTACTGGATGGGGAGCGCCGTCAGGGAATATGTTGGCGGGATGTGACAACTCTCAATATAAGACACCATATAAGCATCCGGTATACGAAATGCGTACGCAACGGGTAGACACGACGCTGCTCAGATTGCGTACGGGTGCCTCCACATGCGCTGAGGCGCGAATCATCCGTCTGGGGGAGTCCTGCTGATTGCCTCTCACCCCTCGACGCTCTCAATGCATACACGCCTGACCAGACCGCATGGCAGCTCCTCTGCTTGCACCATGTGTGACATGTGCGCTGTGAGGGAGAGCGGCCTCCCCCGCGATGTCATCCATGACAGTCTGTAAGAGTGAACACTTTGGTCTTACACAGCTTTCTGACCTAGGGATGCGTACGCTTAACAGGCCAATGTCATACAGAGTTGTCATACATGTATGACAACTCGCCCAAACGCGTGGTTGTCCGTCGGATGAGCGAGAAGTCGGTAATACATCCATGGGCTGAGCTGGACCACGATGAACCACCTGAAGAATGGAGGAAGGGTATGAGTAAGGGGACTGTTGCACAATCCAAAGCAGGTCGCAGGAGCCAGGAGGCCCTTTCCTTGGCCCCATGGGTCTCCATCGATGTCGGCTATGGCTACACCAAGGTCATGACTCAGCAGGGACAGACACATGTCTTTCCCTCCCTCGTGGCGCCCGCGGAGCTCTCGAATATCGATTTGAGCCTGTCCGATCCACAGGAAACGGTGAAGCTGGAAGGGGCCGAATACATTGTCGGCCAATCGGCCGTCTCACGAGGATTCCGCTTCACGGAGGAGTATGACGGATGGTGGATGACGACGCGCTATAAGGCGTTGTTGCACTATGCCGGCGCGAATTTCGTACCGCCAGGATCTCGTATCGTGACCGGCATTCCCTTGCATGTTTACGGGTCAACGAAGGCCCAGCAGCAGATCAGCGAGGTGTTTCGGAAGGCGCTGAAGGCGTCCGCCGTGGCCGTCCTGCCTCAAGGATTTGGTGCTTTGTGCCTTGCCATCAGCGTCAATTCAGCACTCGCGCAAGGACGGGTCGCGTTGGTCGATATTGGAACGCGGACAACGGAACTGATTTGTTTTTCCGATGGGCAATACCTGCATCACGAATCGACTGGTGTGGTCTTGGGGGTCGGCCAGGTGTATGCCCAGGTCGCACAGAAGCTCTCCGCTCAGCATCAACGCCAGATTGATGCGTACGAAGTGGATTGGGCGTTGCGCGAAGAAAAGCCCATCAAGATCAAAGGTGGGGTGATTGAACGGCAGGCGTTAGAAGCGCTCGTGCAACATTCCATGCGGCCGCTTGTCAGCAGACTCCAAAACGAAATGACACGGCTCTGGAAGGAAGGTGCACCTGGCGTGGATCATTTACTGTATTGCGGAGGCGGATCGTCCCTGCTCGCGCCCTATCTCGGTTCGTTCCGAGACGACTATCTCCTGCTACCGGAGAGCCAGTTTACCAATGCCGCCGGCTACCTGGAATACATCCGACTCACCGCTCCGGACGAAACGCACGCTCAGGAACAGGCGGCGGCCCCAGCCCCTGATCCCCTTTCCTCAGAGCCGAAGGCCTCGCATGCCTAGGGTCACAGTCTATTTCTCAGAAAAGTCGGCCGAAGACATGCGACTGTTTCGGTGGCTGGTCCGGCTTCCACCGTATCAACGTGGTCGCCACTTCAAGCGGTTGGCCTTGGCCCGCCTCATCAATGGCTCGGGCAGGCCGAAACTGAAAAAAGCACCAGAGCCATCACAGACAGTGCCGAAGGCCAAGTCGAGTGACGGACTCACCCCGTCGATCTCCACGTTCGTGCCTATGAACCTTGCAGATACCCAAGCCGCGTTCTTGCGGGCGATCAATAAATCTGGCTGAGATAGGTGCCCAGGACCCTCGCCTTAAAAGTTCGTTAAGTAGTATTTCTATGGCGGCTTGATTTCACGATGGTTTCCCCATTTTTATTGACGAATCAATTGGTTAGGTCACTTCCATTGATTCCATTGTTTTCATTGAATCGAGCCAATTTTGAAAATTTTTAGCACAAATTTAGCACACGGGACTGGGGTGAACCTGGGGTGAACCCCTTCACTGAGACAATGTCATACTTCCTCTTCCCTCCCTCTTCCCGGGTTGATTCCCGTGGAGACAAAAAACTGCAGGCGTGCCGGCCCAGACAGAGGACGTATGAATTGCGACTGGCTCAACAGGCTATGCGGACAGGGTTAGGAAAACACAGATAAAACTAACAACGCACTCGTCTTCACATAATCAATGTTCGATACATAGCGAAAATCCCTGAAACGATCAGGGCGGTCAGTTACATTCATCAACCTATTTTCGGCGGCCGAGTGCAACTCTCTATTATTCGCGAAGCTCCATTTCACCTCCGGCTTCCCCTCTAATAATGCCGACTGACTTCGGCGCAGCTGGTCTCAATTAACGACCACCGCCTCGCGAAGCAAATTTAGCAAGGGCCATTCGGCCCTATTGCATTACGTCGGACGATCAACTACAAATAGTTCATCTACACATAGTACAAATACTTGCATTTAAGGAACTACTAATTCACAATTTATTTCAAAAGAAGCAGCGTGCCGGGGCCCTTGCACTGAGTGTCGCGGCTTATGCGCTCAGCGTTGGGCTTGGAGGATGTGGTGTGCACTATTATGATCCAGACTCAGGCGTCGATCATGTCTGGGGAATAGGGCATCTGAAGATGAAATTGGCGATGCCGGAAGAAGGAGTCAGAGCGGCGGTAACGGGCGTCCAACTGATCGGCATCGGCATTGGTGCCGGACGCAGCGACTATTACGCGCAGATCGGTTGGCGCGATGCTAGCATGCTTCGAGTTCTGCAAGAGTCTACGTGTTTCAGGTTGGATTGGCCGAGTGCTGACATCTTCTCGATCCGCGTCGGCACCGTGCCTCCTTATGCCAAACATGATCCTGGCCTATCACCACGACTTCTGGAGGACTTATGCCGCTGACAAGGTTTGCCAAGCTCGGAAGTTTCTGGATCCTTATGGTGGGATTGCTCTCAGGATGTGAACAGAATCGACTGCTCTTCGCCACGAAATCTATTGTGGGATTAGATATTGATTCTCAACCACCCGCTACTGAATTATCGATCAATCGAAAGGAAGGTGTTATTGAACCGGTCTTCGAAGGGGGTCAAACCCCACCCGTACTCGCAAGCTTTAAAGCGGATATGAACCCTGTCGCCAGATTTTTTGGATTTGGTATAGGGACGACTTTTTCCACCGGCGATGCAGCCGAGACGCTGTCCAGCCTTTTCACGACCACGGACAATAAATTTGACAAGCTAGTGTTTAAAGAGTGCGCGCGTAATCTACCCAAAACGTCGTCCGCAGCACCTGAGCCTGCTGTCGCGCCTACGCCCGCTACAACCAATGAGCAGGACACAACGGAATGCGCATTCTTCAAAGCAAGAAGAGATGTTCTTGCTGGTCAATTCGGATCGTGGATATCTCTTACAAAACCTCCCGTAAATACTGACGGCTTTGTTGAACCTGGGACTAATGCTCAACTTTTTTTCGGCACTGACACTGTAACAGGTTTAAAGATTGATTGGCAGAGTGGAGGGTACCTTCCCTCGGGTGCCAAATTCGGTTTTAACAGAAAAGAGGTTACATGGGCACCCCTAGCATACTGCAAAACAGAACCGGCCAAATCTGCTCAGTGCTTTTCGGGAGTTTCGGAGAGCATTGCGAAAGAACGTCAAAAGCTAATTGTGAATCAATCTCAGCCCCAGGCTGGGGCTGAGCCTCAGCCTCAGTCAGATCAACTAGTCCATGTCATAATTGCTCCATCCGTGTTAGCCACTCTTGATTCGACTTACGCACTCGAAAAGCAACGTACCGGGCTAAAGTACCAGCAATATTTCGCGACTGGCCGCGCAGCGACTAATCTTGCGGCTCGGCAACACGTACGCCGCACTCTTTTGCCCGAATTCGAGGACGGTATGGCGGGTGAGATAGAAGCAGCTTACCTATGGACCGGAAAACGTCTTGCGGAAAAACTAAGTACGGTAACTGACGGCAAGACTCTCGATCGCATTTATGCTTTCGCCCAGTCCTGGAAATTTATCGGCGCCATTGATCAGTTTAGCAATACTACTAATGTCCAACTTGTAGATGCGGTGAACAAGAAAATGATTAGTACAGAGGCATGTTTCTCTCAGGAGGACCGCTCAAACAAAGCTTGCCTCGAGAATCGAGCTGTTGCGGATGTTTCCGCAGAAGAGATGAAAGTGATAAGAGACTTATTTCAGTTATGTGACTAGTGGTCTACTCCCTGCAAGATAGGTCATTTCACTTTGCTATCAACGACTACTACCCAAAGCTAGTGCTGCCGACTGTGCCCACAAAGCTTTCGACTAAGTCATATGATTTGGTTCTGCTTCGCGTTGTGAGAATCGATGATCAGAATCAAGACTTTCTAAGTATAAGACTCCTATTCAAACGTGATAAACGAAAAGTCCCCCATCCCAATCCAGTTCCAGGAGGCATATGACATTACGCGAAATGCATTGCACACTAAGATGTGTCCTCCCTCTTGTGCTTTTGATAGCAGGATGCGCCGCGCACCCCCCCGTCGACGAAATTAAGCCAGAACGATATTTCCAAGAAGGAGTAAAGGCGCGAACCCAAACCAAAGAGACCCCCCCGAAACTGGGATTGGCATTAGCAGGTGGGGGAACCAAGGCTGGAGATTTCTCGATCGGTGTGCTGCAGGGCTTGACAGAAGCTGGAGTTATGGAGCGAGTAGACGCAATCTCCACAGTATCTGGCGGCGGTTATGCGGCGCTGTGGTATTTTTCACGGCTATTGAATAAAGCTGAAAATCCCGCTGAAGGTGCAA